>Ga0070761_10001348_pt1 | contig 15465 bp, 21 predicted proteins | sample HubBroMetageREF1_FD_66724 | JGI IMG/M metagenome (GOLD analysis project Ga0070761, IMG submission 66724) | Reference soil microbial communities from the Hubbard Brook experimental Forest, New Hampshire, USA - Hubbard Brook CCASE Soil... | ecosystem: Environmental > Terrestrial > Soil >... | reverse complement strand
GTGGTTCCGGCGTAAACAATCGCCGGATTGGTGGGATCCTGTTTCAACACGCGGGTACGTCGCGCGGAGAACGGCATGCCCTGAATCTTCTGGAAAGTCTCGCCCGCGTTCTGGCTCTTGTAAATGCCGGAGCAGGCGCTGGCGAATACGACCGAAGGATTGGTCGAATCGACAATGATGGAGAAAACGTCAGAGTCTTCGATCATGCCTTTGCTGATGTGGTGCCAGTTGGCGCCGCCATCGGTGGTCTTCCATGCCAGATGCCAGGTGCCGGCGTAGATTGTGTCCGGATTTTTCGGATCGACCGCGATGGATTCAATGCTGTGAATGTCCGAATTGCTGGCGGAAATCTTCTGCCAGCTCTTGCCGCTGTCGCTGCTGCGGAAGACTCCATCGACTGCGCCGGCGACCAGAGTCTTTGAATCCGAAGCAGAAATGGCCAACGCGCGGATCGACTTGCCGTGCATGGCAGGCAGAGTTTCCCAGGTTTGGCCGGCATCTTCGGAGTGGAACAAGTCGCCGGACTGCTGAGTTTCAACGCTCCAGGCTGCGGCGTACATTTTGTTCGGGCTCTGGGGATCGATGGCGAGGTGATCGATTACGTAGTCATCCCCGCTGCCCAGATGGGCAAATCTTGCCCAGCTCTTGCCGCCGTCGGTTGAAGAAAAAAGAGTTCCCGTGCTGGTGCCCAGGAAAATGTGATCCGGATTCTGCGGATCGTAAGCCAAGCTGCGAACGTCGCCCCCATCGGGTCCCAACGCAGTCCACTGTCCGGCCCATGCGGCGCTGGCACAACACAGCGCAAGTAGAACAAGTAGCAGCGCTTTGCTGCTGACAGAATGCTTTGATGCGGAAATCATATAGCGCTTCGCCCCCAACGGAAGAAAGTCCGTTCGGGGCAAGATTGACAGGGTAACCTCAGGCGAGCAAGTTACCGAAGGGAAGGGCCGTCGGTTGTATTAGCCGCATGTCTATTGGGGATTCACGCGTGAGCGAGATAGATTTTAATTCCGAAGCAGCCGGAAGATTACTTGGTTACCCGGAAGGGCACGTTGGTTGAGAGCTTGTGACGTGGCGTTATCACTTTCACCTTGCCGGTGGTCGCGCCGGCTGGAACGGTGGTGTCGATTTCGGAACTCGATACCACGGTGAACGTGGCCGCCGTGCCGTTAAAAGTGACGCTGGTTGCGCCGGTCAGATTCGTTCCCAGGATCTTGACAGTCGCACCAACCTTGCCCGACGCAGGCAGCGTTTCTACGAATGGCCCAAAGCCCACGGCCAGGCTAAAAACCGTGCCATTGTCGTTGGTTCCGCCCCCGAAGCTCGTCCCATAAAACTTCCCATCAGTGCCTTGGGTCAACCCGGTCGCGGCGAAATGGTCAAAGCCGTAAAGAGTCGTCAACTGGCCTTCCGGAGTCATTTCGAAAGCCGTGCCTCCGTCCTTTTCGGTTCCGCCACCGGTGGCCCCGTATAAATTCCCGCCTGTGCCTTGTACCAACCCGGTAGGGCCGCTCCCGTCGGCACAGTTGGTTTGAGAGCAAAAGCTGTACAGCGTCGTCAACTTGCCCCGGTAGGTGATTTTGAAAACCGTACCTTCGCCATTGGCCCCGCCACCGAATGTTGTTCCGTACAGGTCCCCATTCGTAGCTTGGACCAACCCCGCGTACGGGTTGGCACCGTCGGTGCAGTTGGTCTGGGAGCAAAAGCTGTAAAGCGTGGTTAGCTTACCGGCTGGCGTGATTCCGAATACCGTACCCTTGCCTTCGGCCCCGCCAAGGACGGTTGTTCCGTAGAAATTGCCATTGGCAGCTTCGACTAGCCCTGCTTCAGGCTCGGCTCCATCATCGCAGTTATTTTGAGCACAAAAACCGTAAAGCGTCGTCAACTTGCCCTGTGGGGTCATCGTGAAGATCGTACCCGAGCGGCTTGGTCCTCCGCCACCTGTCGTTCCGTAGAAGTCTCCATCGGTCCCTTGAATTAGAGCTCCGCTGGGGTATGCCCCGTCGCTGTGACTCGCACCGCGAAAGCTGCCTAGCCTCGTGAACTTCCCGGTTGAGGAGATTTTGAACACCTCGCCATCTCCGTGCCCGCCGCCGTCAATGGTCGTTCCGTAGAAGTCTCCGTCCGAGGCGAGAAGCAGCCCGGCCGATGGGCCAGCGCCGTCGCCGCACTTATCTAGAGAGCAGAAGTTATAAAGCGTGGTCAACTGACCCGCCGAGGTGATTTTGAAAACCGTACCCAGGGCATTGGTCCCGCCATCCGTGGTTGTGCCGTAAAACTTCCCGTCCAGGCCCTGGACGGGAGGAGCGGTAGGACGCGCGCCGTTGGTGTTATCGAAATTTACCAGGATGGTAAAGGTCTGCGCAGGCGTGGTAATTGCGGTCAGGGCGCAGAACAGAAAGAAACAGCAGGCGCTTCTCGATGCACCGAATCCGCCGCGACTCCACTTGTGACCGCGCTCTGCAAGGTTGTCGGTTCTCATATTGTCACGCGTCAGGAAAGAAATCGCTCATCCCCGAGAGGAAGCATGTACTCAAGGAGACACATTGTCAATGTGCAGGACTCTGCATACCGCGATCCAAGCTGTCGTAATATCCCTATTACACTCACTGACCTTCCAAACTCAATCCAGAGGTCAATAAAACGACTGCCTGCTTATTGTTCGATACCTTTTCGCGACTTGTAGCTTTTCAGCCAGCGCTCAAATTCGGCATAGGAATTACGCTTCACGGGGATATCACGAACCAATTTCCTTATGAAATTCTTCCGATCAAATCCACTTTCGCGAGCGCATTTATTGATGCCGATATCCCCGATATCTTTTTTGACTTCTTCGCTCGCGCGAACCATCTTCGATCTTCCGTACTCGGTTGTCTTGAACTCTAAGACGCTGATATCGTCGCCTTCTTCCCATTTGCGATCGGTCTCTTTTCCCAACGTAGCGACCCACATCTGAGGCAATGTCTTTGAGGAGCTCTTTCCAGTTCACTAGTCCAGCGGGAATAGAAAGCCCTGCGCCTGCGAAGACTGCCGCAGTCTGATCGTGTAGCGCCTGGACGTAAACCTCGGCGAAGGAATCTAGAGGATCGCGCGCCATGCTATGTGACCAGTGCCATTTAGTGTTTCAGGGTGTCAGGTTCGATACGTCGTGAACATAGTTTTTCTGAGCGATTTCGGGACTGTTAGTTGCTGCACATCTTCTCGCGGGTTTTGGTCAGATCGTTGGTCTTGTCGTAATAGTCGAGAATCGCAACAAGCCAATCGATGCGAGTGCGGTCGTGATGAACACTATTCGCACTGAAATAGCCATATGACTTCCCGGTGCGATCCACGATGATGGGCCCGTCGTCAGAAACGGTATTCCAAGGGCTAGTCGGGGACACATCTGACCCGTAAGGTCCGACTTCATTCCAGATGCTATTTGCCGCTACATCGGACCCGTATTGTCCCACGTCATTACATACGGACGCGTCGCTGGTGTCCACACAGTTCAGGCATCCCAGAAACGTCTTGTGATCGTGCCCTCCAAACAACAACAGCGCCTTCGGTACTTGGGCTTGAGCTCGCGTCTCTTTCGTCAAGAAGGGTGACATAAAAAGAAGAGCACCCACCACCACAACAGCCAATCGGTTTATTCTCACGCGAACCTCCAAGTGTTCATGCGGGGTCAAAGCCACTTGGCGACTCCGCTATGACGCGAACATGTACCTCTACGGCTCTGGCTGAAACTGTACGTGCCATCTCGACATTGCTGTTGCTCCCTTCGGGGGCGATGAACAATTCTCAGGTCGAGGGACGGTCTGACCTTTAGCGTTCACATATGTGCCACTGTCGGTGCAGGTCATGTTCCCTGCGCTAGTTTTGCCGTTCGCGTGAGTTGGATTCGTGCTCGGCTGAGAAGGTGATTGCGTCTGAGAAACGATCTGCTGAGAAAGCATGACTACGACTAGGGCAAGACCGTAGACAAAGTGCCGCGAAGGGTGCATTCGTCGCATAGTCTTCTCCCTGGGTTGGAGTGACTCGCTCCCCCTCGAAGCAAGTCGGCCATCTTCTCGACGGCCTTTCGATGAGGATCATAGTTAGAACACTCAACTCGCGCAATGGCCAAAGAGTGCGGACGAAGAAAAAACGAACAAGCTATACGGCCACGATAAAGCGCCAAACGAGTGCTGGTCGATTTTTTGCGTGTTTCGCGATAGGAGTGGCTGAGATTGGGTTCCGAGCAACTGTTAGCGCCATATTGCATTCTTCGCTTTTTCATCCTGATCCAGCATTATCGCTACTTTCTGCATCATAGGCGCGGCGGCTATGGAGGCAGCGTGTTTGAAGGACAGCGCGGCGGAAACCGCACTCCGAACGAGCGGGAACTAAGACTCATTGGACTGGTCGCGCAGGGGCTCAAGAACAGTGAAATCGCCGAGGTGTTGGGTACGACCCAGCACGTCATCAAAAACTACCTTTGCATCATCTACGATAAGCTTGGGCTCTGGAATCGAGTTGAACTTGCCCTCTGGTACGAAGCGCGCAAGCGCCGCCAGGAAACTGGGGCAACTGCGCAATCCCAGATAGGATTCGATGGCCGGAGCAGATAAGGCAATTAACTGCAGCCCCCACCCACAAGAGAGGTATCCATCCTCTGCCGTTCTGTGAAACACTGCTGTCATGATTCGTGACAAACTCACACCAGCACAGCGTAAGGAGCTTAAGGATGAACTGTCGCGGCTGTGGGAGCTGCAGGCAAGTGCGACCCGAGATGCGGGATATGGCGGAATGTCGAAGGAAGAAAGCCTGGCCTATGACCAGCGACGCGACCGCATGCAAGAGATTCTGGCCCTGCTCGAAGGTCAGTAGCTCGTGAGTCTCACGAGCCCGCAGATATACTGTCACCGTCGACGGCATACGGGAACGAGTCGAAGCGCTCCGCCAAGAGATCGCCGAACTCCAGAAACTAAATCTGGGATATCTACAAACACCCAAGCCGAACTACTTAGAAACGGATGCTCACGCGCGGCGGGAACAGCGGCTGAAGGAGATCATGGAAGAGCTGAAGAGAATGACTTCGTGGAAGAAATCCTAGATGGGAACGAGGTCAGGGCCTTCGGCGAGATCGCGCTAGGATACGCTGGAATTGGATTCGATATTCGCTTTGGCCCAGTGAGTCGGTATGAAGCAATCTGGATCGCACGCGCTTGCTTCTAGATCGCTTTTCATATCCTCCAGCATAGTCGCGTTGTAGTAGTAGCCGGAAAACGCATTGTGGGCAAACATTTCCTGCAATGCTTTTGGCACCTTGTCGGGATCGCCAAATTCTTTATTTTGCAAATAACGCCATGATTCATAGGCAATCAAGTCTCCCGGCTGGAGTGCAATGTATTCCTCAGGTGCGCCGAGCACAAGTTCAAAGCCGATGCCTGTAAGGATATCCCGGATGAGCCTTCATCGCAGAGAAGAGTTCTACCGCTTTGTTCTCGAATTCATGTGTATCTAGTCACTGGTGCAAGAAGCCGCAACCGTGGTACAAAAGTGGGGATAAAGGGGTAAGTGTATGGAGTTTGGGGATTCTGTGATGATCCACGTTGAGTTTTTCTCCCGTAAATGACTCAGGCAGTCTCGAATCGAAAACCACGCTGGCGGACCGCGCGCCGCAAAGAACTTCACGCCCAGGGAATCGTGATTCCTAAGAAGCAACACGTTTTTCTAGTCGAACCCACGACGTTACCTGAGATGCCCGAATGGGCTGAAAAGCGGCGAGTAAAAGGGTTCGGTTCGACGCCGGGCCATATATGGCTAATGCGTGGCCCAGCAAGACTTCTGATCGCGGCCGATCACTACCGATCAAAGCGCGTGAAAGTAGAATTCAAACGCTGCGTATTGTGTCGTCGGCCAATGATTGCCGCCCAGGCTGAAGCCTACCGTAAGCAGCTCGAATCCGGTGACCGATCGATTCCTTGCGGTCCGGACTGCGCGCTCGTGAGTTGAGGATCTATGCGGCTTAGGTTTCTTGCTGCGAGAAATGCGAATTTCAGCAAGTCGCGCGCCCTTTGATCTATCCAGGAAATCTGGACGCGAGTGCATGGGCTGTTTCGTCAAAGAAAACGTCAGCATCGCTTGAAGTACACGGAGTCCGAAAGAATGCTCGTTTTCTAGACAACCTCCGCTGTGCCCAAAATTGTGCCCTGTGGCCGCTTGTATACGTTTAGGTGCAAATTAGGGCAAGGCGCTGAAACCCGCATTTTTACTAGCGAATCTTAACCCATACAAACTGCGCTAAGGTATTGATTCCTGGTTCCACAAGTACTGTTAATCAGTTGCCCAAAGCATGCCGGTACTCTCGCGATTCAGATATCGAAGGCCAGCGACTCTCGGAGCCGAAAAACACGGTTGGTCATTATTATGAATAAGCTGTGGAGAGCTGTGGACAATCAGGCCATCCACACTCCAAACGCCAGCGCTTCAACGCATTGCAACCCCGGCAAACGCGCTGCCCAAATTTAGGCTTTGCCCTGAAAAGCGGCATTGACAATCTTCAGGTAGATCTCTAAGGTGACTTCCGTCGACGGCCGAAAGGGTTCGCCGAAATAAAATTTGGCGAGTCCGAAGTAGGCTGAGTGATCAGTTCGCTGGGGCGACCCAGCGAACGACCAGACCTGAAAAAACCGACGGCTCTGCGAGGGGCAGTTGGGGTTTGGGACCGCGAAAGCGGTGATCGCATCAAGGGCTGTGACGGTACATGCCTCCACGTTGTTGGCTCCCTCGCAGGAGTTGGCGGCTAGAGCGTAACCAATGTCACAGCCTTTACCTTTTCTAGTATTCTTCCTAGACCGCTCGTAATAGCGGTTCCCATAAAATTCTGTCCGTCCCGATGAAGAAGGTACTGAATTCGAGCCGTTGTCTCAGCGAGCACATATTGCGGGCGTTGAACAAGATCAGGAAACCGAGCACCGCTGACGAAATTACCGATTTGCTTAATCGTGACCTGGACCCATGGGACCGCCCTTTCCAAGCGAAAGACGTCGCGGAGTGGTTGCGAAACGCCGAGGAAACGACGTTGACATTGTATTGGTCAAAGGCTCGTCCCCGAAAGTAAGGATAACCCCGCTGTCTATGAATGGGCATCAAGTGGGCCAGAAATCGAACTGATCGCGCAATCTCACGGGAGCCTTTGCCCGACCTCGCGCCTTCCACAAAGCAATTCCACCAACTACTCTATCCCGGCATCGACGCGCATGAGCCATCCGGCTTCCGCGTTGTACCACGGCCAGGGGAACACCGGGTCCGCGATCAAGTACCTGTTCCGAATCGTCGATAGGTAGCGATCGACATTCGCTTTGTCTTGCGCGATGAAAGCCGCATAGGAAACAGCGACCCAGGGAAATTCGTCCTGCGAATTGAAGGACAGATCCGTCCAACGCGGCCAAGCTTGGTTGAAAACCGCATAGACGCTTTTGGATTGAGAGCTGCCGGGAGCAATGACACCCTGAACCATGGGGTAGAGTTGCGCCACTGAATCCGGGTACCAAGTTTTGAGGTCGGGGTTAGCCGACCCAGCATAAGGACGGTACAACCCGCTGTTCCGGACGTAGAGCACACTTTGGATTCCCGTCCGGATGCCATGGGCATGGGCCTTGTACCAACTCGCAGCATCGTCGTCACCCCAGGCTTGCGCCGCAAGATGGGCGAGATCCATCAAGCCGCGATAGTCCTCGGAGTTGTCCATCAGATACTCGACCTGGTTGGTTGGCATGGCATACACGAGCCCATTGCTCTGCTGCTGCAGGTTCGTGATCACGTTGCCGACGACGTTCAGGTTGTACTCGCCAGCCTTGTCTCTAATAAAGGATTGGGCACCTGGATCGCCTGTATTCCAGAGTGCCTCTGCAAGAGACAGGAATGTGGCGGCGTACGAATCGGCAGAATCGAAGGTGCCCAGTGAAGTCTCCGTCCTCCCGGAGATGGCATAGTCATAGACGGTGCCGTACTCGCCCCACCGGTCGGGCCAATTGAAATGGGCGATATACCACCTCATCCAGGCTTCAACCTGAGGGATCCTCGTCCTGTCCTCCAACCAGCCGATAGCCGCGAGGTTTGCGAAGTAGGGCTTGATTTCAGTCGAGGTGTAAAGAATTCCCCCATCAGGAAGCTGTTGCGTGGCGATCCAAGCCGAGGTCAGGGTGATATCCCGAGAGTTCTGCGCACGGGCGGGAAGGACCAGGGCCCATGAAGCGATGACCACCACGAACAAAGAAATCATCCGCATGAAGATAGGAGCTTGGCGTTACAGAGTAACCCTTTGTACGATAGCTGGACCTTTTAATTTATGCTACGGGCGTGCAGAATGCGATTCCGCGCCTAACCTCGGCCTTGGTGGTGCTAAACAGATCCCTCTCGCGACAGCGAACTGGAATCGCTCGTCGCCAAGGCCGAAGTTGGACGACTTACTGGATTATTAGTGTTCCACTATTGGGAGGTTTCGCGCCGTCCTGTACGAGCCGACTTGTCGATCGTCGACTTGGTGGATAGACCGCATGCAACCGGGGGATTTGTCATTTGCTTGGCGAATACACGGAAGCTCGGCCCGTTCGGGTGCAACGTCGACCAGTATCCCGACCGGGTCAGCAAGGGTTTGTGCTGGATGATGATCTGATTAACCAAAATCTTCACTCCACATTCGAGATTGTTCTTCGGCTGGAGGATGGTTTTGGCCGGATCGTTCGCCTTTAGCGTACGGTCCGCTTGCCAATTGAAATCGCATCCGTAGCGCTTCTGGTCTTCGTATGTGAGCTGCAACAATCCTTCACTGCGCATGGCGGTTGCGCCTTCCGGCTTGGCGTGACGGACGCTAGTATTCGGATTCAGGCCGACTTCAGCACCTGCAAGCGCCTGGAAGAAGTAAGCCCAAAATGCGCGTTTGTCCGTCTCGGCCATCTCATAAAATCGTGGGCAGAATCGACGCACGCCCGAGGGGACACGCGAAGAAAGCATTTCGGGTGGCAGCGCCTTCTCGATGATCTTGTCCCACTGCGGATTCCAGGGCGTTCCGCCGAGTTCGACCTTTTTCTCATCGATAGGTGTCGGCGGGGCCGGCTTGGTGGCTTGCGCATGCGAAGCTGTGGCTATTCCCATGAAAAATACGAGACTGACAATAAACCACGATGTCTTCAGCGCAGAGATACTCACGTTCACCACCCCCGCTAATAATCGATACGTTTCTGTTGCTACCTGTTTCGAGACTCCTCTGCTCCAAGTTCTGACCGAAAAGATCATTCGGGTATCGACGCGATCTTTCCTGCTTCAACAAAACTGGTTCAACCACCCGACAGTGAGGGGTCGGGCAATCGGCGAGACCATAGCGCCTTCCACCTCCTGCCTGCGAGCATAGCCTTGGATTCACGCCGCCTTGCGAGCGGTGCGTGGCTTTTTTCGAGCTTGTGCCGCGGTCTTTCTCGATTTGGGCGCGGCTTTTGCCACAGAAGGCAATTCTCGCTTGGGCTGTTTTGCAGTGCGATGATGGCCGTGGTTCAGCGGTTGGATGCGCGCGGCTTCATCTTCCGTCCGCAGCTGAGCGTCGCAATCTTTTTGGCGCTCATCTTCAAGATACTCTGGAATTGTTTTCGTTGTCATAGTCAGATTGTGGCAGAACCGGCGACCTCCGATCTGTCCAATTTTGCTCTATCTCAACGGTCTGCCAGATTTCGTCGGTGGAGAGTTTCTGGAAATACCTTAAGCTCGTGCTTGAGAACCTGTGAACAAGGATAGGAGGGCTGGATCGAGGATCACATTGCGAGACGCGTAGACTTGGCCGCGTCAGCGCGTCCGGTTCACCGGTCTTCATCGTCCTCGAAATCGGAGAATGCCGCGGCATCCCAGTCCGAATCCTTGTCAGGCTCGGAGATGCGGGTGCACTTCATCCTGGAAAACGTGGACGTATTCGTATTCGTCGTGGAACCGCAGGTCCATCAGCTGCGGGTCGACGTTCGAAGGATCGTATTCGGTCCAGAGAACGACGGTGCACTTGTAGAGCGTCTTCATTATTAGTCGTGTTCCTTATCAATCATTCACGACTGCGCAAAGCCACTGTTCTTGGCGCAAATGATGACGAAATTGTGATCAGTCCATGCGCAACAGTCACTTTGCGGGAGCTGCTGGTCCCGGCGTTAAGAGGTAGAATCCACTGGCACCCGTTTCAACCAAAATTCCGATTTGCCGGTTAGGCCACATAATCTGGCGAGCACACCACGCTTTCCCAAGCAGTTTCTTCGTTGCGTAGGGGGTAATCGTTTTCGCAGCTACTACCAGCTCGTATGTTTCTGGCTTTGGTTCGTCGAGAAATTCGATCCGCAAAACATGCCAGCGGTGTGTATGTAATTTCTTAGCCAGTCGCGGACCGATGTGGAGCTCTTCGTAAGGTGCGCCCGGACGTGTGATTTTGTATGGTTCCATGATGCCTCCTCCAATTGGGAACTAGGGCGGTGTTCCTAGCAAAATAGCGTGCGGTTTCACCAGTTGAATGACCTTCAATGGAATCTGGTGTCCTGGCCGCCCCAATTCTTTCTTCTAATACTGAGCGGGCCGCAGATTCCTTTTGGTCAGTGCGCATAAACGGAAGTTGCCGAAAGACCGACAGCGATCGCAAGTTTTCTGGATATCGCCTGATGAGACGCCAAAAGTTTTTCTGGCCCGCGAAGCAGTGCAACCTGGATGGGCTGACGGGTGCCGTGCGACCATCACTTGATGCTAGGACTCGGGACCACATCAGGGGCGAGTTCCGCCAACTCCGTCCATCGCATTTGGTGTTCGCTTGGATTTGCGGGGGAACAGGGATGCAGGAAACGGCCGACCATCGGCTGGTTATAAGCACCTTCGATCCAATCAGCCAACATCGAGCCATCGAACCGGATTGTGTCGCCGATTCGGATGCAGGGAATCTGTTGTTTTCGTGCCCAACGTTGAACCGTGTCCTCCGTTACCCTCATCAGTTTTGCAAGGTCTGAGACATTGAGCGGGCCTGTTCGCTCACGCAGGTTTTTCAGAATTGACATGGTTCGCACCTCCTCAAATTGTTTGAGGGTGTTTGCCCCCTATAATGAGGAGGAGCGTAGTTCGGAAATTCCTGATAGCCAGAAGCCGCGGTGATGGCTTTGCAGTCAGGGCGCCGCCTATCTTCTGAAAGTTGGAATTCTCACCGCGGAACGTGAAGGATAGGCCCCTCGTTAGACGGTGCCAGAACCACCACTCTGCCAATTCAAACTCTCCAGGTGTTCGCCTTAGGCAAGAGTTCGCCATCACGGTCAGAGACCGAATGAGAGCCGGGAAACGCAGATTTCGGTCAAGAGGCGACGAGCACGCTTCAAGATGCTGCGTGTGACTGGACTTCTATGCTCCAGGAATCCATTTCGTAACTCACCTCGTCCTGCATCCCATCGTCTAGAGGCACGGCTAACGCCTCTGTGCCGAATGTCAATGGGTGTTCTGCTTCGTAAGCACTACGCACATCCTGAGCTTGGCGGCATCTCTCTTCGGCAATGTTTGCATACTCGTCGTAAAGTTCAATCCCAATAAAATGACGCCCAAGTTTAAGTGCCACTTCTCCCGTGGTGCCCGTGCCAGAGAAAGGATCGAGCACGATGCCTCGGCGGGTCGCTGGTAGGTCGGGTTCCCAACCGGTCGTAACAGGTTTTCTGGGAATGTATTGCCTGCCCGTATCTTGCCGACCCGATCTCGTTCGAATCTCCTGTTCAGACTTCGTGTACTTTCCGATGCCCCTCTTGATCGGGTGAGCCTCTTCATAAGGCACCATCACTATTTTTCGACTTTTAGGTCCCTGGTCGGTGATTTCCAGCGGGCATGTCATCGCTAGTGGGCGCTCGATCAGGGGTGCAGGAAATACTGCGTAGTGGCTTTCGTTCGTTTGCCCCATCGAGACATTCCAAACGTTGGTGAGGTTCCGGCCCTCCAATGACGTGTGGCATCTCATTAGTTCTTCTGGCAGGTAGCGAACATCTTCAACATTGTTTCTGGGGATGCGGACGGCGGACGTATCTGTCCATGCTTCAGCCGGATTAAGAACGAAACGGTAAAACGGCTCATGACCATTTCCGTTCAGTCTGCGGGCCGCAGGTTCAATCATGCAGTGACCGACTGATTGTCCGTTCACTTGGACGCATTCCTTCGCCCAAATCACGTGATCAATTCGATAAAATCCGGCGTCATACATGGCGATGCAGAAGCGTTCCGGAATGCCGAGCAGTTCTCCCTGCTTTCCTCGCTTATCGCCGATGTTGACCCAAATGCTGGCCCATCGATTCAGCGGAATCGATTTGAATACATCGACGAGATTGGCGATGTATTCGCTCACGGACGATTCTCTCCCCAGTTCACTGGTGCTGGCTCCATAGACTCGTTGTTGGAAGTATGGAGGCGAAGTCACAACGCAGTCCACTTTTGTCTCCCGTTGCTTCAATACCTCGATGGCATTACCACGGAGGATAGAAAATGGTTCGCACGAAAATAAATTCGTCATGCGGACTAATACTGATTCCCGGCGAAGGCCCAATAGAACGCGACGGCGTTCGCGTTCCCTCTGGTCAACCGGGGTCAGGATCGGGTCGGCCCTAAAGCGGTTTGTAAACTGATAGTTCGGTCAACTTAAGCATGGCCATGATCTCCGGGTACTTCTGGCATAAGCGCCAAAAGTTCTTCCTCGCCCGCGCAGGCGGACAAGCCGGATAGACCGAAGGATACTTGGCGATTCGACACCAGCGCATCATTTTCTTAGCGATCAAAATGTGTCGAATTTGCGGTCTTGCGTTCATTTTTTTATTTCCTCCAAACGAACAACTACCGATCCCCGTTTTGTGCGAACTCGAGGGATGCCGATTGTCGTATCGGGGGCATCGATTTTCCCAGTGGCAACCACAAATCGTTCGCTTGCAACCCAATCTGCGTGCCGGGAAGAATCGTCAATTTGCGCCCTCAATATGAGGCTTTGATAGTCCGTGAATTATCCGGGAACGCGGCCACAAAGTCCTTCAACAGCGGCTTCGGAGACGAGTCAGCGACTTGTGTGTCAATTGGGCCGTGGGGATCCTCGAGGTTACGCATCATCGGCGCTCAGTCAGGGGTGGGGTCCGCCACGATGCCTTTATCATCTCCCATCGTGTTCGGTTGCTGAACGGGAAGAACTCCTGATTCCCGAGCCTGCCCCTCTTCATACTCGAGTTTGATCGCTCTCAACAACGGCAAATCGTCCTCCAACCAAAGCTCTGGATCGTAGTATCCGCCGCCAGCCTGTTGAACTCTTCTCTTTCCGCATCCGTCAATTCCATACAATTGCCTCCTACTCACAGTGCTTATAGCGAATCAAACCCCGTCACTGACGAGTGAAGTTGCAGATGCAGGAGTAGTCTCCGGGTAACAGTTGAGCGGCAGTGATATTTTCGGCTTCGTCTGGCAGCGTAGAGAGGAAGTATTCTTGGTCACTGAGAGTTTTTTTGGTAAGTCAGAGTAGCCGATACACATCTGTCCAGTGACTGAAGGTGACCCAAAACGTCGTTTTGAACATCTTCTTTTCCGCGTACGTGAATCTGAACTTTGGGAAAAATGAGTCATTCAGTCACTCTCAGTCACTAACATTTTTTAAGTTGTTGATTTTAAACATGCGGTTTTTCTTCCACATCCGCCATGACAGGAAAACGTCCATCCACCAAAACTCCAATGCCATGAAAAAGCGTTCCCTGGCTGCAATCCGTCTCCCCTACTCGCCCGGTTTGCTGCCCCTCCCGCTGCCCCACATACCGCTTGCGGAACTCAGCATAAAACTTGCGGCTGTTCGTGGCATAGAACCCGTTCTCTTGGCACCAGCTGGCATAGGATCTGTACATCTCGCTGCCCACGGCAGTCGCATCCGGCCTCAGGGTGCAACGCTCCTTGACAAACCGCCCGATGATATCCATCTCTTCACGGTATTGGTTTGTAGCGTCCAGGATTTTTTGTGGGTAGGCCATCTTGCCCATCTCGATGTATGCTGCCAGTCCCCGCAACGCCCAATTCAGGATCCCCGGCGCTTCCTGTTTCAGCTTGTCGCTGAAATCTTCGATTAGCTCCTCGGGGGTGACCGTGTAGTCCCATGGCACCCGCTTCACCCGGCGCCAGATGGCGAAATCCTGACCTTTGATCACGGGTTCGTAATTTGACGAAAAGCAAAGTTTGTATTCAGGCAGGTAAGTGAACGGACGCGCGTAAATGTGCCGCACGGTGACCGGGGATTGTCCCGTGACTACCTTGATGATGTCCTCGTCCAAGCTGTGCCCATCGGTTGTTTCCGCCGAAGTGAGAAAGCGGATAGCTCCCGCGAGCACCGCCAGGTCATTGCGATGTTCACTGTGATGCTTGGTTTCTACGAAAGTGGAGAACGAGGCATTGGCAGCATACGACCCCAGCATGTAACTCACGGTGCTGGTAAAGGTGTCTTTGCCGTTGTTGCCGTCGCCTTTGTTGAAGATGAGGGCTTGGGCGCTGGTGGTGCCCGTCAGGGAGTATCCAATCCACCCCTGCAGGAAGGTCACCATCGATTGATCCCCGCACATGTACTTGAGCAAGGCCGCATCCCACAGCTGGCAAAGCGCCTCAGGATCGTAATTCACATTTGCTTGCCGCATGCACAGGTCAGTCGGCTTGCGTTCCCGAAACGTTTGGCTCCGCAGATCGATGACCCCGTTCAAGACATTCAGCAGCCATTTGTCCGCGTCCCAATCCCCGAAGTTCGTGCTTATGGTTTGTTCGCTTCCCGCCAGTTCGATCATGGCTTTCCGGCCTCCCCGGCTCGCGGTATGGGCCGCATGCTTGAATAGTGTGGGATCGGCGCATGCCTCAAGCGCCACTTCCTTGACTATCTCCTTGCTCATGCGCATAAGCTTGCCATTGGTGTCTTTGACCCAACCCTTTTCCGACCACACCATCCATTCTCCGGTCTCATGGATGAAGCGAATCCTGTCCCCGAACATGCGCACCAATCGTTCGGCGTTCCCGGTGTCGTTGGGCTCGTACCGGTATCCCGATTCCCAGGCGGGCACGGCGTCCTCGCATCCTTCGGGTAACTTGATCGTCTTAGGCTCTTGTTCCATCTGCGGTGTACCAAATGCTTCCATCATTGCTGTAAATCCTTCCGTGCTTTTTCGTGCTGTAAACCAGGTTGTATCGGTATTCCGGGAGCAGGATGTCTTCTTCCGCGCCCATCCATGCCAGCAACTCTTCCGCCGTCGGTTCCTGCCAGATTACGCCGTGATAGGGTTCCCCCTTCTGCGCATTGAGAAACTTAATCACCTGCCCGATGCCCATGTCGCTGCCCTTGCAACTGGTGACGAAATCATGCCAGCCGAGGGATTCGCCGTTCCAGAAGAACCCGGTCAAGGGGCTGCCCTCATGCCGGTATCCGGCGATCAGGCACACAGATGGAATGAACCAGTC
>Ga0070761_10001347_pt1 | contig 15467 bp, 12 predicted proteins | sample HubBroMetageREF1_FD_66724 | JGI IMG/M metagenome (GOLD analysis project Ga0070761, IMG submission 66724) | Reference soil microbial communities from the Hubbard Brook experimental Forest, New Hampshire, USA - Hubbard Brook CCASE Soil... | ecosystem: Environmental > Terrestrial > Soil >... | reverse complement strand
CGTAGGCCCCTCTCTGCGAGGCTGTCATCTGCCTCAGCTTCAACCTGCATTGAGCGCTCGCGCATCCGCGCAGCGCTTCCGGTCCCAGGGTTTAGGCAACGCGGGTCGTGAGATCTGATTGCCGCTCATGACCGCATCGCCGAGCGCGACCTGGCGCCGCTATCCAGGTTGACAGTTTCACTAATGGAATGAAATTATACAGGTGATAGTACAGTAAACAACCCGCCATTAAGATCAGCATCAGCGTGTGGGGCCGGTGAGCCACGCCGCTCAAAGGCAAGAATCGAGTGTCGCGAATCACAGCACTGGAAGCCCACGACATCCGCTTTCCCACCTCGCGGGAATTTCACGGCTCGGATGCCATGAATCCCGACCCCGACTACTCAGCGGCATACGTGGTGCTGCGCACCGACGATGCGACCGGCCCCGCAGGTCACGGGCTCGCATTCACCATCGGGCGCGGCAACGAGGTGCAGACCGCGGCCTGCGCCGCCTTGCACCACCTCGTGGTCGGGCGGGAGGTTGAGGAGATCGTCGCCGACCTCGGCGGCTTCGCGCGCGGCCTGACCGGGGACTCACAGTTGCGCTGGCTAGGTCCTGAGAAGGGCATCATGCACATGGCCATCGGCGCCGTGGTGAACGCCGCGTGGGACCTGGCGGCCCGCCGCGCCGGCAAGCCCCTGTGGCGCTTCATCGCCGACATGAGCCCGGAGGAGATCGTCCGCTGCGTCGATTTCCGATACCTGCGCGACGCGCTCGCGCCGGACGAAGCGCTCGCGATCCTCAAGGCGGCCGAGCGGGACAAGGCGCGGCGCGTCGGCTATCTCATGGAGCGCGGCTATCCGGCCTACAGCACCAGTCCCGGCTGGCTCGGCTACCCGGATGAAAAGGTCGTGCGTCTGGCCAGGCAGGCGGTGGCGGAGGGGTTCCGCACCATCAAGATCAAGGTGGGTCTGAATGTCGAGGATGACGTGCGCCGCTGTCGGCTGGCCCGGGAAGCGATCGGCGGGGGGGTCGCCATGGCCGCGGATGCGAATCAACGCTGGGACGTCGACGTGGCGATCTCCTGGATCCGGCGGCTCGCACCCTACGGCATCGCCTGGGTGGAGGAGCCGACGAGCCCGGATGACATCCTGGCGCACCGGACGATCCGCAGCGCAGTGGCGCCTGTTCTGATCTCGACCGGCGAGCACACGCAGAACCGGATCGTCTTCAAGCAGTTCCTGCAGGCCGAAGCCGTCGATCTCATTCAGATCGATGCCACGCGCGTCGGCGGCGTGAACGAGAATCTGGCCATTCTGCTCCTGGCACGCAAATTCGGCGTGCGGGTCTTTCCTCATGCCGGCGGCGTCGGCTTGTGTGAGCTGGTGCAGCACCTGGCGATGGCGGACTTCGTCGCCATCACCGGCGAGATGGAGGACCGCGCGATCGAGTACGTCGATGATCTGCACGAGCATTTCGTGGAGCCGGTGCGCATACGCGAGGGCCGCTACCTGGCGCCCACCGCCGCCGGATTCTCAGCGGAGATGCGGCCCGAGTCCCTGTCGCGTTATCGCTTTCCCGGCGGAGCCGCGTGGCGGGCCCTGTAATAGACTTACAGCGTCCATGACTGACAGCCCCGGACCCAAATATCGTGCCCCCGCGCTGGAGAAGGGCCTGGCGGTGCTCGAGCTGCTGGCGCACGCCCGCGCTCCGATGTCGCTGAACGAGATCTCCCGCGCCCTGGAAAGATCCGTCAGCGAGCTGTTCCGGATGATCCAGGTGCTCGAGTTCCACGGCTACCTGGAAGTCTCCAGCAGCGGCGAGGGCTACGTCCTCAGCAACAAGCTGTTTGCGCTCGGCATGACCCGGGCCCCCACCCGGGACCTGCACGACGCCGCGCTCCCGGTCATGCATCGGCTGGCCGAGCGCATCAGTCAGTCGTGTCACCTGGCGGTGGTCTCGGCCGATCAGATGGTCATCATCGCCCGGGTTGAGGCTCCGGGAGACCTCGGCTTCTCGGTGCGTATCGGCTATCGCCGCTCGCTGGTCGATTCCACCTCTGGGCTCGTGCTCTACGCGTTTCAGTCCGATCTCGTGCGCACCGAATGGAAGAAGCGCCTGGCGCCTTCCCTGGGACGCCGCGAATGGCTGAACTTCGAGCGGCGTGGACACGCCGCGCGCAAGGCCGGCTACGTGACGGCCGAGAGCCAGGCCGTGCGCGGAGTGATCGACCTCTCGGCGCCGGTGAGGCAGTCGGGCAGCGTCGCCGCCGCCCTGACGGTTCCCTACGTCAAGACCGGGCGCTCGCTGTCCGTGCCCGAGACGGTGGGTCCGCTCGTTGAAGCGGCGCACGAGATCTCCAACCAGCTCGGTGGCAGCACACCCGCGCCGGACTGAAGCTCGCCTGCTGATGCGACCGCGGCGGCTCCTGATAGGCCCCGTTGCGCGATACGGTTTGACCCATTGATTTTATGGGTGAGCAGGATATCATCTATGAAAACACGGCGGCGCCCTGAGCTGAAGAGGGCGCTGCCAACCGGGGTCGGGTCCATCCATGAGTAAAGAACAGGACGAGAACATGACTTCAGTGTCCGGTGCACGGCGCCGCTCGCGGCGCTCGCTTCCTTGGGCGATCGCTCCCTGTACGCTCCTGATTCTGGCACTGGGTGTGACCGAACCCGCCCGCTCGAGTGATGCGGCCAGCGACGCCGCCAGCGGCACCGCCGCCGACACTTCCAACACCAACCAGCTGCAGGAAGTGGTCGTCACGGCCGAGAAGCGCGTGGAGACTCTCGACAAGGTGCCGATCAGCGTCTCGGTGCTCAGCCGCGACGAGATGATGGCTCGGAACATCACCAGCATGGCCGACGTGGCCGCGGTCACCCCGGGCGTCGACTTCCAGAACACGGGCTCGACCATCGCACTGTCGATCCGCGGCATCTCATCGGGAATTTCGGGGTATTCGACCACGGGCATCTACATCGACGATGTGCCGGTGCAGATCCGGCTCGACAACGGCGTCATCCCCGGAACGAATACCACGCCGCTGGTGTTCGATCTCGATCGCGTCGAAGTGCTGAAAGGTCCCCAGGGAACGCTGTTCGGCGCAGGCGCGGAGGGCGGCACCATCCGCTTCATCCAGACTCAGCCGAGCCTCACCGACTTCAGCGGCTACGCGCGTGCCGGGGTCGGCACCACGGACGGCGGCGGCGCCAGTTACGAGATGGGCGCGGCCTTCGGCGGCCCGATCATCCAGGACGAGCTCGGATTCCGAGTGAGCGCCTGGCACGAGCGCCAGGGCGGCTACATCGAGCATGATAGTGCGATAGCGGGCGGTGCCGACTACGCCGATTCGGGCTGGCGCGACAGCGACGTGCTGCACGCCGCACTCACCCTGGCCCCGACTTCATCGATTAGGATCACTCCATCGGTCTTTTACCAGCACATCTACTGGAACGACGTGCCGACCTTCGACCCGGGCTCCAGCACCTACCCTGACACGATGACCGCCAACTGGAGCTCGCTGAACCCTACGTTCTCGAACGTTGACGCCGGCCGGTTGGCCTTCCAGGGGCTGCTGCTGCAGCCGAGCGACGACCAGCTCTACCTGCCGTCGCTCAAGATCGAGGACACGCTGCCCGGCGTCAGCCTCGCTTCCATCACCTCCTACCTGTATCGGCGCTACGACGCTCAGCAGGACTTCACGACGGTCATGCCGTTTTTCGTCGGCTTGCCGTGGCCGACGACCCCGAATGCGGCAGCGAACAGCTACACGCCGGCCTACCTCAACGTGTTCGCGCAGGAGCTGCGTGCGAGCTCCACCAACCCCGACCAGCGTCTGCAGTGGACGTTCGGCCTCTTCTACAACGAGTCGCGTCAGACAGGCTATCAATGGGTGTGGTCGCCGTACTTCCCGACACAGGTCGAGGAGGGCACAGGCCAGCCGATCCAGCAGGTCTTCGGTCAGCCGCAGCTGCCGGGGAATCTCTCGATCTACGAGCGTGAACCGCTCAGCGATCAGCAGCTGGCGGGCTACGGCCAGCTCTCCTGGCAGCTCGTCAAGCACCTGAGTCTGGTGGCCGGCGCACGCGTGGCGCGGGAAACGGACAAGTACAGTATCTACATCAACGGGCCACTCAACGGCCCGACCGCGACGCAGTTTTCCGGCACGGAGCGGCAGACCGTCGTCGACCCCAAGTACGGCATCAACCTTCAGCTCGATGAGAACAACCTCCTGTACGTCAGCGCAGCGAAGGGCGACCGCATCGGCGGCGTCAATCCGCCCTTCTACAACTTCACTGCCTGCAACCAGGCACTGGCTGCGCTCGGCTACCCCAACGGTGCGCCGGGCACCTACACCGGCGACTCGCTCTGGAGCTACGAGATCGGCTCAAAGAACCGGCTGTTTGACGGCCGCCTCGAGCTGCAGGTGAGCGCCTTCCACATCAAGTGGAGCGACATCCAGCAGATCGTGCAGGTGCCGGCTTGTACCGAAGGGTTCACATCCAACCTCGGCCAGGCAACCAGCAACGGTTTCGACTTCCAGGCGCAGGCGCTGATCACCGACCGGCTCAAGGTCGGACTCAGCATGGGTTACACGGACGCGCGCGACTCGACCACGATCGTTTCCGGCGGCAACAACGTGGTCGCGAACGGCGAGCAGATCAATCCCTATTCCGCCCCCTGGATCATCGTGCCGACGTTGGAGTACAACTTCCCGATTGCACCGGGTCACGACGGCTATGCGCGGATGGACGACACGTACCACAGCAAGAACCCGGGCCCTTACAACCCCACGACCGACACGGCTAGCCCTACCTACAATCCTTACCTCATTCCCAATCCCGGGTACAACCAGCTCAACATGCACGTCGGCATGACCTGGAGCGGCTGGGATGCCTCGGTTTACGCGCTGAATGCGTTCAACAGCCATCCGCTGCTCTACAACAACGCGCTGCAACCGTTCACTTTCTATGGTTCCGCCTTCACGCTTCAGCCGCTCACGATCGGAGTGACGGTGATGTACCACTGGTGAGCTGCAGCAACGCGAATGCCCGTCAGCTCCGGACTGTGACGGGTTCGGCGGGCGTGTACGCCTTCGCGCTCGTCGTCAGCCTGTTCTTTCTCTGGGGCGTCGCCAACAACCTCAACGACATCCTCATCAAGCAGTTCAAGAAGGCGTTCGAGCTTTCGGATTTCCGCGCGGGATTCGTCCAGAGCGCGTTCTATGCCGGGTACTTCCTGCTCGCGATCCCGGCGAGCCTCGTCACGCGGCGCTTCGGCTACAAGGCGGCGCTCATCGCCGGGCTGGCTCTCTACGCCGCGGGAGCCTTGCTCTTCTATCCGGCGGCGGCGCTGCGCACCTATGGAGTGTTCTTGAGCGCCCTGTTCATCATCGCGTGTGGCCTTGCCTTCCTCGAGACCGCCGCCAATCCGCTCGTCACGGTGCTCGGGCCCGCTGCGGGCGCGGCGCGCCGACTGAATCTCGCGCAGTCGTTCAATCCCCTGGGTTCGATCACCGGAGTTCTCATCGGGCAGCATTTCATTTTCTCGGGAGTCGAGCTCTCGCACGGCGAGCTGGGCGGGATGAGCCATGCTGCCCGCGCGGCGTACTACGTGTCGCAGTCCGCGGCGGTCCAGGGACCCTACCTGGTCATCGGACTCGTGGTGCTGATGTGGGCGTTCCTGGTCGCGACCGTGCGCCTGCCGGCGGCGACCGGGCAGACGGGCGCGCAGCTGCCGGGTGCCGCCGAGCTGCGCTCGCTCTTGGGCAACACGAACTTTGTGCTCGCGGTGCTGGCCCAGTTCTTCTACGTCGGAGCCCAGGTCGGGATCTGGAGCTACCTGATCCGCTATGTGCAGCAAACGCTGCCGGGAACCTCCGAGAGGAGCGCCGCCGACTTTCTCACTGCGGCGCTCGTTCTTTTCATGCTGGGCCGCTTTGCCGGCACGGCGCTGATGCGCTACGTCGCACCCGCACGGTTGCTGGCGAGCGTCGCGCTCACCGCGCTGGGGCTCGTGACCGTGGCGCTCCTCTTTCCCGGCCGCGCCGGCGCCGGCGCGCTGGTTGCGACGAGCTTCTTCATGTCGATCATGTTCCCGACCATCTTCGCGCTCGGATTGCGTGGGCTCGATGACGAAGCGCGCAAGACCGCGGCCTCGTTCCTCGTCATGGCGATCATCGGCGGCGCCACTCTGACTGTCGTCATGGGCGCGATCTCGGATGCGGCTGGGATTCACCGTGCCATGATCGTGCCGATCCTGTGCTTTGCTGCGGTGCTAGGGTTCGCCTGCTATACGGTCAGGCTGCGCACGGCGGTATGAGGCGAGCGGTATGCGGCGACTGTACTTCGCGCTCGATCTCAAGAACGATCCGGGGCTCATCGCCGAATACGAACGGTGGCATCAGCCCGAGCGGATCTGGCCGGACATCGTCGATTCGCTGCGCGCCGCGGGAATCATGGAGCTCGAGATCTTTCGCTGCGGCGACCGCCTGACCATGGTCATGGAGGTGGCGGATGATTTCCCGGTCGCGGGCCACGCGGCGCTCGCGGGTGCGAGCAAAAGGGTCCGGGCCTGGGAGGAGCTGATGTGGAAGTTCCAGAGACCGCTGCCCTTTGCAGACTCCGGCGAGAAATGGGTGCCGATGGCACGGGTGTTCTCGCTAAGGGAAACGCTCGAGGTGCGGGAGCGTGGCCCGTGAAGCGTCTGAGGTCGGCGCAAGCCAGTCGGATGCCGTGCCGGTTCGCGCTCACCGCCCTGTGGCTTGTCGGGTGCGGTGCGCTCGCTCCCGTGCACGCCGAAAGCCCCACCGCCAGTCAGACCGCCCGCGAGTGGTTCCAGGACGCCCGCTTCGGCATGTTCATCCACTGGGGGGTCTACAGCGTTCCCGCGCGCGGCGAGTGGGTCATGGAGCACGAGCACATCCCCGTGAGCGAGTACGAGAAGTTCGCCCCGCAATTTAATCCGACGCAATTCAGTGCCAGAGACATCGTGTCGCTCGCCAAGCGCGCGGGAATGAAATACATCACCATCACGAGCAAGCACCATGACGGCTTCGCCATGTGGGCGACCCGCCAGAGCCGCTGGAACATTGTCGATGCGACCCCCTACAAGCAGGATCCGCTCAAGGCGCTCTCTGCGGAGGCGCGCCGCCAGGGCATCAAGCTCTTCTTCTACCATTCGCTCCTCGACTGGCACGGCACTGACTACTGGCCGCTCGGGCGCACGGGCCATTTCGCCGGGCGCCCGCCGGGCGGGGACTTCGACCGCTACTTGGACTATATGGACGCGCAGCTGACCGAGCTCCTGACGCAGTACGGGCCGGTGGGTGGGATCTGGTTCGACGGCATGTGGGACAAACCCGATGCCGACTGGAAGATCGAGCGCAGCTATGCGCTCATTCACCGGCTGCAGCCGGCGGCGCTCATCGGCAACAATCACCATCGCGCGCCGCTGCCCGGCGAGGATTTTCAGATGTTCGAGCAGGACCTGCCGGGGGAGAACTCGGCCGGGTTCAACAAGGCCGGCGTGTCGGGCCTGCCGCTCGAGACCTGCGAAACCATCAACCACTCCTGGGGCTATACGCGCGACGACAAGGACTTCAAGAGTGTGCCGCAGCTCATCCATATGCTGGTGCGCGCGGCGGGTGCCAACGCCAACTTTCTCCTGAACGTCGGGCCCACGGCCGAAGGCCGCGTGCAGCCGGAGTTCGTCGAGCGGCTCGAGGCGATGGGAGACTGGCTCGAGACCCACGGCGAGACAATCTACGGCACCCGCGCGGGCCCGATCTCTCCGCGCAGCTGGGGCGTCACGACCGCGAAGGGCGAAAGGATCTACGTACACATTCTCGACTGGCAGGAGCCGTACCTGGTCCTGCCACCGCTCACGGGTGTCAAGGCCGCGTGGGCGTTCGATACGCACCGGAAAGTGGAGCTCACGCCGATGAAGAGCGCGATGCTGCTCGCGGTGCCGGCCGCAGCGCCGGACGTCATAGACCGCATCGTCGTACTGGAGCGCTGAACGGGCCGTGAGCCAGGATCGGCACCTGATCGGACGCCGCAGAGTGCGGGTCTCGCCGCTCGCCTTCGGCGGCGGGCCGATCGGCAATCTCTACGCGGCAGTAACAGAGGAGGATGCGCAGGCGGCGCTCCACGCGGCGCTCGAGCGCGGCATCCGCTATTTCGACACGGCGCCCTTCTACGGCCATGGCTTGAGCGAGGAGCGTATGGGGCGCGCGCTCACCGGCCGGCCGCGCGAGAGCTTCGTCATCTCCACCAAAGTGGGGCGTCTCATCGCGCGCGATGAGTCGCGGCGGGAGACCTGCAACGACGGCTTTGCAGTGCAGGGAACGCGCGCACTGTTCGATTACGGCCGCCGCGGCGTCGAGCGCTCGTTCGAGGGGAGCTTGAGGCGCCTCAACGTGTCGTTCATCGACATTCTCTTGCTGCATGACGTCGGGCGCGTCACTCATGGTGATCGTCACCCCGAGGTGCTCAAACTGGCGATCGATGAGGCCTTGCCCGCGATGGCGGCGCTGCGCGACTCGGGCGCGGTCGGGGCGATCGGGCTTGGGGTCAACGAGCAGGCGGTATGCCTCGAGGTGCTGCCGCGCTTCGATCTCGACTGCATCATGCTCGCGGGACGCTACACGCTGCTCGAGCAGCGGGACTCGGCCGAGATCATGGCGCAGGCACAGGCCCGCGGCGTGCGCGTGTTGATTGCCGGGCCCTACAACTCCGGGCTGCTGGGTTCGGCAGCGGGTCCCGGCGCCACCTACAACTATGCGCCCGTCGACGCAGCGACATTCGAGCGTGCACGCGGCATCTATGCTGAGTGCGCGCTCGAGGGGATCGACGTCGGCGCCGCGGCGCTGCAGTTTCCGCTGGCCCATCCGGCCGTGGCGAGCGTCGTCGCGGGCCAGCGAAGCGCGGACGAGGTCGTGAGCGCGGTGAGGCGCCTGGCGACGCCGATTCCGGCGCGTCTCTGGGAGCGACTCAAACACCTGGGCCTCATGGACGCGAGCGCCGCGGTGCCGCAGCCATGATCATCGATGCGCATCAGCACTTCTGGGATCTCGCGCGCGGGGATTACGCGTGGCTCACTCCGCAGGCCGGTGTGCTGTATCGCAATTATCTGCCCGAGGATCTGGCGCCGACGCTCGGACGGCACGCAGTGGGCGCCACCGTGCTGGTGCAGGCGGCGGCCACCGAGGCCGAGACGAGCTTTCTGTTCCAGCTGGCCGCGGCGAACCCCTTCGTGGCGGGTGTGGTCGGGTGGGTGGACTTTGAGTCCCAGGAGGCACCGCGGCGCATCGCGGCGCTTGCCGCGGCAGGCGGCGGAAAGCTCAAGGGCCTGCGGCCCATGATCGAGGACATCGCCGATCCCGGCTGGGTGCTGCGAGCGCAGCTCGATGCCGCGTTCGAGGCCATGGAAGCGCACGACCTGGTGTTCGATGCGCTGGTGCGCCCCAGGCACCTCGGCGTCCTCCGTGAGCGGCTGCTGCGCCATCCGAAGTTGCGCGCCGTGCTCGATCACGCGGGCAAGCCGGATATCGCCGGTGGCCGCAGCGATGCGTGGGCGGAGGATCTCGAGCGGCTGGCTCGCGACACCTCGGCCTGGTGCAAGCTCTCCGGCCTTCTGACGGAAGCAGGCGAGCGGCGCTCCGCCGCAGAGTTGACGCCCTTCGTGGCAGACGTGTTTTCCTGCTTCGGGCCCGAGCGGGTCGTCTGGGGGAGCGACTGGCCGGTGCTGAACCTGGTCAGCAGCTACCCTGAGTGGCTCGACCTTTCGCGGGGCTTCCTCGAACGCCTGGCCCCAAGCCATGCGGCGGGGGTCTTCGGCGGCAATGCCCGCCGTCTCTACCGGCTTGAGCTGCATTGAGCCTGACAGTCGGAGAAATAGCGTGAATCCGGGTACACGACTGGCGAACAAGAGCTGCGTGATTACGGCGGCGGGAGCCGGCATCGGGCGCGCCACGGCGCTCGCCTATGCGCGCGAGGGCGCCCGGGTGCTGGCCACCGACATCGACGCGGCGGCGCTACGCGAGGTGGCCAGGCAGGAGCCCTCGATCCGCACGGCGGTGGCCGATGTGACCGATGCGAGCCAGATCACGGCACTCGTTGAGTCCGAGCGCGAGCTCGACGTCCTTTTCAACTGTGCGGGCTATGTGCACGCGGGCACGATCCTCGAGACCACGCCCGGCGACTGGCAGCGCTCGTTTGCGATCAACGTGGATTCGATGTTTCACCTCTGCAGAGCGGTGCTCCCGGGCATGCTCGAGAGGCGGCGGGGAAGCATCATCAACATGTCCTCGGTGGCCTCCAGCGTGAAGGGGGTGGCGAACCGTTGCGCCTACAGTGCCACCAAGGCGGCCGTGATCGGCCTGACCAAGTCGATCGCGGCGGACTACGTGACGCAGGGCATTCGCTGCAATGCGATCTGCCCCGGGACGGTGAGAACACCCTCGCTGGCCGCGCGTGTCGCGGCCCTCGGCGGTGATCCGCAGGCCGCCTGGAACAGTTTCATCGCGCGGCAGCCGATGGGGCGGCTCGGCGAGCCGGAGGAGATTGCCGCACTCGCGGTGTACCTCGCCTCCGATGAATCCGCGTTTGTCACCGGGACGATTCACATCATCGACGGCGGTTGGTCGAACTGAGGACGGGCATGAGGAGCGGCACGTGAAGCTACTGCGTTATGGTCCGGAGGGACAGGAGAAGCCGGCGCTGCTCGCGCCCGACGGCACACTGCGCGACCTGTCGGGCGCGGTGGCGGACATCGCCGGCTACACGCTCACCGCGGCGGGGATCCGCGCGCTGCGCGCGCTCGAGCCGCGCCAGCTGCCGAAGGTCGGGGGCACGCCGCGCGTTGGCCCGCCGGTCGGCGGCGTTGGCAAGCTGATCTGCGTCGGCTTGAATTATGCCGATCACGCGGCCGAGTCCGGCCTGCCGATCCCGGAGCTTCCGGTCCTCTTCATGAAGGCGACCACCGCCATCGTGGGTCCCAACGACGACATCGTGATTCCGCGCGGCTCGGAGAAGACCGACTGGGAGGTCGAGCTCGGTGTCGTGATCGGGGACGTGGCCCGCGATGTGACACGCGAGCAGGCGCTGGAGCATGTCGCGGGCTATCTCGTCGTCCACGACGTCTCGGAGCGCGCCTTTCAGTTCGAGCACGGCGGCCAGTGGGTGAAGGGGAAGAGCTGCGACACCTTCGGTCCGCTCGGACCGTGGCTCGTCACCCGCGACGAGATCGCCGATCCGCAGAGTCTTTCGGTGCGGCTGGAAGTGAATGGCCGCCGCTACCAGGAGGGCAGCACCCGCACGATGATCTTCGATGTCGCCTTTCTCGTCAGCCACATCAGCCGCTACATGACGCTGATGCCTGGCGACGTCATCAGTACCGGAACACCGCCAGGAGTGGGTATGGGCCAGAAGCCGCAGGTTTTTCTGAAGCACGGCGATGTCGTCGAGCTCGGCGTCGAGGGTTTGGGGACGCAGCGCCAGCGCGTGGTGGGCTCGCCATGAGGGCGCTCCACGGGCTGACGGCCTGCGCAGCACTGTTGGTTGCGGCGGGTATCGTCGCGGCCTCACGGGTGGAAGCGGATACCGCCCAGCCGGCCATCGCGGCGCCTGCGTCGCTCGAGGCCGCCGACCAGTCGTGCCGCGCGCTTCTCTCGAAGGACTTCAGCGGTGTCGAGGACGCAGCGTTTCAGCTCACGGACGCGCGTGTCGTCCCGGCGAGCGGCAAGAGCCCGGCTTACTGCCGCGTGCTGGGCTATATCTGGCCGCAGGTCGCCATCGAGATGCACCTGCCGGTCGCCCACTGGAACGGGAAGTTCATGGAGGTGGGCGACGGTGGCTGGGGCGGGGAGATGTATCTGTTCCTGTGCGCGGGGCCGGTACGCCGCGGCTACGCCTGCATCGCGTCCGATATGGGCCACACGGGCGCGACCCACTTGGGCGTCTGGGCCGCGGACAATCTCCAGGCTCAGGCCGACTGGGGCTTCCGCGCGACCCACGTGACCGCGGTCGCGGGCCGGGCGCTGGTGCGGGCGTACTACGCCAGCTCACCTTCCCGCTCCTATTTCTACGGCTGCTCGACGGGCGGCTACCAGGGACTCGTCGAGTCGCAACGCTTTCCGTGGGACTTCGACGGGATCGTTGCGATCGCACCAGACGCCGACAGCGAAGCCGACATCAGCATGCGTCAGGTGTGGAAATACCGGCAGCTGTTCGATCCGCAGGCGAAGCCGGTCTTCACGACGTCCGCTCTCGAGCTTCTGCACCAGGCGGCGCTCGAGGCCTGTGACATGGGTGATGGCGTGAAGGACGGCATCATCGGCAATCCCTTCGGCTGCAAGTTCGACCCCGGGGTGCTCGCCTGCCAGGCCGGACGCACGAGCGGCTGCCTGACCGCACAGCAGATCGAAGCGGCGCGGAACATCTACGCGGGTCCGCACACTTCCTCCGGCATCCGCATCTCGACCGGCGGCGTTTTCCCGGGCTCGGAGATGGACTGGGCAACGGATCCCGCGGCAGCGGACGAGGTCTCGGAGTTCTTCCAGTACATCCTCTTCCGGCCGGCTCCGGGGCGGGCGTGGAAGTTCACCGACTTCGATTTCGATCGTGACTATCAGCGGCTCGGCTTCGGCGCCATGTTCACGGACAATAACCCGGACCTGAGGCGCTTCAAGGCCTCGGGCGCGAAGCTACTCGTCGCGCAGGGCGGCAACGACGGACTGGAGATCCCGCGCGCGATCTTCGACTACTACGAGACGGTCGAGCGCACGATGGGCGGTCGCAAGGCGACGATGGACTTCTTTCGGGCGTTTCTCGTGCCCGGCATGAGGCACTGCAGCGCGGGCGACGGGGCGTTTGCAGTCGACTATCTGAGCTACCTCGAGGCCTGGGTGGAGGAGGGACGACCACCGGACGTCATGATCGGCGCGCACGTCGACACGGACTACCTCCTCCAGCAGAGCGAGGACAAGAGCGGCAGCGCGCGCGACCGGGTGTGGTCGCCCGCGTTCCGGCTGACCTTCCCGCTCGATCCGGACGTTCCGGTGAACTTCACGCGGCCGTTCTATCCGTATCCCGCGTTCGCAAAGTACAAGGGGACGGGTGATCCAAACGATGCGCGGAATTTCGTCGCTGTGACGCCTGATGCGCAGGTCGAACGCAGTCAGTAGCCGAGCGTCGTTGCAGGACGATCGCCACCAGTGCCGCTAACGCATTTTCAGGAGGATGACCCGATCACTGGTTGGATCGGTAGTCTTGCGTAGCTTGGCGACTTGCGCGGCAGTGACCGCCGTTGCCCCATTGCCCCAGCCACTGCGGATGAAGGTGATGACGTCGGCGATGTCCTGGTCGGACAACTGCTGCCGGAATTGCGGCATGCGGTAGGCGTCAGGCGTGCCCTTGACGACGAGTGGGATCGAGCTGTTCAGGATCAAATTGATGAGCGAAGACGGATCGTGATCGAGCACGACCGGGTTGCTAACGAGGGCCGGCATATACGGCGTGAACCCCTTCGCGTCGAACCCATGACAGGTCGCGCAAGCGCCGGCGTACACGGCACCGCCTGGCTGCCTTGTAGGGCTGCTGCGCAGTGCCTCCGTAGTCGAATTATTGTAGGCAGCCGCTTGTTGCGCGGACGTGGCCGCCAACGATTTCAAATAGGTGGCGATGGAGTCGATATCGCGGTCGGACAAGTATGACGTGGAGTTGCTGACGGCCTCGGTCATCGATCCAAACGCGGTGCCGATGCGGTTATGGCCCTGCTTGAGGAACCCGGCGATGTCCTCTTTTGACCAAGTGCCGAGACCGGGTTCCCCCGAGGTCGTGGTCGACGTACAGCCAGTCGCCGCCGGCTGAGTTGCCGGCGAGTTCTTGGGAGGATGCATTTACCGGCGACGTGCCAAAAACGAGGACAAATCCGCCAACGATTAAGGCCGTCGCATGTTTCCCGCGCGCTGAGTCCGACATGATTCTCACCCTGCCTTAGCTCGCCAAATTCCACGCATCTCAGCTCGCTTAGTATCCTATTGCGGAGCGTCTCCGCGAATCTACGCCAGCGCGCCCGGGCGGCTGTCGCTCTCGCATTCAACGTGGCGACGAACCACAACATGACCTTTAAACTGACGGCGATACCGGATAGCTATCCCTATTCAGGGCCTCTCGACTTTCGCGCGGCAGCTGTGCGATCACTCTTCGATTTCCAGGCAAGCCGCTGCAAACAATTGACCCGTAGGATCAAGACAAGCGACAAGCTTTACGCGGCTTAATGCGCGGACCCCCTACGAAATTCCTGAGCGGCCTTGGCGTGTGCCGGCGCCCACGTTCCCCGAGGGCGCCAGACTCGTCAGGTGACGCAGCGGCGCCAGGTACTTCTCATAGTTGCGCCAGCGCCCCGCCGACGCGGTACTGATCTTCTGCCGCACCTGCCAGCGGCTCGCCGTGATAACCACGCGATCGGTCTCGTGAAAATTCAGGCACTGCCGATCCCACGGCAGGCCGATGAAGTCGAGCATCCGCCGCGTCCAGCCTTCCTGATCGGCGATCAGCGCCTCGTATGGAACTTCCAGCAGCGCCGACGCCGGCAGCAGCGAACGCCAGTGATCGGTGATACGCATGTATTCGCAGTAGTAGTGCGCCAGATCGTCAAAATCGTTGGTATAACTCGCGTGGTTGAAGAAATTCTGAAAATAGATCGACAGGCAGGTATCGAGGGGGTGGCGCTGCATGTGAATGATGCGCGCTCGCGGGAACGCCGCGTGAATCAATCCGGCATGAAGGAAATTAGTCGGCATTTTGTCGATGACGCGCAGCGCGCCGCCCGCTGACGTCGTGAGGCGCCCGAGATAGTCGCGCGCCATCTCCGGTATGAGGCTCGCCGCGTGCTCGCTGCCGAGGCCTACTTTCTCCAAAGCCACGAATGCGCCGTCCCAGAAGCGCACCTCCCCGGCGCCGAATACGGACGGGTGCGAGGCAAGGATCTGTTCGGTCAACGAGGTGCCCGATCGCGGCATGCCGATGATGAAAACCGGAAGCTGGGAAGCAGAGGCCGAGCGGTGACACCGGCGCAGGAACGCGGCGTCAAAGGCGGTGATCATCCGCGCGAGGCGCCGGTTCAGTTTCGCCCTGTTGTAGGCGGCCCCATGGCGTTTGCTGAGCTCGTTAGCCTGCCGATAGTTGCTGAACGCCTCATCGTATTGTCCGACGTCGTCAAAGTACTTGCCGAGCGCGTAGCGCAGGCTGATCTCGTGTCCGAGCGGCAGGCGCTTTGCCAGCAAGGCCTGAACGCCCTCGAGCCACGTGGTATCGCCGCTGCTCATGCGGCGATGCGCGGCGATGCCGCAGTACGCAACCGGAAAAGACGGGTCGAGGACCCGTGCTCGCTCAAAGAGCTGCTGCGCCTCCCTAAACTGCCCGCGATCGGCGCGCAGCTCAGCGAGCATGGTGTGTGCTTCGACGTTGTTCGGCTCG
>Ga0070761_10001345_pt1 | contig 15482 bp, 15 predicted proteins | sample HubBroMetageREF1_FD_66724 | JGI IMG/M metagenome (GOLD analysis project Ga0070761, IMG submission 66724) | Reference soil microbial communities from the Hubbard Brook experimental Forest, New Hampshire, USA - Hubbard Brook CCASE Soil... | ecosystem: Environmental > Terrestrial > Soil >... | reverse complement strand
CATGGATTATCCGGCCTTGATGCTGAATGTGAATCGCGAGCGCGCCAGCCAGCTCGGCCTCAGCCCTCAAGAAGTGGTGGACAACGTGATTACCGCGCTCACCTCGGACGTCATGATCGCACCCAGCTACTGGGTGGATCCAAAGAACGGCAACAACTATTTCGTGAGCGTCCAGTACCCGGAAAATCAGGTGAAGTCCATTGACGACTTGAAGGCCATGCCGCTACGGGCTCCGAATCTGAAGATGCCGACGTATCTGAGCCAAGTCGCCGATGTGACCCAGATTCAAACTCCCACGGAGGTGGACCACTATCAATTGCAGCGTACGTTTGACGTCTACGTGGCTCCGACGGGAGAAGACATTGGCGGCCCAGCCAAAGCTATTTCTAAGATTATCGCGGCGACTCAAATTCCGCCGAACATCCGCATCGACGTGCGCGGGCTGGTGGTCACCATGGAATCCTCGTTCAAGAGTTTTGGCCTGGGGCTTCTGCTAGCGGTTTTGCTTGTTTACTTGATTCTTGTCGCGCAGTTCGCTTCGTTCATCGATCCATTTTTGATTGTGCTCGCCGTTCCTACCGGCCTCGTGGGAGTGATCTTCACCCTCGCACTCACGGGAACCACTCTAAACATTCAATCGCTGATGGGAATCGTAATGCTCCAGGGAATGGTGGTCTCCAACAGCATCCTGATCGTTGATTTTGCAAACGTGCTTCGCACCGAAGGCCACGGTTTGGTGGAGGCGGTGGCGCGCGCATGCCGCATTCGGCTTCGCCCTATCCTGATGACTTCGCTCGCAACCGTGGTCGGCCTTCTTCCCATGGCTTTCAAACTGGAAACCGGCAGCGAAGCCTACGCTCCTCTTGCCCGCGTCATTATCGGCGGATTGATTTCATCCATCATTCTCACCGTCTTCGTGGTTCCAGCGGCATACCTTCTTATCTACCAGCGGCGTACGGCCCCGAGTACACAGGTTCTGCCCGAGGAGGCGCACTAATGTCCCCGCGTCATTTTCTTTTGAATTTAGTCGCATTTGCGCTCATGGCCATTCCATGCGCGGCGCAAAACTCTCAGAGTCTGTCTTTGGCGGAAGCTGAGAAAATAGCCGTCCAGAATCATCCGCAAATTCAGGCGGCTGGATACTTGGCAATTGCGGCGCAAGCGCAGGTGACGCAAGCGCGCTCCGCTTACTATCCGCAAGCCGTTGGCAGTCTCACAGGCGTGGAAGCAGAACACGACAGCCGCATTGCCGCCGGAGCGTTGAACAACCCAATTATCTACGACCGATACGCCAACGGCGTCACCGTCGGACAGCTCGTCACCGACTTCGGCCGCACGCATGAACTGGTAAAAAGTTCCAGCCTGCACGCGCAAGCCGAAAAGGAGAATGTAACCACCTCGCGCGCCGACGTCTTGATCAACGTCGATCGGGCGTACTACTCCGTGTTGCGGGCGCAAGCTGTTCTCAAAGTGGCGGAAGAAACGGTGAAAGACCGCCAGCTTGTGTCCGATCAAATCACTGCCTTGGAAAAGAACAAGCTGAAATCGGGATTGGACGTGAGCTTTGCGAATGTGGATTTGGCCCAGGCTCAACTCCTGCTCATTCAGGCGCAAAACGGAGTCGAAGCCTCCTATGCGGACCTCTCCACTGCGCTTGGTTACCCCGACGAAAAAACGTTCGTGCTCGCGGAGGAACCCGTTCCTCCAGCTCCTTCTCCGGATGTCTCGGAACTCATATCGCAAGCGTTGCAGAATCGCCCTGAACTCGTCAGCCGGCGTCTCGATGTCAGTTCGGCGCAAAGCTATGCGACCGCCGAGCGAGATTTGTGGCTTCCTACGATCTCAGCCGTAGGCGCGGCGGGGCTGACCCCTTATCGAGAAGAGCCGTTGGGAAGCCGGTACGCCGCGGCGGGCTTCAACGTGAATATTCCGCTATTCAACGGTCACGAGTTTGGCGCATTGCGCGCCGAAGCGAACGCACAAGCTCGGGCACAGCAGCGATACCTTCAGGATCTGCAGAACGGTATCGTCCGCGACGTGCGCAAAGCGTGGCTCGAATCCAACGCCGCCTTCCAGCGCCTTTCCGTTACGCAACAACTCTTGAACCAGGCCACCCAGGCGCTCGATCTCGCCCAGCAGCGCTACAAGCTTGGCCTCAGCTCCATCATCGAGCTAAGCCAGGCCCAGCTAAATATGACCCAGGCCGAAATCACCCAAGCCAGCGCCAAGTACGACTACGAAACCGCGATCTCGACGCTAAGTTACGAAATCGGCGCCACGCATTGAGGGCGACCCGACCGCTCGACTAAGTCCTGGTTAATATCGCCGCTCCTGAGCCGTGGCCAAGCTTCCGATTACTCCAATCAATCAGAACACTTCCGCTTAGTCACTCTCAGTTTGCGGGTCCGGCAAACAGAAGCAGGTTCCCATCCGGATCCCTGATGACGAAATTCTTGGCGCCCCAGGGCTGCTTTTTCAGCGTCTGGTGAAAGGCAGCACCAGCGGACTGAAACTCAAGAAACAGCAGCTTGATCTCGTCCGCCGTAGCGACGGTCATAGACGCCGACAACAGTTCCTCCCGATCACGGACCGCCAACTCGATTACTGCTCGCTCGACACACCTTAGATTGAGACGCGCCGCGTCACGACCCACCTGTGCATAGTAGGGAGGTTTGCCGTAACTGAATACAAGCGAAAAGCCTAACTTCTCACGGAAAAATTCGCATGATCGCTTGATATCGGTGACGAACAGTTGCGGCTCGGCTCCGACAATCGTTGCTTTGGATCGCGCTGATTTCACCTTGGGCGACATGGTCGAAAGTCCGGTTTTCAGGGCTTGCCAACTATCGAAGCCGTGCTGTCTTGCCACCATTTCTTGCGCATCGCTGAGCTTAAAGCTCGCCGCAAGAATCTCGGAATCGGGCATATTCAGGAAACGAGGCAAAAGCCCGCGGATTTGTGCGGCGACGGGATAGTGGCGTTCGCGATGCCACCGCAGTATGAGCTTGGCTTGCTTCTTGAGGTTCTCCAGATTGGGCATGTAGGCCTCCACGATGGGATCGTAGGTGGGCATTGCCCTTCGGCGACGTGCCGTTGCATCCTACATGCGCGGTTTGCAGTATCTGCCACGGTGTCAGCAGTGTCAATTGAGAACGACGCCGCGCTACACGTTGTTGGGCCGCACTTACGCATTTTGCCGCATCACGGGCTACTCGGAAATAATTCCACTTGCCCGGTTAGTCGGGAAGCCGGAGAAGTCCTTTCGGGTCCCCGCCTGAACCACGTGACTCATCGCGCCTCGAAGCGCGCTTCGAGAAATCCTCTTACTCCCACCAAAACACCTTCGCCGATCTGTTTGGCGTGGCTCGGTTCCCGCCAGTTTGACTCGTGCTGACGATTCCATAATGGAAACGTCTAACGCGAAAAGGAGAACTTCTTGTGCAAAGGCCCTGGCTAATCCCGAGAACAGTTGCTTGCTGCCTTCTCTTGTTTGCCGGCCCGCTTCAACCGAAGTCGAGACCTGCTCGTCCGGCGCCATTGGCTGCAATACCGCTAGAGCCGTATCTTCGCGCCCAAGCGGTCGTCCATGCCACTGTGAATGGGCAACGCGGAACATTCCTGTTTGATACGGGTGAGGGAGTATCCAGCTTTTCGCCCGCCTTTGCCGAAAAAATCGGCTGCCGTCCCTGGGGCCGCATCAGCGGCTTCCGGATGAGCGGAGAGCGGCTCGACAACCAGCATTGCGACAACATCACATTCGATCTGTCCGGACAAAAACTACTTGCGCCTGTCGTGAGCACGGTTGATATTATGAAGTTCCTCGGCCCCGACGTACCTCCTGTCGACGGGTCCCTTGGCCTGGATCTGTTCGCTCACAGAACAATCACGATTATTCCACGCAGGGCCATTGTGCTGGAGACCCCATCGAGCTTGTCGCACCGAATAAGCACGGCTCGTCAACTCTCCATACGGATGGTTCGGGATATGGAAGGGATTGCATTGTCAGTCGACGGCGCGGTGCACACTCCGGAAGGTCTGGCATGGACGGAGTTGGACAGCGGCAACGGAGGCTCGTTGGTCGTCGCAAATCACATCGCGCCTCTTCTCGGACTCGCGACCGATATAACAACACCTCAGCTGGGACGTTTTGAGCTGGCAAACGGAATTGTCGTCGAGGGAACCATCCGCACGCGCGACCTGATCATGGATGGCAACATCTCTGCGCAATTTCTCAACAAGTGGACGCTAACCCTGGACCTGGAGCACGGACGCGCTTGGCTCGGACCATTGCCGCAAGACTGAGTCGGCAACCGGGCCCGGGCTTTCGCCGCAAGCCCGCCTGAAAGCCCTTGAATTTTTTGCGAGACAAAAAAGAAAAGGCCCGCTGACATGCGGGCCTTTTCGAATTCCGAAGTTCCTCGGTTTCGCCGGGAAGAAACGCGCGAGGCCGTTACCCGCGAGCGAACGGGCGCCTCGCGACGCCGATGAGTCCGAGTAGACCCGCGCCCACTAGCACAAGAGAGCTTGGTTCCGGCGCAGACGAGAATGGTGTGCTGTAGGTGACAGTGCCTGTGCCGTAGCCAGGATCGCCAAAAGCGTTGTCAACGGTGGACGTAGTGCCGTAAGCGAAGGCACCCTCGTCAATACTGAACGCGTCGTCCGTGCCTGTTCCCGGCGCGAAGAAGACGTATACCTCTACTGGGGGCGAAAAAGGGGTGGTAAAAACGGTGCTAGTAGAATTAAACCCTGTCGAAGTCACAGTGTCCCCACCCCAGGCGGGATCGCTGAACGCAAAACTGAGCAAGGGTGCGAATCCCGTCATGCCGAGCGCGGTCACATTGTATGTGAATGAACCGGTGAAGACATCTCCACTTTCCGGGCCGCTGGTGACGTCGACCGTGAAATTGACTTGCTCTGCTTTCGCCGGGCCAGGAAATGCCACGAAAATCAGAATGATCACTGCCAGGAAACAGTACTTTAGCATTGGCGTATATCTCCCCGTACTTTCTGCAGCAATTGTCTTGCCGGGCCGCGTTCGCTGAAAAAGAAGGTCTTAGGCGACTGACGCGGGAACCAGATTGAACACTTTGCCCAAAGACTTGCACATTGTCGCCTCCTGCGCACCACCAACCAACCACCGCTTCCAGCACCGTGACTCACGCCGCCCCAAAGCGCGCATCGAGAACCTTCCTCTACTCCCAGCGAAACACCTTCGCCGAGAGAGCCGTGCAAATCGCGAACACCACCACCAGCGCCGCAATGTCGCCCAAGTGCGCCGACCACGCGTCGCCCCTCCAGATTCCTTCGAGCAGTGACACCGTATAGGTTAGCGGGTCAACTCTTGCCGCCGCGCGGAGCCCCGGCGGCATCGACGCCACCGGCATGAAGAGCCCCGAAATGCCCACCAGCGGATACATGATCAACGCACCGATCGGCTGCGCAAAACGCGCCGTGGGAACGATGCTGGCGATGAGGAAGCCGATCGACAAGATGCTCCAAGTGCTGATCAGCAGCGCAATCGTAAATCCGAACAATGGAGGGTGAACGCCCACCGGGTAATATCGCTTCCCTGCCAGCACCATCAGGGCCAGCGTCGCCGCCGTCAGCAGCAGCTTCACCACCACTTGGGCCGTGAGGATCGTCTGCGGGCGCAGCGGCGTGGCGCGAAGTCGTTTCAGAATGCCTCCCTCACGATAGATCGAAATGATCGTGATCAACGACAGCACCGTGCTGACGGCGATCAGCACGGAAGCAAGAACGGGCAAACCGACGGTCATAAAGTTGCTCGCGGCGAGCGCGCTCGGCGTAAGACTCCGGCCCACCACGCGACCCACGATGATGAACACTAAAACGGGGATACCAATCGTCCCGAACGCGCCCAGCGGCTCGCGCATGAAGATCTTGAGCTCGATCCAGGTCAGTTTCCAGAGTCCACGCAGCATCATGATCGAATCCTACTCGCGAATCGAATGGCCAGTCAGTTTCAGAAAAACGTCCTCGAGATTGGGGAGAATCGTGCGGAAATCCGTCACGCGGATGCGATTCTCGGATAGGCAATGAATCACCTCGGTCACCAGGTCGTCGCCCTTGCCGCGAATCGTGAACTGCGAGCCGCTGCACGTCACCGTCTCCACTCGCGGGATCGCCCGAAAGCGCTCTCCAGCGCTCGGGTCGTCCGTCGCGAGAACCACAGTTCGCTCCGGGCAGTGCCGTTTCACGAGGCTCTCCGGCGTGTCCATGTCGATGATGCGTCCGTGCTCGATGATGGCCACGCGGTCGCACAACCGTTCGGCCTCTTCCATCAGATGAGTGGTCAGGAAAACCGTCTTGCCGCGCTCGCGGATGCCGCGCACCAGCTCCCAAATCGCGCGCCGCGACTGCGGGTCGAGCCCCGTGGTCAGCTCGTCGAGAAACACCACCTCCGGATCGTTGATCAGCGCCAGCGCAATGAACAGCCGCTGCTTCTGGCCTCCGGAGAGGTTCATGAACCACGCATTCCGCTTGTCGATAAGGCCAAGCTGCTCGAGCAAGCGTTCGCCGTCGATCGCTTTCTTCTGGTAAAGCGAAGCCCAGAGATCCACCGCCTCCCACACTTTGAACCGCTTCTGGAGTTGCGCCTGCTGGAGCTGCACTCCAATCCGTTCTTGCAGCTTGTACACATCACGGAAGGGATCTAGGCCCAGCACCGAGATCGCGCCGCGGTCGGGCTTGCGCAGACCTTCGATGCACTCCATCGTGGTGGTCTTTCCCGCGCCGTTGGGCCCAATCAAACCAAATATCTCGCCGTCGTTGACGTCGAACGATACCTCGTCCACCGCCACCGTTGAGCCGTAGGTCTTGCGCACTCCGGAAACTTGAATCACAGAACGCATGATGATTGGCAAAACTGTAGATTGTACGAACCGGACCGAAAGTTTATATCACGGACCCGAGCCGGGCCTGCCAAGTCGCGTTACTCGACAGGCACAACAGGTATATCTTGGTGTCTCATAGTCGGAGGTGAAATCCCCCTGATGTCAAAATCACTAGCCGGTCGCCTCATTAGCGTCCTTCTTCTCGGATTTCTGTTCCATGGGCTCAGAGTTGTCAGCGCGACTGATGCGTTGGTTCTTTCTGAGGTCCGTCTCGTAGGCTCAGACCAGTTGAGTCCCGAGGACTTGACTCGTGGGTTGGATTTGAAGCTTGGCGTGCCAACAAGCCGCCAAAGTCTTGTCCGGGCCTGCGACCGCTTCCGCCAGTTGAAGCTCTTCGGATCTCCCCGATGCACCTATACGACTTACGGACACAGCGTCTCGCTGACCATATTTGTGAAACCGATAGGCATGCCAGTAGTGTTTGACAACTTCGTTTGGACGACCAGGCCGGAGCTGCTGGCGCGTCTGAAACAGGAAATTCCTCTCTTCATGCCCGACCTCCCCGAATCGTGCGGACTTACAGACGACATCATCCGGGTGCTGGAACAAGTTGTGAACGAGCGTGGTATTAAGGCGCCCGTACGATACGATGCCCATTTCTGGACGAATCGCGGTATGAATGTCTTTTATATTGAGGGGATTTCGACCCCGGTTACGGCACTTCAAATCGAAGGAATAAACGCGCCGTCCCCCGAAGAAACTCTGAAATTCTCTCAGTTTTACACCAAGGAGAACTTTTCCGCGGCGAGACTGACCTGGGTCATTCATTTCGTCATCCGTGATTTGTATAAGACCCGTGGGTATTTGCGGCCAGTTGTTGGGAAACCGGTGACTCAATTTCTGGGCGAAAAGGACGGCGCGTATCCGGTTCGAGTCGTTCTCCCCATATCGTCGGGCGACCTCTACCTGTTCGACTCCGTGAATTTCGAGGGGCTAGCGAAGCCTCACGCAGCGTTACTTCTTTCCAAGTGGAAACTCGGACGGGGAGACCCTTATAACGAATCTTATGTGAACGAATTTATATCAAAGGAAATTCTCGATGCGCCCTGGGCGGCGCACTCAAAGTCCGGGTCTGACGTTGCCCTCCCCTGCACCAGGATTGACGCAGTGACCAAGAAAGTATCACTGACCGTCACGGTGGAGGTGCCCAAGAAGACCTACTCAAGTGCGAGGCATTCCGACGAAGAGTGCGATGACGGCGTGGGGGAGGCTTATCCTCTCACCAGCCAACTGGAAGCAGCCGGATGGAGCCTCGTCCTGCTATCATCCCTGCTCACGGAGCAACCATGCGCAATCTGATTTTCTCTCTCCTCTTTCTGGCGTTAGCAACCACCATTGCGTCCGCCCCACAGTATGATCTCGTACTCGAAGGCGGACGTGTCATGGATCCAGAAACCGGCATGGATGCCGTACGCAACGTCGGCATCCGCGACGGAAAGATCGCCCGCATCTCGTCCGAGGCGCTCGGCGGACGCCGTGTGGTCCACGCCAGCGGGCTGGTGGTCGCTCCCGGATTCATTGACCTGCACCAGCACGGCCAGGAGATGGAAAGCCAGCGCGTGAAAGCGCTCGACGGCGTAACCACGGCGCTCGAACTCGAAATCGGCGCGCCCGACGTCGCTCAGTTCCTGAAAGCGAAAGAGGGGCGCTCGCTGATTCACTACGGCACCGCGGCCAGCCATGTGGCGGCTCGGTCTCTGGTATTCGGCACCCCAATTCCTGCGGACGAAATTCTCCCCAAGACCGGCCCCGCCACCGATCAGCCCGCGACGCCACAGCAGATCACTCAAATCGAGGATCGCTTGCGGGCGGAGCTGGACGCAGGCGGGCTGGCAGTCGGCATGGGAATTCAGTACACGCCCGGGGCTACCCGGCTGGAAGTGATCGACATGTTTCGTCTGGCGGCCGAGCGGAGAGTGCCGGTTTACACTCATGTGCGCAGCTCGAGCCGCGTCGATCCGGGGTCCTCGATCGAGTCGGTGAGTGAAGTGATCGGAGCGTCCGCTGTTACAGGCGCTACGCTGCACATCGTGCACATCAACAGCTCTTGCCTGGGCGACGCTCTGGAGTGCCTCGCCATGGTGGAAGGAGCGCGCGCCCGCGGCCTCGATGTAACTACGGAAGCCTATCCCTATATCGCGGGTATGACCTATATCAACTCCGCGCTCTTCAACCCCGGCTGGCAGGAAAAGGAGGGAGGCATCAGCTACGGCGATCTGGTTCTTCCCAACACCGGCGAGCACCTCACCAAGGAACGTTTCGAGGAACTCCACAATTCAAGCACGCCCCACACGGTGCTGGTCTTCGCCAATTCTCAGGAGATGATCGACAAAGTGATCCCTCACCCTCTGATAATGATCGCCAGCGACGGCTTCCAGGGCCATCCCCGCAACGCCGGAACGTATTCGCGCGTGCTGGCCCAGTATGTGCGCGAAAAGGGGACGATCACGCTGATGGATGCGCTTCGAAAAATGAGTCTCATGCCGGCCGAAGTGCTGGAACGTTCCACGCCCACTGCGCGGCAAAAAGGCAGACTCCAGGAGGGCGCCGACGCCGACATTGTTGTGTTTGACGCTGCAACCATCAGCGACCGCTCCACTTTCGCGAAGCCCATGGAACCAAGCGTGGGCGTGCACTATTTGCTGGTAGGAGGAACCGTTGTCGTCGACGAAGGCAAGATCGTGCCGGATGTTTTCCCGGGCCGTGCGCTGCTGGGACCGGGAAAGCGCTCGGCGTTGCATGACTAGCCGCGAGACAAGGAAGATCTAGCCTTCAGATGTCTCAAGTAGACTTGTAGTCGCGTTGCCGGAAACCCGACTACCTGTTCGCTCCGGGCCTTCATCCGGTTATTGACGGGCCCCCCGCACAGTCGCAAAATGTGCCTATGAAGCGTCTTTTCTGTGCGATTGCGATCTCCTTTTACATCTTTCCTCGATGTGCACTTGGGTACTGCGGCGTTCCTGAGATAAGAGCAAACGGAGAATATTTCCAAAGCGATGTGGTGTTCATCGGGACCGTAATCTCGGGTCGATATACAGATCGCGATGTTGGTGGCTGGTATTATCGCGTGCGCGCTACTAGGGTTTTTCGAGGACCAGTACAGGCCGAATTCTCCGTATACACAGAAGATACCAACATCCGTTTCCCACTTGAGAAAAACCGCACCTATCTTCTTTTCGGTTACAGGAGGAATGGACGTCTCGAAATCGATGGTTGCGGCAACAACGACCTGCTCTCAGAGGCAGCAGCATCGATTCGCAGTATTGAGAACATTCCTCACGCGCCGCCGTTCGGCGTGATTGAAGGCTGGGTGGGCCCAGAAACTGGTGGCATCGACGTGTCCGGAGTGCGAGTAACCGTTAAGGGTCATTCGCGAGACTACACGGCGATCACGGACAAGAATGGCTGGTTCCACTTCCGCGCACCCGCGGGCACGTACAAAGTCGATTTTAGTTCGGGAGAATATTACCTGAACACCGATGATTACTTCAGGTATGACCCTCACCATTTCGTCCTTCATGCTGGAGAAACCGCTTCACTCGAGGTCGTTTCGGCACGGCACTTGGCTCGATAGCTCCCAATACGCGTCACCGGAAACCCGCTACTCGCCCATTCCGGGCCTTGTTTTCGCATTGGCCGCAGCGTACGATGGGTTCTTGCGTTTAGCAGTGCTTGCCTCCCTGTAGCGTTTTTCAAGTTTGGACTGAAATGGGCAAGGTGCGGCCCGATGTCTGCCAGCGATGGATCTGATGACGGTCCATAAGCGCCCATGCACACGATTTTGAATACGGAGTCTCGAAGTTGACGGACAAGCCTCGAACGAAAGCGATCGTCGTCGTCGGCGCCCAGTGGGGCGACGAAGGCAAGGGCAAAGTCGTCGACTACCTCGCCTCCTCCTTCGACTACACCGCGCGCTACGCCGGCGGACACAATGCCGGCCACACCGTGATGTTCGATAATCGCCGCTTCGTTTTGCAGCTCATCCCCAGCGGCATTCTGCGGCCGGGCAAAAAGGCCGTCATCGGCGCTGGAACCGTCGTCGATCCCGTAGCGCTCATTGCGGAGCTCGAAAATCTGAAAAAATCCGGCGTCGAGGTTCGCGGGCGCCTCTTTCTGAGCAACCGCGCCCATCTGATTTTCCCCTATCATCGCGAAATGGACCGCGCCGCCGAATCCGCGCGCGGAGCCGCCAAAATCGGCACCACCTCGCGCGGCATCGGTCCGGCCTACGAAGACAAAATGGCGCGGCGCGGCATCCGCGTCTGCGATCTGCTCGAGCCTGAAAGGTTCAGCGAGAAGCTCGAGCGCGTGATTGCCGAGAAAAACGCGATCAGCTCCGCCGCCTATGGTCACCCTCTCGAAACCGCCGGTCTGCTCGAGCAATATCTCGAACTCGCCGCCCATCTGCGCGGACTCGTCGCGGACACCGCCGTCCTGCTGAATGACGCGCTGGATAAGGGCGAAACCGTTTTGTTCGAGGGCGCGCAGGGAACGATGCTCGACATCGACCACGGCACCTATCCCTACGTCACGTCCTCCAACGCCACCTCGGGCGGCGTCGCCACCGGCCTTGGCGTCGCTCCCACTCGCATCACCGGCGTTGTCGGCGTCACGAAGGCGTACACCACACGCGTCGGCAGCGGGCCCTTCCCTACCGAAATGCCCGATCTCGATGCGCAAGAGGTCCGCGCGCGCGGCAACGAATTTGGCGCCGTCACTGGACGCCCGCGCCGTTGCGGCTGGCTCGACCTGGTCGTTCTTCGTTACGCGATGATGCTCAGCGGCATCGATTCGCTTGTGGTGACCAAGCTCGATGTTTTCGATCACCAAGCCGAGATTCAGGTTTGCACCGGCTACCGTTTCAAAGGTAAGCCTCTGAGAGAAATGCCGCCCGACGTCGAAACCTTGTCGCAGATCGAACCCGACTACAAAACCTTGCCTGGCTGGCAGAAACCGACTCCGAAAATTCGCGACGTCAAGGATTTGCCCGAGAAGGCGCGCGATTACCTCAGTTTCATTTCCGACCAGCTTCAAGTGGAAATCGGCATGATCTCCACGGGCCCGGAGCGCGACGCGACCATTGTTCCCCGCGGAACCAAACTCGCTGCGTGGTTGTAACGAGTAGCAATGCTTTCCTTCGAAGCCGCGCGCGCCAAAGTAATCGAAGTCGTTGCCGCGCACGCTGGCGCGCCTCCTTCTGAAATCATCGACATAGCCCAGGACCCCGCGCGCGCCCTCGGGCGCGTCCTCGCTGAAGATACTGTGGCCGACCGCAACTACCCTCCCTTCGATCGCTCCACACGCGACGGTTATGCGGTGCGGTCTGATGACGTTTTGCGGCCCGGAGCGAAGCTGCGCCTTATCGGCGAAAGCCGCGCCGGAGTTCCCTTCGCAGGCGCCGTAAGAAAAGACGAATGTGTGCGCATTCTCACCGGCGCTGCGCTGCCGGACGGCGCGAACGCCGTTGTGATGCAGGAATACGCGCACGTCGAGGGCGACACCATCGCTTTCGACCGCGCCGCCACCGCCGGACAGAACATCGTCCCCGCCGCCGCCGAGGCGCGGTTGGGTGAAACGCTGGTCGCGCGCGGAACGCGGCTTGGCTATGCGGAGCTCGCGCTCATAGCGCAGGTGGGCGCCGTAAGATTGCCGGTCGCGCGCCGCCCTCGCGTGGCGATTCTTTCCACAGGCGACGAAATTGTCGACGTAAGCAAAACGCCCGGCCCCTTCGAGATTCGCAATAGCAATAGTGTTTCGCTCGCGGCGCAGGTGGCTCTGACCGGCGGCGACCCGGTCGTCCTCGGCAACGCTCCGGACGAGGTCGCCGAGCTGCGCGCGCGAATCCTGCGCGGCCTCGATTCAGACATCCTCGTCTTGAGCGGCGGCGTCTCCGTCGGCACTTACGATCTGGTCGAGCCGGTGCTGCGCGAACTCGGCGCCGAGTTTTTCTTCGACTCGGTCGCCATCCGCCCCGGAAAGCCCGCAGTGTTCGGCTCCTGCCGCGGGAAGCCAGTCTTCGGCTTGCCCGGGAATCCCGTGTCGACCATGGTGACGTTCGAGCTGTTCGTCGTTCCGGCAATCGAAATCCTGAGCGGCACGAAGCCCAGGCCCTTGCCGCTCTTCAAGGCCAAGCTCGCGCATCCCTTGAACGAAAAGCCGCCGCTCGCGCATTTCCTGCCCGCCCGCCTCACTTGGCCCGGCCCTCAAGTTGAAGCGATTCCCTGGGAAGGCTCCGGCGATGTCCGGGCCCTCGTTCGCGGCAACTGCTTCCTCGTCGTGCATGGCGAGAAGCAAAAACTTGACCCCGGCGAATGGGTAGATGTGTTGCCGCGACGCGGAATGTTCTAGACTTCTTTAGGCATGAAAAGGTGTCGCGCATGAAAAGGCTCTCCCACTTCGACAACGCGGGCCGCATCCGAATGGTAGACGTCACGGCCAAGCCCACCACGTCGCGCACCGCTGTCGCGCACGCATTCGTGCGCATGCGCGGCGCCACCGTTTCCAGCGTGCGCGAGCTCGCATCGCCCAAGGGCAACCCCCTCGAAATTGCGCGCATTGCGGGTATCTCGGCGGCAAAGCGAACTTCGGAGCTGATTCCACTTTGTCACCCCATCGCGTTGACGCACGTGGATGTGCGCGTCAAGCTGTGCAAAAATGGAGTAGAAATCACTTCGCATGCGACGGCAACCGGCCCGACCGGCGTGGAGATGGAAGCGCTCGTCGCCGCCAGTGTGGCGGCCCTGACGATTTACGACATGTGCAAGGCGCTCGAGCGCGGCATGGAGATTACGGAGTTGTACCTCGAACAAAAAACGGGCGGCCAGAGCGGCGAGTACGTGTCTCCGCGCATGAAGCGGCGTCCCCGGAAGCGCGGCAAGTAATGGCGCCGATGAAAGACGTCAAAGTCCTCGTCGTCGACGATAACGCGCTCGTCCTCGACCTGCTGGTGAAGGGCTTGGCGCCCCATTGCGACGCTCGCTCCGCCTCCGATGGCGCCGACGCGCTGCTGAAAATCGTCGACGATCCTCCGGATTTGGTCCTTTGCGATTACCGCATGCCCGGCCTCGATGGACGCCAGCTCTACGAGAAGTTGCGCGGTCGCGCGCAGACCAAAACCATTCCCTTCATTTTTCTAGCCAGCCGCACCGACATCGAGGAAAAATTGCGTCCCATCGTCGAAGGCGTCGAAGAATTTATTCCCAAGCCATTTTTCCTGAAGGATCTGGTTCGCCGCGCCAAAAAAGTGGTCGACCGCCTCCAGCTCGAAAAACTGCAGAACCGCGCCGTTCGTCCAGGCGTCATTCAGGGCCGTCTCGAAGAAATGGGCATGATGGACCTGATGCAGTCGCTCGAGATGGGGCAGAAGTCGTGCGAGCTCACGATTCACCACGGCGACGAAACCTGCGTCATAGCCTTCGCCGCGGGTCAGTGCAAGGACGCCAAACTCGGCGCGCTCGAAGGCGAACCCGCCGTTTACCAGGCCGTGCGCTGGCAGGCCGGCAATTTCGAGATTAATTTCAACGCGCAGCCGACGCGCTCCACCATTTCGCGCTCCACCACCGGTCTTTTGATGGAAGCTCTCCGGCTAGTCGACGAAGAGCAGCGCGACGCCACCGGCGAAGACGCGAAAGTCATCGAAGGTTAGGAGCTTGCGGAGGGGAGCTGGTTTAGGGAGTCGGAGCTTCAATTTACCTGAGTTTCGAAAGGCTCCGACATGACCACCGCCTTTCATCAGGAGTTTTCGCGCCGTTTGCCCGAGCGCCGGAGGCGCGACACAAGTAGCCCAGCCCGTAAGGGCTGGGAAAAACTTCGCTACACTCAACCCATGCGCGTTTCCGTGCTCACAGTCAGCGATTCTGTTTCGAGCGGCAAAGCGCAAGACCTCTCCGGCCCGGCGGTCGTCTCACGCTGCCGCGAACTCGGCTGGGAAATCTCCTCCGCGGATGTGCTTCCGGATGATCGCGGCGCCATTGAGACATTCCTCCGCCGCACCGCTGACTCACAAACCGCCGACGTGATTCTCACCACCGGCGGTACCGGCTTCGGCCCGCGCGACGTCACGCCGGAAGCGACCATTGCCGTCGCCGAACGGCTCGTCCCCGGCTTCACCGAGCACATGCGCGCCCAGGGTCAGAAGAAGACGAAATGGGCGATCCTCTCGCGCGGTGCCGCCGTGATTCGCGGAAACTCGATCATCCTCAACCTACCCGGCAGCCCTAAAGGCGCCGTCGAATCGCTCGATTTCGTCGCCGAACTCCTGCCCCACGCCATCGCCGTCCTCCACGGCGCCCGCCACGACTAGCCCCGTGGCTCCTTAACAGCAGGTCAGTCTCCGTGCCCTCTGGATTTTCTCTGTGTTCTCTGTGTTTCAGCTTTGTGGTTATCCGTCTCCGATAGTGCAAATTCTTACTCAAATTCGGCATACGCCTTGACTTCGCCAACCTAGTCCTAGTATTCCCCCACCCCCCCCTGCCTCAATCCCTAAACCATCGCACTTCCTTTGCGCTCTATAACATACGCAAATCCCTCCGCGCCGCTATTCGCCGTCGCCTTTGGAATCTCTTTGGT
>Ga0070761_10001344_pt1 | contig 15483 bp, 13 predicted proteins | sample HubBroMetageREF1_FD_66724 | JGI IMG/M metagenome (GOLD analysis project Ga0070761, IMG submission 66724) | Reference soil microbial communities from the Hubbard Brook experimental Forest, New Hampshire, USA - Hubbard Brook CCASE Soil... | ecosystem: Environmental > Terrestrial > Soil >... | reverse complement strand
CATCGCGGCCTCGGACGCCACGCACGTGGTGGCGCTGGGCGGATGACGGCGGTGCAGGCCTTGCAGGCCGCGCTGGCAGCCGAGGACGCGGCCATCTTCGGCTACGGGGTAGCGGGCGCCCACCTGTCCGGGAGCCGCAAGTCGGCCGCCGAGCAGTACTGGACCGGGCACAACGAGGCCCGCGACACGCTGACCGCGATGATCTCCGCGCTCGGCGCGACGCCGGTTGCCGCGCGGGCCCTCTACCAGCTGCCGTTCGAGGTGCACGACGCGGCCAGCGCCGCGGCGCTGGCCGCCTACCTGGAAGACGGCGTGACCCGCGCCTACCTGGGCGTAGTAGCGGTCAGCGACCAGCGCCTGCGCACCTTCGGGGCACTGGCCATGCAGGGTTCCGCCGAGCGGGCCGCGTTCTGGCGGGGCACCACGGAGGCGTTTCCCGGCCTGGACGCCTCATGAGGACGCGGATGTGGACCGCGTGTCTGGTGATGTTGCCGCAGGTGATGCGGGGATCCGGAGGGTGTCGAGCGTGTCGGGGGTGAGGTCGCGCTCGGCGGCGTCGACGACGCCTAGGTCGGCGCGGACGTGCAGTTCGGCCGCCGTGACGAGCAGCGCGACCACGGGCGAGCCCGCGGCGGAGGCCTTGGCCTCGGCCAGGCTGCGCAGTTCGGTGAGCAGGTAGGCCCGCTGGCGCCGGAGCACTGAGGCCAGCGTGGCCGGGTCTGCGGTCTGGGCGGCGGCCATCAGTTTGAGGAAGAAGTCGTCACGGTAGCCGCGGGTGCGCACGCTGGGCTCGTTTAGCCAGCGGTCCAGCTCCTCCCGGCCGGCCGGGGTGATCCGGTGGACCAGCCGATCCGGCTTGACCGGCTGGGGCTGGCGGTCGGAGGAGATCAGGCCGTCGCGGGCGAGGCGGTCGAGGACCTGGTAGAGGTGGCCGATGTTCAGCCCGCCCCACTGGTCGCCCACCGCCTGCTCGAAGCTGCCCTTCAGCTCGTAGCCGTGCGCGGGCTTGGCCGCGAGCAGGGCCAGCACGGCGTGATGAAGAGCCATGTTCGATCTCCCGCCGGGGTCGCGTAACGATCTGATCTCGGCTTACATTGTCACTAGGTAACGCCCTTGCATTGTAACTAGGTAAGGACCAGAGTAGTGACATGCCCCGGTCCGCGCTAGCAGCCACGACCACCGGAGGGTGCCCGCGGTGAGGAGGCTCGCCTGGTTGCAGCTCCGGTTCCGGAGCGGCCGCGCGCTGGCGCTGCTGACCGGGATACTCGTCGCGGCCACGGCGTTCACCGTGCTGACGGCGGCGGCCCGGACCGCGCAGATCCGCACCATCGGCACGGTGACCTCGCACTTCCAGCCGGCCTACGACATCCTGGTCCGCCCCGCGGGGGCGCGGAGCAGCCTGGAGTCGGCCACCGGAACGGTGCAGCCGGATTTCCTGTCCGGCATCTACGGCGGGATCACCATGGCCCAGTGGCACCAGATCGAGAAGATCCCCGGCGTCCAGGTGGCGGCGCCGATCGCCATGGTCGGGTACATGTTCATGAACGCCCCGTTCTCGGTCACGGTACCCGGGGCCGACCTCAGCCAGCCCGGCCGCCAGCTCTACCGGGCCAGCACGACCTGGGTGAGCGCGAACGGCGCCACTCGCGTCCCCCAGCCCGCCCAGTTCCTCTACGTCACCCCGGACAAGGTGCACTTCAGCTTCACTGACGGTTCGGTCTCCGAGACGCTGCCGGACGGCCAGACCGTGACCCCGTGCCCGGCCTACAACGCGCCGGCCAGCCCGTTCACCTTCGCCGGGCAGACGGGCGCGTCGTGCTGGTCCAAGGCCGACGGTGACGGCACCCCGCCGGGCACGGTCAGCTACTCGAACCTGAACGGGCACGCGGGCTTCATCGTCGGCTGGCAGTTCCCGATGCTGATCGCCGCTGTCGACCCGGACGCCGAGGCCAAGCTGGACGGCCTCGACCAGGCGCTGATCTCGGGCCAGTACCTGCCGGAGAACTACGACAACCTCAGCCCCGTATCCGGTTATCAGAAGGGGGACGAGTTCCCGGTGCTGGCCCCGGCGGCCAGCGGCATCGGCGAGTACGCGTCCACCCAGGTCCAGGAGCTGAGCACCCCGCCGGCCCCGCCGGTGCTGAACCTGCCCGCGCTGACCAAGGACGACGCCGCGCCCGGCCGTACGGTCTACACCGCCACCACGACCGCCAACCAGGCGTACCAGTACCTGCTGGGCACGCTGGCCGCCTCGAACATCAGGCACGCGGACGACGCGCTGGCCACCTACTGGTCCGCCAGCCCGGCGAGCTACCGCCGCGACCGGGCCGGGGACCTGGTCCCGACCCCGGTCACCAACCCGGCCTCGGTGTGGGGGTCCGACGCGAACTTCATCCTCCCCCCGATGGACAACGCCAACACCCAGTACCGGACCCTGCAGCAGCACGCCAAGGCCCCGCCTGCCCGGGGCCATCCGGACACGCTCATCGTGCCCGAGCTGAGCGGAACGTTCAGCGAACCCGAGATCCAGGCCTTCGACCCGCTGTCCCAGGTCCCGCTGGGGCCGTACCAGCCCGCCGCGGCCGCCCCGGCCGACGCGGCCAGCAGCCAGGCGCTGGGCGGGTCGGACCTGCTGCCCAGCCTCAACCTGGGCGGGCTGGTCAGCCAGCCGGTCCAGCTCATCACCACGCTCGCGGCCCTGCCGACGCTGGAGAGCCAGTACTCGCCAGACAAGCAGCTGGCCCGGGCCCCGATCAGCGTGATCCGGATCCGCGTCGCCGGGATCACCGGCCCCACGCCAGCCTCGCTGAACCGGATCAAGCAGGTAGCCGAGCAGATCGAGGCGAGCACCCACCTGACCGTGGACATCGTGGCCGGATCTTCCCCGGCACCGACCACCGTCGCGGTGCCGGCCGACAAGTACGGCACGCCCGCGCTGCTGCTGACCGAGGACTGGGTCAAGAAGGGCGTGGCGATCGCGATCCTTGACGCGGTCGACCGCAGCAGCGTGGTCCTGTTCGTGCTGATCCTGGTGGTCTGCGCGCTGTTCGTGGCCAACTCGGCCACGGCCGCGGTCCGCGGCCGGCGACAGGAACTCGGGGTGCTGGCCGCCCTGGGCTGGACCAAGCCCCGGCTGTTCGGGGTCGTGCTCGGCGAGGTGGCGCTCACGGGTCTAGCCGCGGGCGTGCTGGGGGCGCTGCTGTCCCCGCCGCTGGCCGCGGCGCTGGGGTTGCACGCCTCCCTGGCCCGGGCGGCCCTGGCCATCCCGGTCGCGGTGGCGCTGGCCGTGGTGGCCGGGCTGGTCCCGGCCGCTCTGGCCGCGCGCGCGGACCCGGTGGCCTCGGTCCGGCCGCCGGTGCTGGCCGTGCGGCGGGCCCGCCAGCCGTCCGGGATCGCCGGCCTGGCCGTGGTCAACGTGCTGCGCACCCCCGGCCGCACCCTCGTCGGGGCGGTCAGCCTGGCTGTCGGCGTGATGGCGCTGACCCTGCTGATCGGGGTCACGCTGGCGTTCCGCGGGATCGTGGCCGGCACGCTGCTCGGCGACTTCGTCACCGTCCAGGTCCGCGGCGTGGACTACGTGGCCGTGGCGGCGACCGTGCTGCTGGGCGTGCTCGCCATCGCCGACACCCTGCTGATCAGCATCACCGAACGGGCGCCGGAGCTGGCCACGATCCGCGCGTTCGGCTGGCCCGAGGGCACGCTGCGCCGGCTGATCATCACCGAGGGCGCGCTGATCGGGGCGGCCGGGTCGGTGAGCGGCGCCGCGCTCGGCCTGGCCGGCGCGGCCGCGTTCGCCGGGCAGCTGAACCCGCTGCTGTTCGCCGCCGCGGCCACCGCGGGCGTGGCCGGCATCCTGGTCACCGGGGCCGCCGCGCTACTGCCCGCCCACCTGCTCCGTCGGCTCCCCGCCGCCCAGCTACTCGCCCAGGAGTAACTCATGACTCTGTTTAGCCGGCCAACCGACCGACCTCCCGGCGACCCGGAGCCCAGCGGGGGCATCGAGCTCCGCGAGGTCGGCAAGCGCTACGGCACCGGCGCCCAGCCGGTGACGGCCGCCGACGACGTCAGCTTCACGGTCGCGGCGGGCGCGCTCATCGCGCTGACCGGTGCCTCGGGATCGGGCAAGTCGACGCTGCTGCACCTGATCGGCGCGCTCGAGCGGCCAGACTCCGGCACGATCTACAACGGCGACACTGAGGTGACCGCACTGCGCGGCGCGGCGCTCGCGGCCTACCGCCGCACCGTGGGGTTCGTGTTCCAGCGCTACAACCTGCTGCCGGCGCTGACCGCACTGGATAACGTGGTCGCTCCGGTGCTGCCGTACCGGACCGGCTGGGACAAGCCCGAGCGCGGCCGCCAGCTGCTCGAGGCGGTCGGCCTGGCCGGCCGGGAGAGGTCGCTGCCGTCCCGGATGTCCGGTGGCGAGCAGCAGCGGGTCGCCATCGCCCGGGCCCTGGTCAACACGCCGCGGCTGCTGCTGGCCGACGAGCCCACCGGCAACCTGGACTCGCACACGGCCACCGGAATCCTCGACCTGCTGACCAGGCTGCGCCGCGAAAGCCAGATGACGGTCATCATCGCCACCCATGACCCGCAGATCGCCGCCGTCTGCGACCGGCTGATCAGGCTCAGGGACGGTGCCGTCATCGACGACATCGAGATCGCCGCCGGCCATCCCGTCGACGAGACCATCCGGAGAGCCAGCCAGCTCGGCTGAACGGCACCCCGCAACTTCGCCTTTGTCACCGCAGCCTTCCCTGGCAATTTCCATGATCGCGAAGGCTTTTGAGTCCGCCCAGACTGAGAAGCCTTCGCGATCATGAATTAGCCATGACGGCGGCGGCGATTTCCAGGAGGCGGCGGTCGGCGCCGTAGGGGCCGACCAGCTGAAGGCCGACGGGCAGGCCGGGCGGGGTTAGGCCGGCGGGGACGGAGATGGCGGGGTGCAGGCTGACGGTGATCCGGGAGCAGGAACGCATCCAGTCGATGTAGGTGGGCATCGGCTCGCCGTTGATCTCGCGGACCCACTCGGTGTTCACGTCGAAGGGGACCACCTGCACGGTGGGCAGCGCCAGCACGTCGTAGCGGCGGTCCAGGAAGAACGACCGGACGCGGCGGAAGATCGCGGCCTGCCCGGCCTGCGCGGCGGCGATCTGCTCGCCGGTCAGCGCGAGGCCCTTGGCGATGTTCCAGGCCAGGGTGTCCTTGATCTGGTCGCGGTGCTTGTGCAGCAGCGATGCCATTGCGGCCATCCGCGCGGCCCGCAACACCTGGAACACCTCGTCGGCGTCGGACAGGTCCGGCGCCTCGTCGGTGACCTCGCACCCGGCTCGTTCCAGCCGCTCCCGCGCGCCGCTGAGCACGGCTCGCACCTCGGGCTGGACCGGCAGGTCGCCCAGGTCGAACGTCCAGGCCACCCGCAGCCCGCGCAGCTGGACGGGCCGAAGATCAAGAAAGTCGCCGGCCCGGTCGGGCCGGGCCAGCGGCCAGCCGGAATCGTGCCCGCACATCCCGGCCAGCAGCAGGGCGGCGTCCGGCGCGCTGCGGGCGATGGGACCGACCACCGACAGCGCGTCGAAGGGGTCCCGCGGCACCAGCCCGGGGGTGGTCCGCAGCCCGACCAGCCCGCAGAAGGCCGCCGGGTTCCGGACGCTGGCCGCCACGTCGGTGCCGTCCGCGAACGGGATCATGCCGGAGGCCACCGCCGCGGCCGCGCCCCCGCTGCTGCCGCCGGGGGTCAGCCGGGTGTCGTACGGGTTGCGGGTCGCCCCGAACACCGGGTTGAACGTCTGCGACCCGGCGCCGAACTCCGGGGTGTTCGTCTTGCCCATCACCACCGCGCCGGCCGCCCGCAGCAGCGCCACGTGCGGCGCGTCGAAGTCCGGCACGTACGAGGCGAAGACCGGGGACCCGTACGTGGTCCTGATCCCGGCCGTCTCGGCGACGTCCTTGATCGCGATCGGCAGGCCGTGCAGCGGGCCGGCGAACGACCCGCGGGCCGCCCGCGCGTCCAGGTCCGCCGCCACCGCGCGGGCCTGCTCGGCGGCGAGCGTGACGATCGCGTTGAGCGCGGGGTTGACCGCCTCGATCCGGGCCAGCACGGCCTCGAGCAGCTCGACGGCGGACAGCTCGCGGGCCCGGATCAGCCGGGCCAGGTCGACCGCCGGGATCGCGCACAGGCCCACCGCGGGACCTCCGGGGAGCGCGGTCAGTCTGGGCGCGATCAGTCTGGGCGGCGCAGCGAGGCGAGCACCCGCACGATGGTGCTGGCGGCCAGGTCAAGGTCGTCGGCTACGGCGATCCGCTCGGCCCACGACCACCAGTAGCGCCAGATGCCGTCTTTACCGCGGGCCGCGTAGACGTTCTCCTCGAGCGCCCGCGCGGACGGATTCACCACGTACAAGCTGGGGATGCGCCCCGGCGGCGCCATCAGCCACGCCTCAAGCCCCCGATGGGACAGCTCGTCGGCGAGCTTCTCAAGATAGACAACCTGCATTTGATCCGGGTCGCGGGTCCTCTGGGCTTCCACCGTCATCACCGTTCGTAACTTTCAGGAGTCAACCGAAAACTTAATGTCGCCACTTCTCCAGGATGCCGCCGCGCAGGCGCCCGCGCAACGCACATCGAGAAATTCGCAGCTCAGGCAAGCGCGGACACGGCGGCATTTTCCCCTATTAATGCAGACGCGCCGCACCGGGCATCGGTTCACGAGCGATCCATTAAACCGGACGAACGGTCGTAATCCTAACCGGCGACCAGCGCGGCGGGCAGCGGTTCGGCGTACACGACGGTCAGCCGCGACACGGCCCGGGTGAGCGCCACGTAGAGCCGCTGCAGGCCCCGGGACTCGGCGCGGGCGATCCAGGCGGGCTCGACGACGATGACGTGGTCGAACTCCAGGCCCTTGGCCAGGGTGACCGGCACCAGCGTCAGCCGGGCGTCCGAGCCGGGCGCGCCGTGCTCCAGCCCGGCCGCCTCCAGCGCGCTGGCCAGGACGCGCACCTGCGGGTCGGCGGCGATCACGGCGACCGACCCGGGCCTGGCGCAGGCCTGCGCGGCGGCCGCGGCCACCTCGCGGCCGAGCGCGGCGGACGGCACCCGGACGACGTCCAGCGCGCCGGGGTCGGCCCGCAGCGAGGAGGCCGGACGCAGCTCGGGGGCGATGACCGCGAGCAGCGAGGACGCGTAGTCCAGGATCTGCCGCGGCACGCGGTACCCCACCGACAGCTCCCGCACGTCGGTGTCCGGCTTGCCCAGGTTGGACAGCAGCGAGGTCCAGGAGGACGCCGCCCACGGCGTGGTGCCCTGGGCCAGGTCGCCCAGCACGGTGGCCGCGCCGGTGGAGCAGCGGCGGCCCAGGGCCCGGCACTCCATCGGCGACAGGTCCTGCGCCTCGTCGACCACCACGTGGGCCAGGCTTGGGGTCCGCGTGATCAGGTCGCGCGCCTCGTCGATGAGGACGGCGTCGGCCGGCGACCAGCGCGCCGACCCGGGCGCGCGCGGCGCCGGCGACCACACGATCGCGGCCTGCTCGTCGGGGGTGAGCAGGCCGTCGGCCGCTTCGGCGAGCGAGTCGGCCGAGGACAGGAGCCCGAACACCAGCCGGACCGGATCCACCTTGGGCCAGATCGCCTCGACCGCGGCGCGCACCGGCCGGGATCGTCGCACCGCCTCGTGCGTGCGGTCGTCGCAGGCCTCCCCGGCCGCCTCCATCTGGGTCAGGACCACGTGCGCGATCCGGTGCTCGAGCAGCTCACGGGCCGCGCCGTAGCGCACGCCCCGGTGCCTCAGCTCGTGGACGAGCTCCTCGAGTTCCCAGGCCGCTACCCGCCAGCGCCGGGCCCCGCGGGCCAGGACCACCGCCTCGGCCGGCCGCCGCACCGACGACCACAACGCGCGGCGCAGCACCTCGGCCAGGCGCGCGTCACCCTTGATGACCGCGGCCGCCTCGGCGTCCGAGCCGCGGACCGGCACGGACTCGACCAGCTCGCCGACGGTGGTCTGGGTCACGTCGATCTCGCCCAGGGCGGGCAGGACGTTGCGGATGTAGGACAGGAAGGCCTGGTTCGGCCCGATCATGACCACGCCGCGCCGCCGGACCTGCTCCCGGTGGGCGTACAGCAGGTAGGCGACCCGGTGCAGCCCGACGGCGGTCTTCCCGGTGCCGGGCGCGCCCTGCACGCAGACGGTCTGCCCGGCGTCGGCCCGCACGATGTCGTCCTGATCGGGCTGGATGGTCGCGACGATGTCGCGCATGGGCCCGGACCGGGGCCGCTCGATCTCATCGATCAGGATCTGGCTCGGCTGGTGTTCTTTCCTTTGCGCCGAACGGTCGGTGGTGAACAGCTCGTCCTCATAAGCGGTCAGCTCGCCGCCGGAGAAGCCGAAGCGGCGCCTCAGCTCGAGGTTCATCGGGTCCGCGGCGCTGGCCCGGTAGAACGGCCGGGACACCGGGGCCCGCCAGTCGATCACCGCGGGCGAGCCGTCCGGGGCGTGCACGTGCCGCCGGCCGATGTGGAAGCTGTGCCCCGCCACACCGTCATCGGATATTCCGGTTTCGGACTTTCTGGTTTCGGATTTTCTGGTTTCGGACTTTCTGGTTTCGGACTTTCTGGTTTCGGGGTTTCCGGTTTCGGATATTCCGGCGTAGTCGACGCGGCCGAAGAACAGGGGGGTGTCGGGGAGGTCCTTGAGGGCTTCGGCCCGGTGGTAGAGCTCGGCTTTGAGGTACTCCTGGGAGACCCGGTCGCCGGCCATGGCCTCGAGCGAGAGAACGTCCTCGCGCATGAGGTTGAGATAGTCCCGCGAGCGTCGCAACTGCTCGCGTTCCGCGGTCAGGACAGGGTCAGCCACGGTCCGTTCGGCAGAAAGATTTTCAGGCACAAGGTCGGCAACCTACCAGCCGACCGCGCCGAAGTCACGCGGTTTTCCGCTCGGATGCGGGCCACGCGGACAGGCCGCGGGGAGTCAGGAAGGCGTCGAAGACCAGCTCCGACGCGCCGGTCAGGGCGCCCAGGTCGCCCAGGGTGGACGGCAGCAGGGCGGGCGGGTCGGCCCGGCGGAACCGCATCAGGGTGGACCGGTACCCGGCCTGGACCGCGCCCGGGTCGGCCAGGTACAGCAAGGCGGCCAGGCCGGACAGGCCGACGGCCTCCGGGTCCTGCGCGTTGACCAGCGCGCCGATGCCCCGGCCGAGGGCCCGGGCCACCAGGCCCAGGGCCTGGGCGTTGCGCGGATCGGTGCCCGCCGTCGCGATGATCTGTTCGGCCTGGAGCATCCGGTCCCCCTGCTCCGCCTTCCCCGCCGCGCGGAGCAGCCCGCGGGCTCCGGCGTCGAGTTCCCAGCAGCCGATCGAGCCGCACCGGCACGGCTCGTCGCTCCCGGTCAGCGGCATGTGCCCGAACTCGCCGGCCGAACCGTGCGCGCCGGTGACCGGCAGGCCGCCGGACAGCAGGACCCCGCCGATGCCGGTCGCGACGTGCAGGTGCAGGGCGACCGGCACGCCCCGGAGCACGCCCCGGCGCGCCTCGGCCAGCCCGGCCAGCGTCGCGTCGTTGCCGGTCAGGACCGGGCCGCACGCCGCCGCCGGCCCGAGCGCCGCGGTCACGTCCAGGTCCTGCCATTCGGTCAGGGTCGGCTGGACCATCGTGCTGCCCCGGACCGGGGACGGGACCGCGATCCCCACGCCGACCACGCGCTCGCCGAACTGGCGGCCGCGGATCTTCAGCCGGTCCGCGACGTCGGTCAGCACCCCGGTGCCCGAGCCGGTGTCCCGCTCCTCCCGGTCCAGCACGGTGCAGCGCCCGGTCAGCTCGAAGACGGCCACGGTGAAGGAGTCGTCCCGCAGGTCGACGGCCAGCGCCACGGGCCCTTGGACGTGCGCCGACGGCACGCCGGTCGGGCGCCCCCTGGCCCGTTGCACGCTCGCGTCGACCGGGCCGGTGAGTTCCTCGATCAGCCGGCGCCCGGCCAGGTCCCGGACCAGCACGGTGGCGGTCCCCCGGGCCAGGCTGAGCTGCCTGGTGAGTTCGGCCCTGGTGAGCTGACCGCCACCGTCGTGGATGGCGCGCAGCAGCCGGGCGAGATTGTGTGCGCGCAACTCCGCGCTCGTGGTCGCCGCGCCCTCGTCCTTTCGCACACCTACGATCGTGCCACGCCCCGGCGCATGCATCGATTACCAGTCCCAGTGAAAGCCGACGGCGGTCTTCTCGGCCAGGCGCAGGTAACGATGCGCCGCGAACTGGATGTCCAGCGCGACGTGCGAGCGCTCCACGATGGGTCCGTCCAGACCGTCCCATACCGCCCATTCGACGTTTACCGGCAGCTTGTCCGGATGGAACTGAACGCGTATATCAAGATTCTCGACGAAGGATTGCACAATCCGGCGGAACTCGGGCGGCGGAGGCTTGTCATAGTGGAAACTCGCCGAGTACTCCAGCGTCGCGGTTTCCCCGGTCATCAGGGGCTTGGCCAGCAGCATATCGACCACGAAGATTTCGGCGATCGGCTGGTATACGGGGCCGGCCAGCCCGCTGAATCCCTGTTCGGCCTCGATGGTCAGCGCATTCGTATCCGCCCGGTAGGGAATGCGGTCGACGTCGTCGGCAATCGCCTCGATCACGTGGATATTCCGGTGCCTGACCGGCAATCCGTCGGGGCCGACATAGTGATGATCGTGCAGGGACAAGGTCTTGACCCGCCGGCTCCCGAGCATGCTCGCCTTGTCGTCACGGATCGCCCGCGGGCCGGACAGCACGCGGACGTGCGCGGATCCTTCCCACAGCTTGAGAAGTTGCTCGCGCTCCGGCGCGCCGAGCCCGAAAGCGTCCATGAAAAGGGAAAGCGTGGCCTTGCTGAGCAGCTTGCCCGACAGGGCGCGGGAGGCGGTGTCCTTGAGCTGGCGGGGCAGCACCTCGAGATCGCCCTGGGCCCGCGGATGCTGCCACAGGTAACGGGCCAGGACCTCGGCCACCGCGAGCTGGTTGACCTGCCCGGCCCGGCTGCGCTCAGCGTACTGTTCCCACTTGCGCCGGTAGCGCCCCGGGCGCAGCAACAACTCACGTATGTAGGCCGCCGCGGCCTGTACGCCGCTGGGCAGGGCGGAATCTGAAGGCATCACACCGGCCACGGTCCCCTCGTCCGTGAGAACTAAGCGCGACATTCGTCAGCTATGCTACGGCCGATCTGTTGGACTGGGCGAGCCGCGTGCCGGATACGGTCGTGTCGCCGCCACGGGCGGCCAGGTCAGCTCATCGTCGCCGGGCAAGGGGTACATTCGGGATATGCCCGAAACAGACGGCCAGCCGCACTGGCTGACCGCCGAAGAACAACAGGCCTGGCGGGCCACGGTTCGGCTGAGCACGCTGCTGCTGCGCCAGCTCGACCGCGACTTGACCGCCTACGGGCTGAACGCCCGCGACTACGAGATCCTGGTCGAGCTGTCCGAGGCGCCGGATCATCGCCTGCGGATGACCGACCTCGCCGACGCCACCAGCCAGTCCCGGAGCCGGCTGTCGCACCAGGTCTCACGGATGGAAAAGCGCGGCCTGGTCCGGCGCGACGACTGCGAGGGCGACAAGCGCGGCACGTTCGCCGTGCTGACCAAGGCGGGCGTCGAGGCCATCGAGCGGGTCGCGCCGCACCACGTGGAGAACGTCCGCCGCCACTTCATCGACCGGCTGACGCCGCAGCAACAAGAGGAAGTCCGATCCGCCTTCCAGCCGATCGTCGACTACCTCCGCAAGATCCGCGACCGCGACTAGAACACCATCACCGGGGGGGCTCGGGGGGGTCGTCCCCCCCGGAGTCAAAACAGCACCGACATGAAGCGGCCGGTCTCGGCGAAGCCGACCCGGCGGTAGGCCGCGCGGGCCGGCGCGTTGAAGTCGTTGACGTAGAGCGAGACCAGCGGCGCGATCGACTGGGCCGCCTCGACCACGACCGCGGCCATGCCGGGGGCGGCCAGGCCGCGGCCGCGGTACTCCGGCCGCACCCACACGCCCTGCACCTGGCAGGCCTGCGGGGTCACCGCCCCGATCTCGGCCTTGAAGATCACCCGGCCGCCCTCGATCCGGGCGAAGGCCCGGCCGCCGCGGATCAGCTGTTCCAGGCGGGCCCGGTACGAGGCGCCGCCGTCTCCGGAGGTGGGCGAGACGCCTACCTCCTCGGTGAACATCGCGACGCAGGCCGGCCACAGGACGTCGAACTCGTCCATGCGGACCCGGCGGACCAGCGGGTCGGGCGCCACCAGCGGCCGCTCGTTGATGACCATGACCGGCTGGACCGGCCGGATGTCCCGGGCCGGACCCCACCGTGGCCGCAGCAACGCCCACAGCGCCTGCACCTCGTCGGCCGGCCCGACCACCGATGAGCATCGCCGTCCTTGCCGCAGGGCCCGGTCCGCGAAGGCCGCCACCGCCTCCGGCGTGGCCGCGACCGGGACCAGGTTGGCGCCGGAATAGCACAGCGACTGCAGCCGGCCGCCAGTCCCGTGGCCCCACATCTGGGCGCCGAGCCGTCCGGGTTCGAGGCCGAGCGCGCGCACCCGGGAGCTGACGAAGACATTCGTCACCGGATCGCGATCACAGATGGCCAGCACCGCGGCCCGATCCCGTTCATCGAGCAGCCGCACCGCGGACGACGGCGGCTTTACCCGCAACATAGGGCCAGCCTACACGGGGCAATAGGGCTCGAATCCGGCTCTAGCTTCCCGGCGTCGGATCCGCCGTGGCCGGGCACGTGGCGTTGACCAGGCCGGCGCCCCGCGGCAGCGCCCCGGTGGCGAGGTAGGCGTTCAGGTAGGTCTGGACGCAGGTGTTCGGCGGCTGTTCGAAGGACTGCCCGTGGTTGCCGCCGCCCTCCACGACCACCATCCGGGCCGACGGGAGAAGCTTGTGCGCGTCCTGGGCGCCCGCGTAGGGGGTGGCCGGGTCCAGCGTGCCCTGCAGCATCAAGATGCCGGGCAGTCCGCTGCCCTTGATCTGCAGCGGCTTAGGCGGCCCATACACCGGCCAGAACGCGCAGGCCGCGTTGTACCAGGTGTTGCCCCAGGCGTAGAACGGAGCGGTCTTGTCGACCATCTCGGCCTCGGACGTCCAGTAGGCGAAGCTGCGCGGCCAGCTGACGTCGGCGCACTCCACCGCGTTGTAGACGGCGAACTCGTTCTCGTTCTGGGCGCCGTAGGACTCGTACTGGCCGATCAGGTCGGTGGTGCTTCCGGAGTTCAGGTACGACGACAATGCCTGGGCCAGGCCGGGCCACAGCTCGTCGTCGTACCCGCCGAGCAGGTAGGTGTCGTCGAGCTCGTCGGGCCCGATCGTCCGGTCGGCCGGGTGGGCCAGCAGCTGGCTGCGGGCCCGGTAGTAGCTGGCCTGGACCTGCGCCGCGGTGCTGCCGAGGTTGTAGGTACTGTCGTACTGCGCCACCCAGGCGTAGAACGCGTTCAGCCGGCCCTGGAAGGCGTAATCCTGGTCGACGTTGTCGGCGAACCAGACGCCGGCCGGGTCGACGGTGCTGTCCAGGACCATGCGCCGCACTCGTGCGGGGAACAGCGTGGCGTAGACCTGGCCGAGATAGGTGCCGTAGGAAAACGCGAAATAGTTGATCTTCGCCACCCCGAACGCCGCGCGGATGGAATCCAGGTCGCGGGCCACGTTTTCGGTGGTCATATACGGAAGCAGCCAGCCGAATTTCTGCTCGCAGTCATTGGCGTACATTGTCGCTCGCGCGATCAAGGCCCGCTCGGCGGCGGCGCTGGCCGGGATGTAGTTGGGGCGCGGGCCGGAGAAGAAGCTCGGATCGCAGCTTAGCTGGGGCACCGACGACCCGACGCCGCGCGGGTCGAAGCCCACGATGTCGTAGTCCGCCGCCACGCCCGGGCTGAGGCCCTCGGCCACCTCGGCGGCCAGGGTCAGCCCGCTGCCGCCGGGACCGCCCGGGTTGACCAGCAAGATCCCCTGCTGCTGGCTGAGCGGGGCGGTGGCGGGGACCATGTCGAGCGCGAGGCTGATGTGCCGGCCGCCGGGGTCGGCGTAGTCCAGCGGCACGCTCAGCATCGTGCAGTCGCGGATGCCCGTCTGCGCGGTCAGCCCGGAGCAGGAGTGCCAGTGCAGCGTGCTGTCGGTCGGGACGATCGGCCCGGTGTCCGGTGCGCCGTCCGTGGCCGGGGCCGACGGCCCGGTGTTCAGCCCAGCGCTCGACCCGGTGTCCGGCCCGGTGTTCGACGGCGTGGCGGCCGTGGAACCGGGTGAGGTGCAGGCGGTGACCGTGATCAGCGCGGCCACGCCGACGGTCAGCGCCGCCGCGCTGCCCCGCACCGCGCGCCCGCCCCGGCGAGGCATCGACATGCACCCCATGATGCCCCAAGGGCCGACCCGGTTCGGCCGCGCTACGACGCGGCGCGCTGGCGTTCCTCGAGGGCTTTGCGGTACTCGGCGACGACCAGGTCGGTGAGCTCCTGGGCCGACGTCTCCGAGGCGAACTTGTCCAGGGTGATCTTGCCGCCCTGGATCAGGTTGACCCGGTCGCAGACCTCGAGGATCTGGCCGTAGTTGTGCGCGATGATGATGATCGAGACGTTGCCCTGCTCCTTCAGCTCCCGGACCAGGTCCAGGATGATCGCGCCCTCCTTGACCCCCATCGCGGCCAGCGGCTCATCCAGCAGCAAGACCTTCGGGTTGGAGTAGACCGAACGCGCCACCGCGATGGCCTGCCGCTGCCCGCCGGACAGCTTGGCCACCTCCGCGTTGACGTTCGGGATCTTCAGCCCCATCGCATCGAGGCGCCTGCGGGCCTCTTTGCGCATGGCCCGGTTGTTCAGCAGCGGCCAGCGGACTTCCTCCCGGTTGAGGAACATGTTGTGGTAGACGGTCAGCTGGTTGACCAGCGCGAGGTCCTGGTAGACCGCGTCGATGCCGAGCGAGCGCGCCTGGTCCACGGACTTGAGCGTGATCTCCTGACCCTCCAGGAAGATGTGCCCGCTGGTAGGAGGCTGGAAGCCGCACAAGATCTTGAGCAGGGTCGATTTGCCCGCGCCGTTGTCTCCGATCAGGCCGAGCACTTCGGCCCGCCGCAGGTGCAGGCTGACGTCGATCAGCGCGGTGACCGCCCCGTAGCGCTTGGATATGTGCTCGGCCCGCAGGACGTCGCCGTCCGCGCCGGCCGGCGCGACCTGGCCTTCCGGTGTCGTGGTCATCAGGTTCTCCCCGCCTCACGTAGCCGCCCGAGTTGTACGTTCGCGATCATGGCCACCAGGACCCCGGCGCCGAAGACGATCAGCAGCGGGTTGGCGCTGACCCCGATGATCGCGAATCCGTCGATGAAGACCGCCAGCACGAGGGCGCCGAGGCCCGCGCCGAGGATGGTGCCCGCGCCGCCCAGCAGCGCGGTCCCGCCGAGAACCGCGGCGGCGACCGCGTAGAACATGTACTGGTAGCCGCCGGCGCTCGGGTCGATCGTGTTGTCGTAGAAGGCCACCTGGAGGCC
>Ga0070761_10001343_pt1 | contig 15485 bp, 8 predicted proteins | sample HubBroMetageREF1_FD_66724 | JGI IMG/M metagenome (GOLD analysis project Ga0070761, IMG submission 66724) | Reference soil microbial communities from the Hubbard Brook experimental Forest, New Hampshire, USA - Hubbard Brook CCASE Soil... | ecosystem: Environmental > Terrestrial > Soil > Temperate... | reverse complement strand
CTTGGAGCGCGCGGATCGGATCGCCTTGAAGCCTTGGCGGCCCGCATCTCCCAAGCGGGCGGTGAAGTGGCCTATGCACGCACAGACGTAAAACGGCGCGGAGGCCCATCCAATCTGGTCAAGTTAGCATGTGAGCGGTATGGCAGACTCGACGTGCTCGTCAATAATGCCGGCATTGGGCCGATCTCACCACTAGACGACCTGCGCGTCGCAGAGTGGGAGGACATGATCGACATTAACATTAAAGGTGTTCTGTACGGCATCGCGGCAGCTCTGCCGGTCTTCCGCAAGCAGGGCTTCGGGCATTTCGTCAACACCGCTTCCACAGCAGGACATAAGACTGTACCGAACCAGGCGGTCTATTCCGGCACAAAGTTCGCCGTACGCGCCATCTCCGAGGGTTTGCGCCAGGAGGCCGGCGATAAGCTGCGCGTAACGATCATCTCGCCTGGCTTCGTCAACACTCCCTTTGTGGAAACCGTTGCAAATGCGGAGGCGAAAGCACAGCTGACTGCCTCTCGGGACAAGATGGCGATTCCGCCGGATGCGATTGCGCGCGCCATTGCATTCGCGATCGAGCAACCAGCCGATGTTGATGTGAACGAAATAATTATTCGTCCCACTGCGCAGGGGTAACTCCGCCGATGTCGGCGTATGGGAAGTGATCCCGGTTGCTCCCGGTTGACGGGCAACCTGGAAGTAATTCCACTCGCCCGATAAGTTGCGTTGCCGGACATTGAAGATCGGACCGATTTCACTTGTACCGTTAATACGTTCATCAGGATTTACGTTTCGTCAGAAGCTTCGATCCACGCCAAGGCAAGAAGGTAATTTAAACCACAGATGAGATGCCATCATGAGCTTCAATCAATTCGGTTTAGGGGTATGCATCAGATAGCAGCACTGAACCGTATACTGATCGCAAAACACTGATCGTTTTTGTCCACGCTTTGGAGCGAGTACTGACCCGATAGCATCGTAATTCATCAACAATAATCGAGCACTCCGGCCTTGAAAGCACGCAGCGCGGCTATTTCACTCGAGCATCGTTCCAAATAATTGGATGTGCCCATCATCTCTTAGAGAGCTAAACATATCTTATCCTTCCGCATTTTTGTAACTGACCCTTAACACACAACTTATTCGGCGCAAAGAACGGAGACCAAGGTGCTGTACGCGTTGGCGTGTGAGGCTAGCTCACCGACGAGCGCTCTCCGAAAATTTGACAGAAGACTGGAGCTGAAAGATGCGACTGCGATTTGACAGGTACTTCCGAGTTTCCGTTTCGTTTATGGCCTTGCTGCTCTTGTTGCCGACTCTGGTGCCGGCGCAGAGCGTGATAACAGGCGGACTCACTGGGATTGTCGCCGATCCTTCAGGTTCGGTAATTGCGGGTGCTGTGGTGAACTTGAAAAACCAGTCGACAAGTGAGATCCAGTCTGCGACCACAGGGTCGACCGGTGCCTTTCAATTCACACTACTTAAGCCGGGTATATACGTCATTTCGGTGTCGCAAAATGGCTTTAGGCAGGTGTCTGAGACAGTCGAAGTTCTTCTCGGGCAAACTGCGCTGGCCAACGTCAAGCTGGACGTTGGCGCTACTTCGGAAACCATTACGGTCACGGAGCAAGGCGCGTTGCTGCAAACCGAGGACGCGAACATCACCTCGAATTTCGATACGAACCAGATTCAGAATATCCCGAACCCTGGCGGCGACATTACGTACGTCGCCCAGACCGCGCCGGGCATCGCCATGAACAGCTCGACGGGCGGCGGCTATGGCAACTTCAGTGCGTTTGGTCTGCCAGGCACCTCAAACCTCTTTACGGTCAATGGCAATGACTACAACGATGCGTTCTTGAACTTGAACAACTCAGGTTCGAGCAATTTGCTGCTGGGCGGCAATGAACTTCAGGAAGTTGCGGTGGTGAGCAACGGTTACACCGGACAATATGGCCGTCAGGCGGGCGCTCAAATCGATTACAGCACGAAATCTGGCAGCAGCGCTTTTCACGGCGACGCAGTTTACAACTGGACAGGCCGGGCGCTCACTGCCAACGATCCGCTTAACAAAGCCACCGAACTTAACGAAGGCTTGCCTAATTCGAGACCATTCGAAAACAATAACCAGTGGGCGGCATCCATCGGAGGTCCTATAAAGAAAGACAAAGCGTACTTCTTCGTGAATACGGAAGGAATTCGGTACATCTTTGGTTCAATCCAGAACGTCAGCGTGCCCACGCCGGCGTTTGAAAACTTCGTGCAGGGTAATGTTCCTGGGGATCCGGCCACGCAGGCGTTTTATGCGAATGTCTTCAAGCTATACAACGGCGCCCCCGGGGTCGGCAACGCGAAACCAAATGCAAACAGCTGCCCGGGATTCGTAACTGCGCCAGGGACCACAGGCGGCGCCTGCACTGAGAGCTTTACGGAGTCCGTATCCAGCGGAAACAAGGAATGGTTGCTTAGCGGACGCGTGGACTACAATTTAGGCCAAAACGACAAGATTTTCGGGCGGGTCAGATTTGATCGGGGAGTGCAGCCAACCTACACCGACCCGATTAACCCTGCGTTTAACAATTCGAGCATTCAGCCTCAGGACGAAGGCCAGTTGAATTACACGCACATCTTCTCACCGACAGTGGTGAACAACTTCATCTTCTCCGATATATACTACACGGCGGTTTTCGGCAATTTGAGCCCGTCGTCGGCGCTGGGCCTATTTCCGGGTAACCTTGAATTCCTGGTGGATGGTGCGTTGACTCCACTTGGCACCGGATCTGGCAATCCCAACGGATTCGCCGCAGGTCTCCAATTTCCGCAAGGCCGCCATGTGGAGCAGTGGCAGTTGGTCGACGACTTGTCGGTGACGCGCGGAAATCACAATTTCAAGATGGGTGTGAACTTCCGGAGAGACGACGTCACGGACTTTACCGCGGGCGAAAACACTCTGTATCCTGAGGTTGACGTCACCTTGTTTGGTTTTGCGAATGATCAAGTCGCTCCTGCAGGCTGTAACTCCAACCCACCAACTAATAGTCAGGCTGGCTGCGGCAGCGTACTTTACAACTTTGCCTCCCAGATCAAACAACCCATCGCCTACTATAGCGTCGGCTTCTACTTCCAGGACCAGTATCGTGTCAACTCCAAGCTAATGTTGACGATGACGCTGAGGGCCGACCGCAACTCAGGTGGCACGTGCCAGTCCAGTTGCGCGAGCCTGCCCGTTACGCCGTTTAACGACTTGCCGCACGGAGCGACGATTCCATACGATGAATCGTTCATAACCGGCAACAAGACGATCGTTCCGGGTATCGAAAAGGTCGTCTTCGAGCCAAGGTTCGGCCTCGCCTGGAGCCCAATCGGTCAGAATACCGTCATTCGCGCGGGCGTGGGCCTCTTCACCGACCTTTACCCCGGACAACTCTTGAGCCTATTTGATACGAATTTCCCGCAGGTAAACTTGTTCAACGTGCCGACGGGAAGCGTGGCGTTCGACTTGGCACCGCCGGCATCCACTGCATTTCCGGGCAGCGGCGTGAATCTGGTGACGCAGTGCAATGGCGCCTTTTTGTCGAATTACAATAGCGGCGGAAGTTTGACCACTGGCGGTTCTAGCGGCGGTGGCTACGCTGGCGCAGCGCAACCGTTTGGAGGTTGCCTCAATGCGCAGGGCGCCCTTTCCGTTCCAAACCTGAATGACGTCAGCCGCAACTTCCAGAATCCGAAGTACGTTGAGTGGAATCTTGAAATTCAGCATACCTTCGGAGCACGCACCGTCGTCTCGGCCAATTACGTTGGCAACCATGGGTATGACGAGATAGTTTTGAATCCCACCTTGAACGGTTTTGGTTTTGGCAGCCTTCCGGCAACCGCTCCAGACCCGCGTGTCGGCCGCGTGGACGATCTGTATAGCGGGGCAGTATCGAACTATAACGGCGTTACGTTCTCCATCCAGGAAAACCAGTGGCATGGATTGTCCGGCCGCGTCAACTATACGTACTCTCATGCGCTTGACGAGCTCTCGAACGTGCCAGAAGAGCCCTTCAGCGTCATTACCAGCATCCTTACGCAGGTCAATCCTTTCAATCTGCACTCGCAATATGCCTCAGGAGATAATGATGCTCGGCACCTGGTATCGGGCAGCTACGTTTACCAACTGCCGTTCAAGAGCGAGCAGCACTTGTTGAATGCAGCCATCGGTGGCTGGACGATTTCCGGCACAATGTTCTACCGGAGCGGATTCCCCTTCAGCATCATCGATGGCGGAGCGACTGCCAGCCTGGTGGGCAACAACCTGGGAGGTACAAGTTCATTTGGTGCAACTATACTTGCGCAGCCGCTTCCGACCTTCACTCAGAGGAACTTCAGCAACGGGCGAGCCTGTGTGCTGACTGCGTGCTTCTCGTCCGCGGACTTTGCCACCAGCACGGACTTTATGGGTGATGTCGGCCGTAACGCGTTTCGTGGTCCAGGCTTCCTGGGAGGCGACTTGAGCGTAAAGAAGAATTTTGCAGTCACCGAACGTATGACGTTCCAGATTGGTTTGAGTGCCTACAACTGGTTCAATCATGCAAATTATGGGGCGCCCTTTCCGAACACTAACGCGCCTTTCTTTGGCCAGGTAGCCTTCATGCAGTTCACGCCGACGTCGCCTTACGGAGCGTTTGCGGCCGCTGCAACGGATCAGAGAATTGCCCAAATCACGGGCAAGTTCATCTTCTGACCAGGCCGTCCCCACTTCAGAAAAGGCGGCTCTTCGCGAGCCGCCTTTTTTTCGGACGTCCGAGTTCGGGCGAGAGCCGCTGCTTTCTTTTCTCAGGTTTCAACTAAAGGTGGGGCATCCTCCCAGCCTCTCTTCTACTCGGAGAGATCTCCGGTTAGCGCGTTACCAGGACTTACTGCTTACGCCCGAAAGTCTCGCCGAAGAAATCCCCGGATTTCCAGGTCGGCCGCTGCGGATCCTGCGCGATATCATAGCCAACCAGAAAATCAACCTGCATGAACTCGACGGCGGCGTCGAAATCGAGCGGTTGGTTCATATCGTCAGAAGGAGAATGGTAACGTGTGGCGATCCAATCATCATTGAATTTCTTGGCATTGAAGGTGGGATCTCTGGCTTCCTCTCCTTCGGTGATGAAAACCGAAGGCACGCCCTGGCGCACAAACGAATATTGGTCCGCGCGAACAAAATAGTTCTGCGCGGGCTCGGGATCAGGACTCACCTTTAAATCAAGAAGCGCCGCGTCGCGATGTACTACGGCGTCGAGACTGCTGTCCGGCGCACCGAGCGCGACAATATCCTTAAAGGTATAGAACACGCTCGCTCCATCCATATTTATATCCGCCACTATGCTATGGATCGGTACCGTCGGAAAATGCGCGAAGTAGTCCGAGCCAAGCAATCCTTTTTCTTCTCCGGTGACGGCGAGGAACAGAATGGATCGCGCGGCTGGGTGCGGGATGGACTTGTATGCTTTGGCGATTACCAGCATTGCCGCAACACCGGAAGCGTCGTCGGCAGCTCCGTTGTAAATGGAATCTCCATTAATGGGCTTCCCAATTCCCAAATGATCAACGTGCGCAGTATAGACAACGTATTCCTGGCTCAGTTTCGGGTCCGAGCCGGGAAGCACAGCAATCACGTTCGGGCTCGTGATCGCCTCGTGGTGGCTGACTACCCGCATGCTCGCGGTGACCGGCAACGGAAACCCCTGCGGCTTTGATGCGTCCGCGTCCTGCTGAACTTCCTCCCATGATTTGGATGCATGTTGAAAAAGTCTTCCCGAGGCCGGCTCAGAAAGGACGGCGGCTACCTTGATCTGCGGGAAAGAATCGCTCGGAATGCCATCAGGTCCCAGCCAGCGCATGGACGGGAAGCCAGCGCCGATGACTACGCGCGGCCAAGGCAGGCTCTTTTCGTCTCTCGCCGTCCCGAGCACTAACACGCCGACTACGCCTTGCTCCTGGGCGGTGCGCAACTTCTCGCGAGTGGCGCTCAAGTGCGCTCGTAGCTCCGAGGGAAGTGAGGGCGGCGCCCCGAATAGCGCGGCAACGATCTTGCCTTTCACATCCAGTCCTGCGTAGTCGTCATATTTGCCATCGGGCGTCCGCACGCCGTAGCCGACAAACACGACGGGGGCTTCAATCGAGACGTCGGGGCTTACCGCACTTCCGTGCATGACGAAGTCGTCGCCCCATTTGAGTTGTGATGCGGAACCGTTCTCGGTGATGGTGACGGCGCATTTGTCCGGTTCAACGGCAATTTCTCGCAAGGGAACCCGCTGGAAAAATGTGCCGTCAGTTCCGGCAGGTTTCAGCCGCATGGACTGAAACTGCGCAGCGACGTACCGCGCGGCAATTTCATGACCGCGCTCGCCCGTGCCACGCCCTTCCAGCAGGTCATCAGCCAGGAATGCCATGTGGGCGCGAAATGGCTCCTTCTGAAGGTCTTGCATGGCGGCTTTCGCATCGAGAGGAATCTGCGAAATAGCCTGCCGAAACGACAGCCAGCTTGCCGTAAGCAAAATAGGGAGTACAAGGAAGCGGCGCATAGGGCCTCCAGAATTGCGCGATGAACGCACAGAGCAACAGGACCGCCGATTGGGGCCGGTGGTTCGCGCATCGTACGCCTCTTGTGCCCTGGAAACAACGGATTCGCGGCGTACTCCGCTACAGCTGCATCCACTGACGGTCTGGAACTCGCACCAGACTTTCAATTGGCTGATTCGAGCTAACCTGCGAAAATGCAAATCAGCGGTGAAAATGTGAAATCTTCGCTTCGCAAAATCTTGGCTGACTCCCACGTCTCTGCCGTAGCTGTCGCGGTGCTTCTCTTTTGGTCGCTTGATTCCGCATTCAGGGCGCTATTGGGCCCGCTTTTCCGTGCTGTCAGCTTTTTGTTCACAGCCGTGGCCATCCTTGATATTCCCTACTTTTCTCGCACACTCACTATCGCCGACCGCTTCACATTCATCATTACATTTGCATATCTTTTCAATGCTCTCGTCTATCTAACCGCCGCCGGGCTCTTGTCCCGCTGGGTTTATGGTCTGGGGCCACTGCGCAGCTTGACCATATACCGCACCAAACTCGTGAGCAGTAACCATGTTTGAAAGGTTGAGGCAGGCTCTGGTGGAGAGCTACGTTGGTGCTGTCGCTCTGGGGTACCTGTTCGCCGAAGCCATTCTGCACTTCGTGAATATCTTCGCTTCGCCCGTTGCTGGGTGGGTTTCCAGAAAGCAATATGGGGGATTCGTCTCCGGCGCGACAGCCCCAACCGGCTTCTCGCCGCAAGACGCGCTGCCGGAACTAGTCAGATTCTTTTTGCTGTTGCTGGTCTGGTATGTTTTGATGCGCTGGCTCTACTTCAAACCCCTCAACAAGGAGATATCTGAGCCAGCGCCAAATCCAGAACAGGCTGGATAAATACGGAAAAACTACTGAGCGCCCCGCGAGCTAGGGCTAAGTCCTGCGTAGTCGCACAACCGGAAAAGTCAAATAGCTTGAAATCCACATAGACGGTAAGGGCGCCCTTTTATAATGCGTTAATCAGGAGTTGCGCTTCGCGCCTCATCGCGGGCGGGTGTCGCTCCCCGCAATTAGCCGTGCGTCGGCCACGAACTACGCTCGCGTGCTTAAATCCCGCAGGCGCCGCAGGCGCGCTGATTTGCTAGATCGCCAAATGAACAGCGAGAAGGCAGCGAAGATGACAACCAGCGCACCCAGGATCAGCGATCGAAAGAGCGTTCGTGTTTGGTTCGCGTGGGGAGCCGTTGTAGGCAATGAGGATAACGAGACGGAGGGTCTGGTCGGTGGTGTCGCAAGGACGACCGCAGCTGGCGTCCGTGTCTGAGACTGGAGGGAAGGAAGCGTGCCGTTGCCCGAAAGGTCAAAGGCCGGACCCTCTCCTGCCTTTAATCCGTTGATCGCCCGCACCTGATAGCGACTGTTGCCAGTGGCCAGAGTCTCAAAAGCACTTGAGCGCGACGAGAACTTCATGGTCGGCGGGATCATTACCGCGAATTGCTGCATTGGATACTGATGGCGCGTAGGGAATGAGGCGTGGCCTTCATAGGGGAGATCGTAGTTGAAAGCAAACTTGGTCGCTCCAGGCCGCAGTGGGAAACTGACGGCATAGTGACCGGGCTCCGCTGGTACTGCCGAAGCAGAGATCATAACGCCGAGATTGCCCGAGCTTGCGGCCAGGACAGAACTGATTTTAGCGTGGGCCGGCAAATACACTTCGAACGTGCGAGCGCCGTTGCGCGTGACCGGCGGGTTGGACTGGTTCCAGATCTCGTACATGTCGGACGCGTGAAGGAGACTGCCGTTTGTGCCGGTGCGAAGAATTTCGATACTGCCGGTGACGCCCCGCACCTGAGTCGTGCTGTTAAAGACAGAGATCGAAACCGATCCGCCAGCGCGAGCCCGCTGATCGTAGGACACGCCGTCATGTACCACCCGTACTAAATATTGTTTTTCCGGATACCGCACTGGAACTTTGAATGATCCCTGCTCGTCAACTTTCGCGTGCGACTCTTCCTGCATTCCTCGATCCAGCCGAATCAAAATGACCTCATCGCCGGACGCCGGCCGGCCGCTCGTCTGATTGCGGGCATAGCCAGAAATCTCATCCCCTCCCGCAACCAGAACCGACGAACAAAACAGAACACCAAGGATTATGAGAATTCCCTTGGCATGAAATGTCGCAGGATGGATCACTCGCTTACCCCAGAGGCTTCAGGCGCTAGAACGCGCGGAGGTCGCCCGAACATGATCCCGGTTTCTACCTCGACGGGCTGGCCATCGCGCAAATAGGGATGGAACCGCCAACGTGCGAGCGCGTCTGAAATCACTTTCGCCTGAGACGGAAAAGCACTGAGAAAATGGATGTGCTTAACCCTGCCTTCTTTATCGATTACGATGCGAACCGGAACCGGGTTGAATGTGCGCTCCGTAAATATCGGGTCATCCCTTTCGATCAGGTTATCGCCGCTTGCGTAGTCCTTGATACAGGTTGGGACGTTTCCTCCTCCAGTTCCCGACGTTAGACCGGCTTCCTTGGGCAGCGTCATCGCGCTCATTTGTTGAATCAGACTTTCGATAAGCGCACTGTCGCTACTCGTGAATATGAACTGGACTGTATGGCAGCGGATTTCGGTGGCTAAAACTTGCCAGTGTAGATTGGCCACGGGGGAAACGTAATCAAAACGGACGAATGAATGGTTTGCAATTTGGACCTGAGTTGGCGCTTGTTCGACTGCGTAATCCTCGCTTAAATGATCTTTGCTGAAATTTATCAACTCCATGGCCGTAGCTGCCGGGACGCGGTTGAAAAACATATCCTGCGCAGCGATCAAAATTGTGGCGCGGCTCGAACCTGTGGAAGTCTCGGAGGGGCGAATTTGCGCGAGGACGTAATAGCCACTGTCCGACGGAGGCGGTCCGGCGTACTTTTGTTCCCAAGCAGCGGTAAACGGATAGGTCAGGCCAAAATAATCGTTCGTATAAGAATTCCCTACAACTCGCCCACCTTCGGGGACGGGGGTGGTCGAATCGCTGGCACTGGACCAAGCTCCCTTTACGAGGATTACTCCTGTAGGCAGCTTTTTGCCTTGTGTATTTTGCGAGAAATCGCCTCCATTTTGAGGCAGGGCGCGAGCAGGTGCGAGAAACAATGTCGATAATGCAACAATCGCCACGATTTGGAGTCGCGCAACGCGTATGAGACTCACTCGATTGGGCCTCCGGCCCGGCTAATTGCGTTAACCAGCAAGCACTGGGCTGTTGGCGGGAACCCACGACGCGGCTTCTCCGGGCGATGAAAGTTGCATCGTGCCCGGCGAAGCCTGCGGTATCAAAACTATAGGGAGCGCAGGAAGTCCAATAAGTCCTGCTTCTGTGTCGTTGAGAGCGAGCTGAAATTTTCCTCCGCCTGCGTGGCCTCAGAGCCGTTGCTGGCGTGATCTTGGATGGCAGTCAGTAAATTGGTTGTGCGACCGTCATGCAAGAAGAATATTCGTTGTCCCACTCCCCAAAGTGGGGCTGTGCGGAATTGGTCGCCACCCGCGCCGCCCTGCGACACGTTGTCCGCCAAACCTGTTCCCATGTGGTGGATTTCAATGTCGGAGAACGCGCCAACTGGTGCCTTGGCCAGCGAGGAGGTGATGTTCGAAGCCTGAGTGGAGTTGATCGTTGGAGTATGGCAGGTGGCGCATCCGATGGACGAGAACAATGCTTTACCGGTCGAGATCGCGGAGGCGCCGCCCGGTGTGGTGCTCGAGGGTGTCGGAGGGGCTAGCAGACGCATGAACTCCGCGAAGAGTACGATATCGGAGGGAACCTGAGCATTCTGCGCGGCCGGGTCCGAATTCGACGCCACCGTGAAATTGGTTGCGTCTTCCGGATATCCGGTGCCCGAGAGGTTGAGGCAAGAAGAAGGAAGGCCGGTCCCCGTCTGATCCTCGCCTGGCAATGGGCGATCTTGCGTAAAGAGTTCGTTGGTGATGCCCATTTCTACGTTGTAAGCTTCGCCGGCGAATAGCAACAGCGACTTGTTCTGTGCCTTCCAGCCAAAGCGGGAAATTGTGCCGTCATTGCCGTTGTGGTTGAAGGTGCCGCTAATGCCAAAATTATTCCCCACTTCGGCCAACTGGACGGCGATCAGCGTCGAGTCGTCAAGGTTCTCCAATAGACCGGCGCCAAACGTTGGGGTGGGAATGCGGAATATAATATTGTTTTCCGCCTGAGCGGTAGCGAAGCTTGGTTGCGGCAAACTGCAACTCCCCGCGTCAGACCTGCCGGAAACTGTAAATATATCTTCCACGCCGCCGTTCGGCGCATTCGTGTTGACCGAGCCATTTGAATTGAAGAAAAACGGGAAGCGCGCTTCTCGCGTAGGTCCATTCACGGTCAGGAACGATGGAACGGTATTGTCCGACCCACTAGCGATGCCGTTGGCGATCACCTCGAATTCAGGATTGGTGGCGGGTCCTGAGCCTCCAATGGTCGGTTGCGAATGGCATCCCGAACAGGAATTGAAGTTGAAGCGAGGTCCTAGACCGTTGTTGGTACCGTTTGAGACGACTTCAACTTCCTGGAAGCGCCCAAGACCGTTCTGAAAAAATTCTAAGGAGCCGCTGGGAGTATCTGCGACGACCGAAGATAACGGGAGGGGGTTGGTAGCGGTCGCACCCGACTGCCCGTTGATCGGCCCGGATCGGACTCCTGGATCGGTCTGTGCAACTCCGATGGACGGAAACAGTAAGATCGCTGCGAGAAGCCACGCCGGTCTGACTATTTTCATTTTGTGATCTCCTTCGTCGTCCGCAATACAATTTACAGGCCCTGGCAAGGCTCCGCTCAGAGCTTTGTAAATGCCCGGTTCAACTATTTGTTAGTGCATTCGTTCCGGATATAGGCACACTGAACTGTAAGCCGTGAACGACCACAATTGGTCGAAGCAAGCATGACCGATCACTTGTGCGTTAACGGTAGAGACAATAACCATGTCTCGTACGGTGAGCGGTGTATAACATCGCGTTCGGCGAAGCTGCAAGCGAAAAGAGTTAGCATTTTCAGCTGTTCTGCTCCGTGAAAACTGGCAGGGGCCAAGCTCTTTTACTATCCAAATCTTTAAAGCAATCGACTTGCGCGGCGTGGAGCGCCAGAATTTTGGCATGGAATCTTCACGAGAACGCTCATGCGACGATCATATGAGCATGCCTTTTACACAGGAAGTTCTCGAACACATACGGATTTGCGATTCCTGCCGCTCCCTCTTTCATGCTGTCGCAATTGAACTGGATCGCCTTTTATTCGAACGTGAACATCGCAACTAGGATTCAGCGCGAAACAATACTTTTTCACGAACAGTGATCGGTCGTCACAACGATGGCCATCAGCGGCGTCCGTGCCACGCCTTTTCGCACAAACGACGACGTGGAAGAGGCAATCAAAAGAGGACTCAATAGTGAATATGGTCCCGCCTCTTGTCCGACTTGAAGTGCGGAAGCAGGCTGCATCCTGATTTCACTTGGACGTATAGTCGCGTAACCGGAAATCATTTGTACGATTGATGCGTTTATCAGGACCTTGGAATTTTTGCCTGTTTCGCAGAATCAGACGACAAAGGGGCAGGAGCGAAAACTACTTGGTACAATGCTGGTTCAAGAATTCAAAAACGTCTTCGGCCCAGACGTTGGCTCCAAAGTAGCCAAAGCTGTGGCCGGCCTGAGGGGAGTCGCCGTAGGAAGGATAAATCTTCAGTTTGTATGTCTTGCCCACCACGCTTATCTCAGCTGAGAGTTTCTTGCTCGGCGACAGGTCAAAATCGTTCGCAGCCTGAAAGAAAAAGATTGGCGCTTTTGCATTTCGCACTGCGCGAGTTATGAGGGACTGTAACTCGGGAGCTTGTGCCCAACTCTGCGCTCCACCCGCTGAATCGATACCCGCACAATATCCTCCTCGTTCCACTCCCAGCACCGTTTCAATGCCACCGAACGAGTTTCCCGCCACTGCGATGCGGTTCGGTTGAATGAAACTCTGTTTTCGCAACCATGCTAGGGCTGCTAACTGATCTTCCAGCTGGTCCGTCTGCAATAATCGCACCATCGTTGCGGCCGCTGCGGTGACGCCACCGGTGTTCTCAGCAGCCGCGATCTGATCGCCAATATACGGACCTGCCGAGGCACTTAATGCTTGCCCTCGCCGATAAGGTCCAAAGAATGCCCAGCCATGGCTCGCGAAGACCGGACCCAGCGCGGCAAATGCTCGCTCGCTCATCATGCCAGGCGCGCTCCCGTGATTATAAATAATTGCAGGAATGGGGCCGGTTCCTTCCGGTCTGTATAGGACTCCGTGCAAAGTGATCTCTCCGCTAGGAAATGTGACGGTTTCTGCCGCAGACAAAACTAAGGGCAGGAGCAGCAGTGCGAAGAGCGCGGGGGAATAAGCTTTGGTGATGTGGATTGTTCCCGAACACCCCGTCACTTACGTCGCGCGTTTGAAGCAAGCCAAGTCGCAGCATGCGAGGGTTGCGCCGAGTAGCTTGCGAAAGCCAATGCGTATACGCTCGGTGTTGCCCGCGAGTGCATTTCGGCCGCGGCCGCGCGGATGCGTTCAGCCGAATCTCATCGGAGTCGTCACGGACGAAGCGCAACACAAAGGCGCTATTCCTCGCGCAGCGCTTGCATCGGATCAACGCTGGCCGCTCGCAGCGCGGGGACATAGCAAGCCAGCAAAGCCGAGACCAGCAGTATGGCCGCAACCGCACTAAATGCCGTGAGATCGATTACCCCCACATCGTAGAACAGGCTGTGCATCGCACGACCCACAAAATAGGCGCCGAAGAGGCCGAGCAGAAGTCCCAGAGATGCCAGGAGCATGCCCTCCGTCATGATAAGCGCGAGCACTTGCCTTTGACCGGCGCCGAGGGCCATGCGCAAGCCGATCTCATGCGTTCGCTGCGCAACGGCAAACGACATCACGCCATAAATGCCCAGCGCTGCGAGCAGCAGCGCGACTCCCGCGAAGGTTCCAAACAGAAAGGCGCCAAAGCGGTCTGCGGCCATGGATTCGTCCTTGATCTGATCCATCGTCTTGACTTCGGCGAGAGGCAGATTCGGATTCATGGACAAGACGATGTCCGAAATACTTTTCGTGAACGTCGCTGGGTCCCTGGATGCGCGGACGGCGACGCCCGCCGTCGGCCAGGGGCTCTGCCAGAAGGGCACGTCAATCTCGGGAAAGCCCTCTCCTTTCGGACCACCATTGTGGACATTGTGGTAGACGCCTACGATTTGCCATTCGATCGGAGGACCCAGCTTGGTGACGCCGGGAATCAATTGTTCGACGAGGATGCGCTGGGTCAACGGATCGACGCCGGCGAAATAGCGTTTCACGAATGTTTCGTTCACGACTGCCACAGGAACACCGCCAGCCAAATCCTGATCCGTGAACTCTCGGCCCTGGTTCAAGCGGATTGCGAATGTACGGAAATAATCTGGCGTGACCATATTGAATCCGGCGCCGGGGCGCTTGGAAGGGTCATCGACCGTTTTCCCGACAATTTGGAAAGGCATGCCAAAGCCAGCGCCGCGAAGCGGCATGCCTGTGGAGACGGACGCTGCCGAAACGCCCGGTAGAGCCTCGATTCTGTCGAGAAGTTGGCGATAGAAAGAATTAATCTGTTCTGCGCTCGTGAGTTGGTTCTGTGGAACGGGGAGATAGAAAGTCAGCAGATGTTCGGTACGAAAACCGAGATCCACGTGCTCGACGTTCCACAAACTGTGAATCGCCATTCCGCCGCCTGCGAGCAAGCTGAGCGCCAGCGCGAACTCGGCAACAACGAGAATGCGGCGCACGCCGTGCCGACCGCCGCCGAGTGAGGTGCGGCCGCCCTCCTTCAGCACGTCGTTCAGATTCAGCCGCGACGACTGCCACGCCGGAGCGCAACCGAATAGCACACCCGCCACCACACTAACCGCCACAGTGAACAGGAGCACAGGCGGGTTCAGCCGGACATCCGCTTCGTACGGCAGAGTGAAAGGCGGCATCATCATTAGAATTATTTTCAGCAACACCCAGGCCAGCGCGGTGCCTGCAATTCCTCCGATGCCGGCTAAAACGAGGCTCTCGGCCAGGAACTGGCGAAATAGCTGCCAGCGACTGGCACCAACAGAAGCGCGCACCGCTACTTCCTTCCGGCGCTTGGTCGCTCGCGCGAGCAGTAAGTTCGCCACATTGGCGCAGGCGATGAGCAGCACAAATCCCACCGACCCCAGCAGAAGCCACAGAGCGCGGATCACCTCACGGTCCAAGAAGTCGTTCTTAAGAGGTTCGACGCTGGCTCCCCAGCCTTTATCCGATTTCGGGTAAACGTCTGCGATGTGGCGCGTGACGGCGTCCATGTCCGTATTTGCCTGCTCGATGGTAACTCCCGGCTTCAGGCGTCCCATGACAAGCAGCCAATGAAAATCGTGATTGATTTGCTCGGGTTTGAAGGCCAGCGGCACCGAGAGCTTGTCTCGCCCGCGGTCGGAGACGCCGGGATTGTTAACGCCGACAATCGTGTAGGGCTCGCCGTTCATCGAGACTGTCCGGCCGACAATCGTGCGGTCCCCGCCGAAACGATCCATCCATAATCGATAGGTGAGGATGGCCACATGGTCCTTGCCAACGTCGCCTTCCTCTGGCAGGAAATCACGTCCCAATAACAGCGGCTGTCCCATCATCGCGGCAAAACCTGGCGTAACCATGGCCGCTTGCAATCGTTCCGGCCGGCTTGCCGTCCCGAGGTTTAGACTCTCTTCGCTCCACGCTCCCAAGCCCTGAAAAACATTGCTCGCTCGCTTCCAATCCAAGTAGTCGCCAGCGGCAACGACATTCCGATTGCCTTGGATTTTCGACCACACCATCACGAGTTGCTTGGGATGGGGATAAGGCATGGGTGCAAGCAGAGTGGCGTAGACGATGCTATAAAT
>Ga0070761_10001341_pt1 | contig 15499 bp, 15 predicted proteins | sample HubBroMetageREF1_FD_66724 | JGI IMG/M metagenome (GOLD analysis project Ga0070761, IMG submission 66724) | Reference soil microbial communities from the Hubbard Brook experimental Forest, New Hampshire, USA - Hubbard Brook CCASE Soil... | ecosystem: Environmental > Terrestrial > Soil >... | reverse complement strand
ATGATAGATCCAACAAACGACTCCGCCTCTTACTGGCTCCTTGTCTACGACCAACAGTACGACCAGAACGCGATTCAGTTTGAATTGATTCCTCTGGCGAGCGGGCAGAGCTGTCCTTAGGGATCTACGAGCTCCACGACCCTTGCCAGCCTCCGCGAAACGTGACCCCCACGTCGGCAGGTACTTCGTCGCACGCGGCCGCCTCTAGGGGGCACGATTCCGCGCGCATCGTGGACTCCGCGAGTCGTCACGGCGTTGATGCGAGTGTCGCGAATCCCGCCGATAGCACCGTTCACATCGACGTGGAGGATGGGCGCACGCCGGTGGAGGCGTTCCTCGGCGACGTGAGCGGTCCTCGCGGCGCGAGCCGCGCGCACGAGATCGAACACATCGCAGAAGTTTCGGTCTCCGCGGACCTTGTCGGGTTCGCGATCCGACGCGACGGCCCAACGAGATAAGTACGATACGCCTCGCGGCGCGAGATGGCCGACCCGAAGCTGCGATCCGCGGGCGCGGTTATGCTTGCGTTGGGCGTGCTCGCTATCGCGGTCTCGATCCTGACGAACTCCATTTCCGCCCGGTCTCCCACCACATCGGTCGCCATCGGTGTCGGCGTCCCCTTCCTGGTTGTCGGCACGATCGCCTGGATCCTCGGTCGAGTGAGCCGGGTTACTACGGCGGACGCGGCGAACCCGCGCCTCCGTCGACTGGGTTTCTTGCTGCTCGCAATCGGACTCTTCGCCGCCGTCGCGGGATCGGTTGGCGTGACACTCACGCACGTCGGGACCTTGCCTCGCGATGCGACTCAAGCGGTCGCCACCTCCGGTCTCTGGGTGGCGATCGCAGGGACCGTGATGGTCGCCCTCAGTCACCGGGTTCCGGCGCGGTCGACCGCTGCGGCGATCGCGGAGCGTTAATCTCGCGCACGCAGACCTTGTGGGGTTCGAGATCACCCAAAGCTACCTACGAACTCCTCGTCACCGGCAAAAGTCGTTGAACATTCTCTGGGTTTTAGCTACCGGAAGTCGATTCCCCCGCCAGTCCGAGTTCGCATGACTGCGCGCAACGAGCGCGTGGTCTCGACTGATCCGGGTGCGGCCGAGGACGCGCGGGGCAGAGCGTCGCAGCGGGGGACCGTTCCGCGCCATCAACAACGACCGAATTGGCGCCTGCCTTGCTTCAGGTGGGGCGTTTTCGACCGACGTTGGGTGGTCGTCGTGCTTTCGGTGTTCTCGGTCCTCGTCCTACTCCTGTCTTCAATTCTCCTCGTTCCGCGTGCGGACGGTTCTTCCGGTTCCAACTCACCTATCGTCGCGGACTCCTCGCGTCCTGGTGCGGGTTCGGACTCGAACACCGAGCCGTATGAGATCCCGCAGTCCATGTACCCCGTCAGCTCGTTCGTCACGGGAACATCGAACAACTCTACGTGGGTCCGGTTAGCGAGCACTTCGTCATCCGGTCTGTCGTTCTTCTCGATGGTGTACGTCACCACCAATTCCACCGGTGGGAACTTGTTCGTCGCGCAGTGAGGGGGCGTCTGTCGCACCGCGCACGCGGACCGGTCGCTCGAGCTTCTTGCCGTTGTGAAGGAGCCAGGATTTTCCGGCTTTCATCGTTCGCACGATGTACGACCCGGCGACTCCGCGCTTCTCCTCCGCCGACACGAAGTCCCGGAATCGATCGTGAAGCTGCTTCTCGTTCAGTCGAGCGAGCTCTGCCGGCGTGGTTCCCAGAGAAGCGCACAAGGCGGCGAGCCGTCGGAGATGGATGTCAGCGGTCGCGCGAGATCCTCGGGCCAAGTTGTCGAACCCGCGCCGCACATCCGGGTCGGTCAGGAGGCTCGACGGCGGCAGACCGTTCCGGGGCACAAAATGCCCAAAAACCTGGTGGTTCCTAACCCTTTAAGGGATGGACACGGGGGGATTTGAACCCCCGACCTCTGCTTTGCGAAAGCAGCGATCTTCCGCTGATCTACGTGCCCACCGAGGCGGGGGGAGGAGAGTCGCCGCTTAAGGACTTTGGAAACCGCCCGCCGCCGCGGCGCCCGCCGAGGCGCGGTCCCTATTTCGACGCCTTCAGCACGCGGGCGAATCGCGCGAGTTCGGCGACGTGCTGCGCAATGAACTTTCGACCGGGTTCGTCCGTGAATCGACCTGTCGCGTCGAACTTCTGCGACGCGAACGGGACGAGCACTTCGGGCCGATTGATCGGGAACATGTTCAGGAAGACGCACGCGTGCCGCAGGTCGAGTTGCGCGCGTACCCCGGCCATGGCGCCGACGGAGGCGCTCATCATGCCGGCGGGTTTGCCTTCCCACGCGCTCGTGCCGTAAGGACGTGACGCCCAGTCGATCGCATTCTTCTCCCCGGCGGAGAGCGTGTAGTTGTGCTCGTTGATCGAGAACAGGACCGCGTCGGAGGCCATGATCTTCTGCTTGAACGCGATCACGTTCGCCGGCGGACTCGCTTCGTCGTCCTGGTTGAAGAGCGGGAACCCGGAAATGTCGAGGATCTCGATCTCGACATCGGGCGGGGCGAGCTCGACCGCGGCCTTCAGCAAGCCGAGCGAGAACGAGTTCTTTCGTAGACTGCCCGGGATTCCCGCGATGTGGAGGTTCGTCATCGCCGTTCCGAAGGCTCAGGGGGGGTCTCGGTTCTTAACGCGATGCGAACCCACAGGAAACCAGGGGGCGCCGGCCGGCGCAACCTACGCCGAGGCCATCGCGGGGAGCGGGCTCGTGTGCTCACCGGGACCGGACGGGCCGCTCGCCTTCCGATTCGAGGGGCCGCTGGTCGGGTGGGACTCCGGTGGAGCGGCCGGGGGCGGCGGCCGGTTCACGGTGAGGGTCCTTCCGGCGGAGGGGGCCCGCCGCACCGGGGTGAGTAGGTGTTGGACCGCGTCATACCGGATCAGTTCGGTGTACCGACCCCAGTTGACGATGTTCTGGACCGACTCGTCGGCGGGGGCCGGGGTGACCGAGAACAGGTGGGTCAACTGCTCGTCCGTCAGCTGGTGCTCGGGGGCGTTGTCGAGCGCGCGGAGCAGGGTCTTGAACAACGTGGTGCGGAGCAGCTGCTCGCGCAGGATCGCCTTCCGCTCGCGGATCGTCGCCGCGACGTACCGCTTCCCCAGGTCCGTGAACGTCGCCCGCCCGTCGTGGACCTTGACGAGGCCGAGCGCGCTCGCAAAATCGAGCGAGGGGAGGATCTCGTCGATCTCGAGGTCCAGGTCGTCGGCGAGCAGCGCGACATCCTCGGACCCCTTGTGGGAGTTGAGCAGGACCAGCAGTCCCTGCATCTCGGTGGGGCTGCACTTCGGATAGGTGGTCGGCACGAACGGATTACCAGACAGCGGCTCATCGGGAAGGGCCGCTATAGCGTTATTGGGACGCCGTAGCACCGTTCGTTACGGGGGGGGCGGTGGTCGGTCCTCCGCCCTCCGTGATGAGCGAATAGACGCGGTCGGTCAGGTCGTAGAACGCGCTGGATTTCCGGTCGCGCGGACGCGGGAGGTCCACATGGACGTCGGCGAGGACGTGCGCGGGCCGGCGGGACAGCACGATGATCCGGTCGGCGAGCTGGATCGCCTCCTCGATGTTGTGCGAAACGAGGATCACGGCGTCGGGCGGCAGCGAGGGGTCCCTCCACAGCTGCAAGATCTCCTCGCGCAGGCTCTCCGCGGTCAACGGGTCGAGCGCGCTGAACGGCTCGTCCATGAGCAGGACGGACGGTTCGACGGCCAGGGCCCGCGCGAGGCCGACGCGCTGGCGCATTCCGCCGGAAAGCTCGCGCGGGTACGCCTCCTGGAACCCGTCGAGGCCGGTGACCGACACGTACCGGTCGACTTGCGCCTTGATCCGATCGGGGGCCCAACCGAGCGCCTCGATCCCGAAGGCGACGTTCTGCGACACCGTCAACCACGGGCAGAGGGCGAAGCTCTGGAACACCATCGCCATCCCGGTGACGACCGAGGTCACCGGCTTATCGCGGAACTCGACCTTGCCGCTCGTCGGGCGGTCGAGTCCCTGGATGAGCCGGAGCATCGTCGACTTCCCGCACCCCGAGGGGCCTACGAGCGCGACAAAGTCCGAGTCCGCGACATCGAAGGAGATGTCCTGCATGATGCTGATGTTGCCGTGTCGCCCGGCGAACGACTTGTCGACGTGCTCGACGCGGATGATGACCATGGCGCCCCCTCCGCTCCCCCGGTTTCGATCGGGACTCCGTCAGTCGTAGCGGTACTTCTCGACCGCTTTGCGGTAGAGCGGTTTCCATATGAGCTCGTTGATGGCGACGACGGTCGCGATGAGCGTGAGGAGCGCGGCGACCATCAGCGGGTACCCCGTGTGGTTCGGTAACGCGTAGCCGATGTCGATCGCCTGCCCGATCCCGAACAGGTTCAACGTCTGATGCGGGTTGACGGAAAGGTACTCCGCGACGATCAGCGTGTTCCAGCCGCCGCCGAACGCGGTGATCGAACCGGTGATGAGGGCCGGGAAGACGCCCGGGAGGACGATCTGGGTGAATCGCTTCCATCCCTTGAGCCCGAACGAACGCCCGGCTTCATCGAGGTCGGGCGGAAGACCGCGGATGCCCGACAGGACGTTGAAGAACAGGTACCAGAGCATGCCGGTCATGAGCATCAGGACGGCCGCGCCTTCGGGTGAGATGAACGGGATCAGCCCGAAGATGATCACCGGGAACAGCGCGGTCGCGGGGAACGAGGCGATGACCTCCACCGTCGGCATCCCGTACCGCGCGGCTCGCTCGCTTCGGGAGAGGAAGATCGCGAGCGGCAGCGAGATCGCGAGACAGATGGCGTACGCCGCCACGACCCGGAGCGTCGACGCGCCCATCGCGAGCGGGAGGTGTTCGATCTGCACTCGGATGCCGGGAAGGATCGGCGCGGAGAAGACGTCGAACACCGCGACGGTGATCGCGATCAGCATGAGCCATCCGACGACCAGGATGGTGCCCATCCCGATGTAGGAGAGCGCGGAACGACGTCGCTCCGAGCTCACCACCGGGCGCGTCGCGATGGCGGCGACCTGGACGAGCGGCGTGGTGATGCGCGTGCGGGCCGTGCGGACGCCGCGCCGCACGTACGCGGTGACCCGTCCGAGCCGGCTCGGCGTATCACTGGTCGCGATCAACTCGACATCGCCGGACGGCGACGTGTCGTAGCGGAACCGCTCGGCCCACTTGCCCATCGGCCGCCACACGACGAAATCGAGGATGGCGATGACCATCACGAGCACCAGGATCCCCGCGAGGAAGGCGTCGGTGTTGTGGGCGCTGGCGGAGAACGAGAGGTAGCTCCCGATGCCAGGGAGCACCTGGTTCGAGTTCGTGCTGAAGATCTCCGCCTCTACGAGGAAGAACCAGCCGGCGGTCCACGAGAGCACGGAGTTGTACACGAGGCGATTGATGGTGGCGGGAAACAGCACGCGACGGAACAGGAGGACCCCGCGCAAGCGGAACGTGGCCGCCGCCTCCCGGAGCTCTTCCGGGAGCGTCTTCAGCGACTCGTAGATCCCGAAAACCATGTTCCACGCCATCGAGGTGAAGATCAGGAAGATCGAGGCGAGGTTCACCCCCGGCCAGCTCCCGGGCGTCAACGACGCGAACACGACCAGGGCGATCGGGAAGAAACCCAGGATCGGAATGGATTGGAGGATGTCGAGGATCGGGATCATCACCCGTTCGCCCGTATGGTGGGTCGCCGCGTAGTACCCGTACGCAAGGGCAAAGCCGAGGGAGAGGGCGTACGCGGCGGACATCCGCAAGAACGAGTAGAACACGTCGACCGCCGCGGTCGGGAGGTACGACGCGAAGTTGCCGAACGAGAGCCCCACCGTGGCGACTGCGAACGCCGTCGCTAGCACGGGGATCGCGATGTACAGGGCGGCCGCCCGGGCGGCGCCGGGCAGCGGCGTGGTTTTAGGAGCGCCGCGCCCGGCCGCCGCTGACCCTGGATCGTCCGGGCGGATCGTTCCCCCCTCCGCCATGCGACCTCCCGGGCATGGACTGGGGTCGGACTCCGTCGGCCTATTTGTGGAATGTGGTGGGACGGCGGTTTCTCATCGCCGACCGGCGCGCGCGTCGCGCGCGCCGCGGCATCTTTATCAGCGGAACGACGCTGGGCGCGACCGTAGCCCCGTGGTGTAGTGGCCAATCATGCGAGACTCTGGATCTCGCGACGCAGGTTCGAACGCCCCGGGCGTCCGCGACCCCGGTGGCCGGAATTCCTGCCGGGGCTATCCCCGGGGTCGCGTCCTCTTTCCGGTGCGGGGGTGCTCCAGCTCGGCCAATCGGTGCGTTCTAGCGCGCCGGGCTAGCGAGGCAGGGCTTAGGACCCTGTTGCCTAGGGCATTCGCCGGTTCAAAGGGGTGGTCGGTCGAATCGGCCGACCCCCGGGAATTCCGGCCCCCCGCATCGTCCACGGCCGACTGACCGACGGAGCTCCCGATGTCGGTCGACCTGCCGACCGCGGCCGAGATCCTCGCTCTCTCGCCGGCCGACGTGGATCGTCTGTTGGACCGCTTCGAGCGAGCGGTGCCGGTGCGGTCGGGGTTCGTCGACCTGCCGGCCCAGGGGTTCCCGGAAGCGATCGTCTTGGGCGATACGCACGGGGACTGGAGGTCGACGCTCGACGCCGAGCAGCTCTTCCGGGCGCCCGATGGCGGGCCGCGCTGCCTCATCGGGTTGGGAGACTACGTCGACCGTCCTCCCGCCGACTGCCCTCACGGCTCGGTCGTGAACGTCCTTCGGCTGCTCGCGCTCGCCGCGAAGTTCCCCGACCGAGTGTTCCTGTTGCAGGGGAACCACGAGACGGTGCGTCGGATCCTCCCCCGACCGCACTCGCTCGACCTCGAGGTGGAGCAGCTCTGGGGCGCGGACGCCGGACGATACCAACGGATCCTCGGACTCCTCGAGCGGGGACCGCTCGCCGCCGCGTCGGCGTCGGGGGTGTACTTTGCGCACGCCGGATTCCCGCGCGGCGAACTCCCGACGTCGTGGCGGCGTGAGTTCGACGACGTGGATGAGGCCCGACTCGTCGACCTGGTCTGGAGCGACCCCGAGGCAACGCGACACCCGCACGGGGCCGACACTCCCTGGACCGACATCGAGCTGACCTCGTTCCTGACGCAGACCGGTCTGCGCGTCTTTGTGCGCGGGCACGACCCGGATCTTCTCGGGCGTCCCCTCTACGAAGGAAAGTGCCTCACGCTCCATACGACGCGGGTCTACGAGCGATACGGCGGTGTGATCGTGGCGCGCGTACCGCTCCTCTCCCCCGTCCGGACGGTGCTCGACCTGTCGGTCGAGCATCTCGGGACCGAAGGTAGGAAGTTCCCCACGGCCGGCTGAGCGCTATCCGTCGGGATCGCCTCCGAAGAGGCGCCGCTCTTCGGCGCGAACCCCGTCCGCGTCCCGCGCGTGCGCGTACGCGCTCAGTCGTTCCGCGTTGACCGTGAGGAACGACTCCGCCCCCACGAATCCTTCGAGCAGACGTCGGGCTTCGGCTTCGCGGTTCACGAGATACAGCGCGGCGGCGAGCGCCTCGACGGTGTTGAGCTGCGCCATCCGGCCGTAATGCTGGGGGTTCGTCGCCACGAGGAGAGGCAGGCGGCGACGGAGACCCGCGGTGCTCGCGGCCCCGTCGTCCCCCGGGAACCGTCCCCGGGTCGAGAGCCGGTTCCACGAACAGTCGACCGCCAGGAGTCCGCCCCGCCGAACCCGGGCGGCGTCCGATGGCGCGATCGGGTCCGGCGCGTACGGGTCGAGGACGATCGGGGCGGGACGGGGACCGTCCGCCCGCGCGACTCGTTGGGCAAGCCCGCGATGGAGCAGCCGACGGCCGGTGCACGCCTTCGGGTGGTCCTCGCCGGCGAGGACGAGATAGAGACGGGCGCGCGCGCTATGCCGGGGGTTGCGCGTACTCCCGGAAGATCGCATGGAGCTCGCGGGTAACGCGGAGGGCGTCGGCCTTGGGTCGCTGCCACATGTTGCGACCGAAGATGATGCCGGTCGCGCCGTCGTTCATGGAGTCACGGACCTTCGAGAGCAGCTCGGCATCGCCGACCTTCTCGCCGCCCGAGACGAGCACGAGGGCGCGCCCGGCGCTCTCGACGACCTTGCGGAACGCGGCGGCCGGCGAGAGCTTGAGCGTGTTGTACGGCGGCGGACTGTCCGCGTCCTTCTCCGATGGGACCGGGTAGTTGACCTTCACGATGTCCGCCCCGAGTTCGAGGGCCACGCGGGCGGCGTAGTCGATCGCGTAGAGGCTCTCCTTGCCACCCTTCTTGGCGACCGCTTCGCCCCGGGGGTAGGCCCAAACGACCACCGGCATTCCGAACCGGTCGGCGTCCTCGCGGATCTGGGAGAACTGCGCGAAGTCGCGATCTTGAGCGGGCGAGCCGACGTACAACGTGTACCCGATCGCATCGGCGCCGAGCCGCACGGCGTCTTCGACGCTTCCGGTCGGCGCGCTGAACGACTGGGCATCCGATGGGATGGAAGTCTTTCCGTTGAGCTTCAGGATGAGGGGGATGTCGCCGGCGTACTCGTGGTAGTACTTCTCCGCCAGGCCGATGTGCAGCGCGATCGCACTGAACTTTCCCTCGACCGCGAGGTCGTATTGGTACGTCGGGTCGAGCGCGTCCGGGTTCACGAAAAAGTCTACCGGTCCGTGTTCGAGCCCCTGGTCGATCGGGAGGACCAGCAGCGTGCCTCCGCCCGGGCCGTGCTGGTAGAGCAGCCGCTTCAGGCGGGTCCGCTTTCCCGGATTCAACCCCATCTGGGCGAGCGTGGGCCGCGGGAGACGGAGCGGGGCGTCGGACCGGTAGGCGGTTCCGGTCGTCGAAGCGGGCGGGCTCTGCGCGGTCGGTTCGCTCATGGAGGGACCTATCGGCGGACGGGACTCCGTAATTTAAGACTTGGTCCCGGGAACCGGTTTTCCCTCAGAGACCACCCGAATCGGAACGCTTAATCCCCGACGTCCGGTGCACCGGACTCTCGGAGGAGTCCCCGAGGATTCGATGCGTCCTCAGGTCATCATCGTCGCGACCCTGCTGCTGAGCGCCGCCCTGTTTGCCGTCAATTTCGCGGTCGCGGTCGCCTCAGGAAGTCGCGCGATCCTTGCGCAGGCGATCTTCACCCTCACCGACCTGGTCGGGAGCGCCCTGCTCCTCTGGGGGCTCTATCTCTCCCGCCGACCCGCCACACACGAGTACCCGTTCGGACGCGGAAAGGAGCGGTTCTTCTGGGCGTTCGTGTCGATCGTCGTCACGTTCACGGTGGCGGGCGTCGTGGCGCTCACGGAGGGCATCGACCAGGTCATCTCGCCGACCCCCATCTCCCACATCGGAGAGGGCCTCCTCGTCGTCGGGGCCACGATCCTCGTGAGCGCCGCGAGCATCTGGGTGACCCTCCGAGAACTTCGACTGTCGCGTCAAACCCTCTCGAGCCTGCTCGAGTCGGCCAATCAGGGGCTAAAGTCGATCTTCTTCCAGGACCTGGTGTCGATCGTCGCGAGTGTCGTGGCGTTCGCGGGACTGATCGTGGTGTACCGCACCGGTCACCCGGTGGCGGACGGCGTGAGCGCGGTCCTGGAAGGGGTCCTCCTCATCGCCACCGGTTTCGTCCTGACCCTCGAGAGCCGGGAGTACCTGATCGGGCGGGCACTCGATCCCCAGTCCGCCCGCGCGATGCTCGCGATCGTCGAACGGAACCCGAGCGTGGCAAAGGTCCGGAGCCTCCAGTCGATGATGCTCGGCCCGGAGGACGCCCTGCTCGCGCTCCGGATCAACTTCCGCGATGGGATGACGACCGACCAGCTCGAGTCGGCGATCGACCAGGTGGGCAGCGCGCTGCGCACCGCCTACCCGGTGCTCCGGCACATCATCATTGAGCCGGAATCGTAGGCGCGGGAAGCGCCTCGGGGCGGACGCCGAGGTACCGAGCCAGCGTGAGCGCGACCAGCGCCGCGCCGATGGTTCCGAAGAACAGGTAGTATCCCTCGTTGCCGAAGTGGTCGACGAGCTGGGTGCCGTAGACGAGTCCGAGGATCATCCCGAGCGAGATCGTGAGCGAGTAAATCGCCATCGTGGTCCCGCGGCTCAGTTCGGCCGCGAGGTCGGCGAGCGCGGCGAGGGCTGCGGGACCGTAGGCGAGCGCGGCGATCGCGCTCACCGCGAGACCGGCGATCAGTTCGTAGAGCGGCCCATACGCGATGAGGAGCGCGGCGAACGTCACGACGCCGACGAACCCCGTGACACCGATGTTCATCATTCGGGTGCGACCGTACCGGTCGGCGAGGCTGCCGAGCCGGGGTTGCGACAGGACGAGGAAGACCCCGCCACCGCCGATCCCGGCGGCGATGTAGAGGTCGGAGATCCCCACGCCGGCCGACGCGGTGCCGATGAAGACGAGGACGTAGCCGAGGAGCATGTAGACGACGAGCCAGGGGAGCGTGACGAGGAGGGTCGAGCGCCGGAACGCGTTCCGAAGGATCGTCGCCACCGGGAACCCTTGCGCCGGCGCCCGATGCGGGATCCGTCGCGCGAGCGACCAGGCGAACGCGAGGCCGCCGACGAGGAGCAGCGCTCCGATCGCGAAGACGTACGGGAGGAATCTCACCGTCAAGTGGTGGTCCTGGATGAGGCCCAGGATCGCGATCCCGAAGGCGAAGCCCCCGAGCCAGCCCGCGAGGTTCATCGCGTCGAACCGTCCCATCTCGAAGCCCCGCTCGTTGGCGGTCGACCGGTCGGCGATGACCGCGAGGCTCGACGCGAGGATCGCGCCGCTTCCGACGCCGAAGAGGAAGTTGAGCGCGCCGAGCGCGTAGGGGTCGCGCGTCAGTGCCACCAGGCCGAAAAGGAACGCGGCGGCACTGATCCCGCCGAACAGGACGGGGAAACGACCGACCCGGTCGGCGAGCACCCCCGAGAACAGGACCGTCGAGAACTCTCCGATCGGCGCCATGGCGGCGACGAGGCCGACGGTGCCGTAGTCGTTCCCGCTCAAGCCGGTGGTGCGGCCGAGGATGTAGTCGGCGAAGACGGCGAGCGTGATGCCGAACGCGAACCGTACGAAGAACGTGGCGCCGAACACCGCGAGGAGCGCGCGGCGATGGAGATCGGCCGCCGGGTCGACGGGCGGGTCCGCCGCGGTCGTGGGGCTACCCCGGCGACGGCTCGATGAGCTCGATCCAGACGTCGTTCGGATCGAGGACGAAGGCGATGCGCCCGGAGCCGCCGGAAAGTCGGTACGGTTCCTTCTCCACGCGGACGTTCTTTTGGCGCATCCGCATCAGCGTGCGGTCGAGGTCCGGCACCTCGAAGGCGAGGTGGTCGAGCTGCTCGCCGGTCTCGAAGGAATCCTTCCCTTCCCAGTGCGTGAGCTCGACCCGCGCGCCCGAGACCGGGTCCTTCACGAACGCGATCTCGGCGTGATTCTCGGGGATCGTGCGCCGACGCTCGAACTCGAGGCCGAGGATCTCGGTGTAGAACCGGAGGCTCTCCTCCATGTTTCGGACCGTGATCGAGGTGTGCAGGAAACGCATCGTCGGTCGAGCGGAGATGGTCGCCGCGAGGTTCTAAACTTTCGGGCGCACCGCTACGGGTGCCCGTAGACGACGCGGAGGGGCTGCGTGCCCGGTATGTAGTTGCCGTCCACGCGGACGAACCCGACCCGCTCGAATTGGAAAATGTCCCGCGGCTGGGCCTCAGCGAGGGCGCGCTCGCCGACGCCGGTCGAGTGGTTCCCCTCGATGTCGAGGACGTCGACCGGCAGCGCGCCGTCGGCCCCGACCCACTGCAGCCGAGGGAGTCGCTGGTTCTCGCGGCTGGTGAACGTCGCTCGCATCGTCCCGCCGGGCGCGGGGATCTCGTCGGGCAGCCGCACGTTGAGGAGGTCCTTCAGGCGAACCTCGGCGCCGGGTCGCGTCGAGAGGTCGCGATGGGGGAGGAAGAATGCAGGTCCGGCCGGCGCGGTTCGCCGTCCGAGGGCCGGCACGTCCGGATGGTTCGGGAGCTCGACCGACGCGAGGTCGGCCGGATAGCCGTCGACCTCGACCCGGACCGGCTCGGGAATGTACGCTCGGCGCACGGTCGTGGCATCGATCCGTTTGCGGTTCTCCGAGTAAAGGGTCTCCGCGGGTACCTCGATGTCGGCGAGCGACATACCGAACGAAAGCGTGAACGTGCGGACCGCGTCCATCGAGATGCCCCGCCGGTCGAGGGAGCGGAGCGACCAGGTCCGGGGGTCGGACCAGCCGTCGTAGAGCCCGCTCTGAACTTCGCGGTACGACTTGCTCTTCGAGACCTTCGCTTCTCGGACGCGGAGAACTCCCCAGTGAATGAACGGGGGTCCCTGAATGCCGAGCAGGTCCCAAATGTATCGCTGCATCCGGTCCTCGATCACGAGGTCCTTGCCTCGCAGAACATGGGTGATGCCGAGCTCGATGTCATCGACGGCCCACGAGAATTCGAGGAGGGGCCAGACACGGAACTTGTGGCCGACGCGCGGGTGGTCGAGGTCGCTGATGCGGAACAACACGCGGTCCCGGAACGCCGGGTCCGAGTCGTTCATGTCCGTCTTGAGTCGGAGCACCGCCACCCCGGGCGCGTACGCGCCGGCGAGCATGCGTTGCCACTCGCTCTCCGCCTCCTCCGGTGACTGCGCACGCTCCGGGCAGGCGACTCCCTGCGCCCGGTTGCTGCGGAGCAGTTCGGCCGGACAGCGGCAGACGTACGCCGCGCCTTTCGCGATCACCCGCTCGGCCCAGGGGTAGAAGTTGGCGATCCGGTCCGACTTGTACACCACCTGATCCGGCTTGACGCCCGCGAGTTCGAGGTCCCCCTGAATGAGGTCGAAGAACTCTGTCTCGACCCGCTTCTCTTCCGAGCCGATCGTGTCGTCGAACACGAGAAGGATCTTTCCGTCGTACTGTTCGCGGTAGTGCTGGTGCACGTAGATCATCCGCGCGTGGCCGATGTGAAGAACTCCGCTCGGGAACGGCGCCATGCGCATGACGACCTTTCCGCGCACGGCCCCCGGTAGGTCCGGAAAGTCTCCCGTCTCGCTCTTGGCCGGCTTCGCCCGCTCCGGTTCCGGCCCCCCGAGTGCGGCGAGCTCGCGCTCGAGCTCCGCGCGCGGAAGCGTTGATACCTCGGCGACCACCCCAGCAACGACCGCGCGCACCTCCTCCGAATGCGGGCGCAGCGCGGGGTCGGTCGCGAGCAGCCGCGCGACGATCGGGTCGGCGCGAGGAGCCCCGTCGTGGGCGAGTGCGTTCGCGATCGCGACCCGACGGGCCCGCGTGGCAACGTCGGACGGAAGCGGCACGAGCGTCCCGACGACCGTTCGGATTAAAGGAGTTCCCGACGGGCGACCCGCGCGTCGGGGGTGGCCGCCGACCGGGACGACGAGGCTCCGGTCGCCAACGTCTCCGCGACCGCATCGGCCATCGAGATCTCCCCGTGGTAGACTCGGTAGGCGCTCGAGCGCGAGATCGTGATCTGCCCGCCGCTGCGCTCGCGGCTGAGACGCTGGATGTTGGTGATCTCACCGGTCGTCGGGGTCGAAGGAAGGTGATCCCGCACGGAGCGGCCCACCCCGTGGGCGATCGACCGGGCCGCCAGGGCGTCTCGCGGCCGGCGGTGGCCGCGCGGCGTGGTGCCCTGCTCGTCGACGAGCTCCACCGCTCGATGGTGCGCAAGCAAGGTGTTCACGATCCGATTGCGGCTCGGGGGGTCGCCCATGCCGACTCGGAAGAGGACGTGGCTCGACCCGAACCGGTGGCGGAGTTGGCTCGCGAACGGCCCGGCCGCCTCGGGCGCTTCCAGGATCCCCTCCGCGATGCACGTAGAGTCCGCGAACACCGCGTAGCCCGGCCGGGGCCCCGGGTCGATTCCGACGATCAGGTCCCCATCGGGAGCACCGAGCTCGACCGCGTGTTCCACGGCCGCCCCGAGCGCCCGGCGATCGCCGTTCTCCGCGACCACGATCACGTGCGGATGGGAGATCTCCGCGGCCTCGTCCGGCGACGTGAGAACGACGGCCACGCTCTCCGGAATGCGTTGACCGGGGAGCAGGCTCACGGTCGAAAAACGGCGCTCGCGCAAGAAACCCGCCAACTCTCCGTAGAGAGCCGGGTCCCGTGTGACGAGTGCGACCGACCGATGTCTCAACATGACTCTGAACGGCGGGAGTCGGGATATATCTGTCGTTACCCGGTCGATAGTGCCGCCGAGGTCCTGGCAGGGGGAATCGACCGAGTTCGGCCGCCGCGGAAGGAGGGTCGATGGCGGAATTCCGGCCCCGGCTCCTCTCGCACGGAGAGGGAATAAGGAGCCAGTGCCATCGTTGGACCCCCTATGCCCGTGTGTCTTCACTGCGGCGAGATCGGCGCGGACGGCGCCCTCTTCTGCTCGAAGTGCGGCTATACCCTGCCGCAGGCCGAGGGTGCGCCGCCGCCGATGCCCGTAAGTCCGACCTCACCGAGCTTCACAGGTTCCGTGCCCCCACCGGCCCGACCGCTGCTCGCTTCGCCATCGCCCGCGCCGGGCGCTCCGGCCGCGTACCCGATCGCAGCGGGGGTCGCTCCCACCGGTCCGATCGCTCCGCCGCCCTCTGGGAAGTATTGCATCCGTTGCCGAACGATCATCTCGCGATCCGCGGTGTATTGTCCCGTATGCCAGCAACCTCAGACGGCGTAAGGCGGGGAGGGCGCCGCGGGCGCCGCACCGCTGGAATGGTCCGAATCGCGCGCGAACGGATCTCCACCCTGTTCGCACTCGCGGAGAACGAAGCGACCCACGGGCACCCGGAGCTCGCCGACCGGTACGTCACGATCGCGCGCCGCGTCGGGACCCGGTACAATGTCCGGCTCCTGCCCGAATATCGGGAACTCTACTGTCGAGGTTGCTCCACGTTTTGGACCGAGGGTCGCACCGTCCGGACCCGGCTGCGTTCGGGCCGACGGGTGCGGACGTGCCTGCGGTGCGGTCGGGAGCGACGGAGCCTGGTTCGGAGCGCTCCGATTACACCGAGTGGAGCCCTCGATGAGCCGGGTCCGGGGATCACGCGCAAGGGGGCCGCATTCGTCGACGACGCGGGGGACGATGAGTTGGGCCCGCTCCCCGACGACGAGCCGGAAGAAGAATAAACGCGGGGCGCTCCTTGTCGGAAGCGCGCCGGGGTGGCCGAGTGGCCAAAGGCGGCAGACTCAAGATCTGCTCTCGCAGGAGTTCCCAGGTTCAAATCCTGGCCCCGGCATGAACTTCCTTCCGCTCCAGTTCCGACTCCGCCGTTGCCGGGGGGTGGGGGGCGAAAGAGCTAGAATCTCCTGACGTTGGTGGCAGTCTCGGCGGAAGCGGGTTGAAAAGGGCCGCGCCTCCCGGTCGGAAACCCGCGGTCTAGAATCGGACGATTCGTTCCGAGCTTGACCCGACCCGGCCGTGAGCGAACGGTGCGCTCTCCTCTCAACCTACGGG
>Ga0070761_10001340_pt1 | contig 15505 bp, 10 predicted proteins | sample HubBroMetageREF1_FD_66724 | JGI IMG/M metagenome (GOLD analysis project Ga0070761, IMG submission 66724) | Reference soil microbial communities from the Hubbard Brook experimental Forest, New Hampshire, USA - Hubbard Brook CCASE Soil... | ecosystem: Environmental > Terrestrial > Soil >... | reverse complement strand
CCCGGCGTGACCGATCATTTTCACACCACCGGAACCGCCGTGCAGCAGGTGGGATGGAAGGCGCTCGACGTGGTGCCGGAGCGCCGCCAGGAACGCGCGCCCGAGACTCCCACGCTGCCGCCGGGCTTGCAGCAAGGCCAATCGCAGGCCGTGGTAGATGCGGAGGCGCTTAAGAAGAAGACGCGGCCTCCCAAGCGATTCACGGAAGCCACGCTGCTTACGGCTATGGAGACCGCCGGCAAAACGCTCGACGAGAAAGAACTGTCGGACGCCATGAAGGAGACCGGCCTGGGCACTCCCGCCACGCGCGCCAGCATCATCGAAGTGCTGCTGAAGCGTGGGTATATCGTCCGCGAAGGCAAGATGCTGCAGGCCACCGGGAAGGGCGTCCATCTGATCGAGGTGGTGCATCCGGAGGTGAAAAGCCCGGCGATGACCGGGCAGTGGGAAGCGTACCTGAAGCGTATCCAGCGGGGGACGGCCAAGCTGGAGCCCTTTATCGAGGGGATTGAGGATTATGTGCGGGAGGTGGTGGGGAAGGTGGGTAAGGCGGCGGCAATTGCCGCCCCGGAGCGGGTCCAGGGGGACCCGCGCGGACCAGGGGGTCCGCCCCACAAGAACGACCAGCCCCTAGCCCCAGCGAGCGACGCGAGCCTCACGGATTTGCTGCACAACGTGTTCGGCTACGAGTCCTTCCGGCCGAACCAGGAAGCCGTCTGCGAAGCTGTCCTCGCAGGCCGCGACGTGCTGCTCGTCATGCCCACCGGTTCGGGGAAATCGCTCTGTTACCAGCTTCCCGGCGTGGCGCGCGGCGGCACCACGCTGGTGGTCAGCCCGCTCATCGCGCTGATGGAGGATCAGGTGTCGAAGCTCAAGGCGCAGAACTGCGCGGTGGACCGCATCCATTCCGGGCGCGACCGCGGCGCTTCGCGGCAAGCCTGTATCGACTACCTGGAGGGCAAGCTGCAATTCCTTTTCGTGGCGCCGGAGCGGCTGCGCGTGCCCGGTTTTCCGGCGATGCTCGCCAAGCGGAAGCCGAACCTGGTGGCCATCGACGAAGCCCACTGCATCTCTCAATGGGGCCATGATTTCCGCCCCGACTATCGCATGATCGGCCAGCACCTGCCGCATTTCCGTCCGGCGCCGGTGATCGCCATGACCGCCACCGCTACGCCGCTGGTGCAGAACGACATCATCGAGCAATTGGGATTGGGCGAGCCCACCCGATTTATCCACGGCTTCCGGCGGGCCAACATCGCCGTGGAAGTGGTGGAAGTGCCGCCCAGCGAGCGCGCCGATCTCGCCCGTGAATTGCTGCAGGATGCCGCCCGGCGGCCGGCGATCGTGTATGTGCCCACGCGGCGCGAGGCCGACAGCTTCGCCGCCGAACTAAAGCAGGATTTTCCGGCGGCCGCATATCATGCCGGCCTGGAATCTGAGCGGCGGAAGAGAGTCCAGAACGCTTTCTTCGGCGGCGAATTGCAGGTCGTCGTGGCCACTATCGCTTTCGGCATGGGCATCGACAAGCCCGACATAAGAACCGTGATCCATACCGCGCTGCCCGGATCGCTCGAAGCTTATTACCAGGAAGTGGGGCGCGCCGGCCGCGATGGCGCCCCCTCGCGTGCCGTCCTGATGCACGCCTACGCCGACCGCTTCACTCACGATTTCTTCTTCGACCGCGATTATCCGGATGTGTCGGTACTTGAGAACATTTATGGGCGCCTCGCCGAAGAGGCGCGGCCCAAGGGGATGGTCCAGAGCATGTTGCGCATGGACCCGGATGTCTTCGACAAGGCGCTGGAGAAGCTCTGGATCCATGGGGGCGCGGTGGTGGATGCCGCGGAGAATTTGAAACGTGGCGCCGATACCTGGCGAGAACTGTATGTGGCGCAGGCCGAGCACAAGCTGGCGCAGATCGAGCTGATGATCCGCTACACCCAATCGAGCGGGTGCCGCATGCTGGGGCTGGTGCGCCATTTCGGCGACTATGCGGACGCCCAACAGCGCTGCGGCATTTGCGATTTCTGCGCGCCGGATGAGTGCATCGCACAAAGCTTCCGGCCAGCGACCGATGCCGAGCGGAAAGCCGCGGGGCGTATCCTGGCCGCACTGAAGAAGTCCGGACGCAAAGCTACCGGCCGGTTGCACAGTGAAGTGTTCGCGGACTACGCGCTAGATCGCGACGGGTTCGAACAGGTGTTGGGCGCCATGGCGCGCGCCGGATGGGTGGAGATGTCCGAAGCCTCGTTTCAGCAGGACGGCCGGCGTGTGGACTACCGGTTGGCGGGCCTGAGCGCGACCGGCCGGGACGTGGATGCGGCGGCGGCGCCGGCATTCGAGATGAAGCTGGAGATCGAGGGGACTGGGAGACGCCGCAAGAAGGCGCGCGCCGCGCATCGAGAGAAAACGGCGCGCAAACGTGAGAAGGGGGCTCCGGTTGCCGCGAAGTCTGCAAGCGCGGGAGTAGAGAAGGCTCTGCGCGACTGGCGGCTGGCCGAAGCCAAGCGCCGCGAGGTCCCGGCTTTCCGGATTCTCTCCGATAAGTCGCTGCAGGCTATCGCGGCGGATAAGCCCGCCACCGTCCGTGAATTGCTGGAAATCCCGGGTGTGGGGGCGCGGGTAGCGGAGCAGTATGGCGCGCAGATTTTCCGGATTCTGGAGCGCGGCTAGCGGCACTTGCAATCCCTGGTCGGAATCTCCAAATGTTACGTCGTCGCCGTACCCCAGATTGCGGTAGTAGTTCACTTTGGTTAACCAAAGTAAACCGCTATTGAGGTTGCCGAACCTTGAACCCGGCCTGAGTCGCGTGTATACTCAGGGGATACTCGCGCCAAATGTACCCTAAAGGACATTTATGGCAAAGACACGGCAGGACGGCTCCTGCCTTTCGGTAACGCATTGGATACAGCCGGCAGGGCGAGTTTCCGGCCTGCTTCGGCTTGCGTGTGGGCTAGCCGCCCTAGGGATAGCACCGATCGCGGCGCAGACGGCGACGGAAACCGTGCTGCATAATTTCACAACTCCACCGAAGGGGGCGAACCCCTACGCGAGTGTGATCCGCGATGCAGCAGGCAACCTCTACGGAACGACCAACTTGGGCGGCGCATCGGGCGCAGGCGTGGTGTTTAAGGTGGACACCTCCGGCCAACCGATGGCGCTCTACAGCTTCACCGGACGGGCGGACGGTGGCTACCCCCAAGCCGGTGTAATCCGCGATGCGGTGGGCAACCTCTACGGGACCACCACCTCCGGCGGCACTGGAAACCGCGGAGTGGTATACATGCTGGATACAGCGGGCCATGAAACGGTGCTATACAGCTTCACGGGCGGGGCGGACGGAGGCTACCCCCAATTCGGCGTGACGCGTGACTCGGCGGGCAATCTTTATGGGACCTCCGATTACGGCGCCACGGGTGGGGGTGTGGTTTACAAGGTGGATCCGGCGGGTCAGGAGACCGTGCTGTATAACTTCACCGGCGGGGCCGATGGGAGCGCACCCAGTTCGGGCGTGATCCGCGACGCTCTAGGAAACCTCTACGGAACTACTTATGGTGGCGGCAGAGCGGGCGCGGGCGTAGTGTTCAAGGTGGACGCGGCCGGCCAGGAAACCGCGCTGCACAGCTTCACCGGCGGGGCTGATGGCGGCAATCCCATCGGCGGTGTGATCCTCGATCCCGCTGGCAACCTCTACGGGACTACCGACTGGGGTGGCAACGCAAACTGGGGCGTGGTGTACAAGCTGGACGCAAAGGGCCGTGAGACCGTGCTATATAACTTCACGGGCGGCGCCGACGGGGGCCTGCCTTACGCCGGTGTCATCCGCGACCCATTGGGGAACCTTTACGGGACCACTCTCTCCGGGGGCTCGGCGGGCTGGGGCACGGTTTACACGCTGGACGCGACCGGCCAGGAGACGGTGCTGCATAACTTTACTGGTGGCGCGGATGGTGGCGATCCCTACGCAGGCGTGGTTCGCGATGCGGCCGGCAACCTCTATGGCACCGCCTACTACGGCGGCTCCGCGGATGCCGGTGTGGTGTACATGCTGGACGCGGCCGGCCAGCAGACGGTGCTGTGCAGCTTTCCGCCCGCCGAGGCTGGAAGCTACCCGGCCACAGTTGTGATGCGAGACTCGGCTGGCAATTTTTACGGAACTACTGGTGGCGCAGCAAACGCCGGGATCGTGTACAAGCTGGGCGCGGCCGGCCAGGAGACAGTGCTCTACAGCTTCACAGGCGGGGCCGATGGGGGACACCCTTACGCAGGTGTGATCGAAGACTCCGCGGGCAATCTCTACGGGACTACTTACTCGGGTGGCGCAGCGAACGCCGGCGTGGTATACAAGCTGGACTCGGCGGGCAATGAGACCGCGCTTTACAGTTTCACGGGCGGGGCCGACGGGGGCAACCCGTATTCGGGCGTGATTAGCGACTCGTCAGGCAACCTCTACGGGACTACGTTCCACGGCGGCGCAACGGGGTTCGGTGCGGTGTACGAGTTGGATGCATCCGGCCAGGAAACAGTGCTGTATAGCTTCACCGGCGGAGCGGACGGGGCCAACCCGTACTCGGGCGTGATTAGCGACTCGTCAGGCAACCTCTACGGAACTACTCAACTAGGCGGCACAAGCGGCGCGGGCGTGGTTTACAAGCTGGATACGGCGGGCAATGAGACCCCATTGTACAGTTTCACGGGCGGGGCCGACGGGGGCAACCCGTACTCGGGCGTGATCCTGGACTCGAGCGGCAATCTTTACGGGACCACTCACGGGGGCGGCGCCGCAGGCTGGGGAGTGGTGTACAAAGTGGATACGGCGGGTCAAGAGACGGTGCTGTACAGCTTCACGGGCGGCTCCGATGGCGGTTACCCAGGCGCGGCAGGTGTGGTTCGAGACGCGGCCGGCAACCTCTACGGGACAACCTACTATGGGGGCGGCCCGGCGAATGCCGGCGCCGTATACATGCTGAATAAGACCGGCCTTGAGACGGTCCTCTACAGCTTCACGGACGAGCTCGGAGGGGGCTATCCCAGCGCGGGCGTGATTCTCGATGCGGCCGGAAACCTCTATGGAACTGCGACCTACGGCGGCAGCAAGTCCGGCGGCGTGGTCTTCAAGCTCGTGCCATAGGTAAGACAGGCCTCCTGGCCTGTCTCGCAAGCTTTCGCTTACGATTCCAGCCCCATCTGCGTGAGCCGGTACCGCAACGCATTGCGCGTCAGACCCAACAACCGCGCCGCCTGGCTCTTATTGCCATCGGCTCGCCGCAGCGCCTCGCGGATCAGATCCTGCTCGTATTGATCGAGCGTCAAACCGTCGGGCAAGAATCGATCCGCCTGATCGGTCTGCGCGCGGCTGCGCGGCGCCATTTCCAGCTTGATATCCGCGGCGTCCAGCCGTTCGCCGGAGCACATCACCAGGCTGCGCTCGATCACGTTCTCCAACTCTCGGACATTGCCCGGCCAGTGATACGACATCAGCTTGGCGATCGCGGCATCGGTGACGTCGTGTACCCGGTTGCCCGTGTCCGGCCCCAGCTTGGTGACGAAATGCTGCGCCAGGAACGGAATATCTTCCTTGCGTTCGCGTAGCGGCGGAATATTCATGGGCACTACGTTGAGCCGGTAGTAAAGGTCTTCGCGAAAGGTGCCCTGCTCCAGGGCGGCGCGCAAATCCTGATTGGTGGCGGCCACCACGCGCACGTCGATATGGCGCGTAACGTTGCTGCCCAGGCGCTCGAACTCGCGCTCCTGCAGCACGCGCAGCAGCTTCACTTGAATGGACGCGGGCACGTCGCCGATTTCGTCGAGGAAGACGGTGCCGGTATCGGCCTGCTCGAACTTGCCGGGCTTGGTGGTCATGGCGCCGGTGAATGCGCCCTTCTCGTAGCCGAACAACTCGCTCTCCATCAGGTTTTCGGGGAGCGCAGTACAATTGATCTTCACCAGCGGCCGGTCGCGGCGCGGCGAATGGAAATGTATCGCGCGTGCGATCAGATCCTTGCCGACGCCGCTTTCGCCCGCCAGCAAAACGGTGGCGCGCGTGGGCGCGACACGCATGATAGTGGCGAAGACTTCCTGCATGGCGGCGCTGCGGCCGACCATGTTGTCGAAAGCATACCGCCGCCCCAGTTCCTCACGAAGCTGCAGGTTCTCGTCCCGCAGCGCGCGCATCTCCAGCGCCTTCTGCACCACGGTCATCAGGTGGTCGAGCGAGAAAGGCTTCAGCAGGAAATCGGTGGCGCCGGTCTTCATGGCCTCGACGGCTGTCTCGATGGTGCCGAAAGCCGTCATGACGATTACCGGAGTCTGCGAGTTCTGGCGGCGGATGGCGGCCAGCAGCGCCAGCCCGTCCATTTGCGGCAGGCGCAGATCGGTCAGCACCAGGTCGGCGCGGTCGACGGTCTTGAGCGCTTCTTCGGCGGTGCGCGCCTTCTCCACTTCAAAGCCGGCCGAGGTGAGTTGCAGCTCCAGAACACGGCGTAGCTTCTCTTCGTCTTCGACCACCAGGATGCGTCTCTTCATGCGACTGGGTGTGTCTTTCATCTTAACGCCACCCGCGCCACCCGGCTAACGCGGATCGAGTGGTGCGCGGCCATACCAATTGCCCAAAATAAACCTTGTATTCGGGTGAGAACTTTGGTATCTTTTCTTAACCAATTAAAGTGCTTACCGTCTGAAATACGTTCGCAAGGGGGGGAGGTGCCAGCTCATGAACAAACGGACAAGCAGCGCGGTGCCGTCAATTTCAACCGAGAAGTATCGCCAGATGCTGCTCGAAAAACGAGAACAAGTGGTTTATGGTTTGGGGGTTAAGTTCGACACGCTGGCCAAGATGGGCCGGGTGGCGGAAGAGGACCAGGCGCAACTCTCGCATGACGAGTTTGTCTCGCTGCGCTTGAACAGTCTGGATTACGGGCAACTTCGCATGGTGGAGGAAGCTCTGGACCGCGTGCAATCGGGGGATTTTGGCGTCTGCCTGGCGTGCGAGCAGCCTATTCCGTCGAAGCGATTGCAGGCCCTGCCATGGGCCCGTTATTGCGTACCATGCCAGGAGGCCATCGGGACGACCTCCAGGGAAGAACTGCAGGAGGTGCGTTTGCGGCTGTAGGACAGGCCTCCCGGCCTGTCCTTCTTGTGCGGCGAGACCGGCTAACTTGTGCGGCGAAGCCGCCTATCTTGTTCAGACAATCGCCTTTTGCGCCGGCGCCACGTGCGCGTCAACCATGCGCACGACTTCGGACTTGCCGACCGCGCCCACCCGCTGCTCCACGACTTGGCCGCCCTTGAACAGCAACAGAGTCGGAATGCCCCGGATGTTGTAGCGTCCGGCAGTATTGATGTTGGAGTCGACGTCCAGCTTGCCCACTTTCAACTTCCCAGCGTATTCCTGCGCTACTACGTCGATGGTCGGCGCCATCTGCCGGCAGGGGCCGCACCACTCGGCCCAGAAATCCACTAAAACCGGTACTTCCGATCGTAAAACGTCCTGATCGAAGCTCCCGTCGGTGAAGGTTAGGGTATTTTGACCCGCCATTATTCTTCCACTCTCCTATAAGAATTAGATCCATTCGCAGCGCGCCGGATTCAAACCCGGGCGCCCAGACGCTCATAAAGCCGCGCATACTCCGCAGCCGAGACGTGCCAGGAAAAGTCCTTGGCCATGCCGGCCCGCACAATCGCCCGCCAGCCCTCCGCATCGGCGAACGCCTCGCGCGCCGCCCGCAAGGCGCCCAGCAGCGCGCTTCCGGAGTAGTTCCAGAACTTAAAACCGGTCCCAGGTTCGATAGTATCATCAAGCCCGCCGGTCGCGCGTACCACCGGCACGGTACCATATCGCAGGCTGTATATCTGGTTCAACCCGCAGGGCTCATAACGGCTGGGCATCAGGAAGAGGTCCGCGCCAGCCTCGATTTTGTGCGCCAAGGCGTTATCGTATCCTATGCGCACCGCGATGCGCGCAGGATGCCGCGCCGCGATCGCCTGGAATAGCTCCTCGTATTGCGGTTCGCCCGCGCCCAGCGCCGCCATATAATAACCTTCGGCTACCAGCCCGTCGGCGGCCTCCGCGACCAGGTCGGCGCCCTTCTGGCTGGTAAAGCGGGAGACGATGCCGATCAACGGGGCTTCCATGGCTTCCGCCGGCAGTCCGAACGCGTTCACCAAGTCCTGCTTGCAGATGCGTTTGCCGCTCAAATCGCCACTGGAATAGTGCGTTGCGATCAGGGGATCGGTTTCGGGATTCCACTCCGCGTAGTCCACGCCGTTCAAAATGCCGGAAAGCACCTGGCTGCGGGCCCGCAGCACGCCGTCCAGTCCGAAGCCGTATTCTGGAGTCTGAATTTCGCGCGCGTACGTCGGGCTGACCGTGTTCAACGCGTCCGCGTAGTTGAGCCCGCCTTTCAGGTAACAGACTTTGCCGAAGAACTCCAGCCCGCTGGGACGGAACTCCTCGGTTCCAGCGAGCCCGATGTCCGCCAGCGCGGCGGCCGGGAAAAGGCCGTGATATCCCAGGTTGTGAACGGTGAACAGCGAATGTATGCCGAGGAAAGTGGGGTCGTTGCCATAGATGGTGCGCAGGTAGGCTGGCACGAGACCGGCTTGCCAATCGTGACCGTGCAGAATATCCGGCCGCCACACCCGACGGCAAAACTCCAGCGCCGCCTGCGCCAGGACCGCGAAACGGATGTGATTATCGGGATAGTCCACGCCGTCTTCGGTATAGAAGCCGGGCCGGTCGTAGAGCGGCGGGTAGTCCAGGAAAAAGAAGGGTGTCTCGCGCTCCATCAGGTAAAGGGATGTGTCGTAGCGCTCGGGCGGCAGCCAGATGGGCAGCGAGTCATAGACGCGCCGGGCGTTTTTCAGATCCACCGCGGCGTAGCGCGGCAACAGGACCGCCACCTCGTGGCCAAGGGCCTTCAGCGCGGCCGGCAACGATCCGACAACGTCCGCCAAGCCGCCGGTTTTGGCGAAGGGCGCGGCTTCCGATGCCACCATGAGGATTTTCATGCGGGTAAAGAGTTAGTCTAGCGTGGAGCATCTTCTGGTGGGGCAGGTTGACAACTTGGGGGGCGGACTTCAGTCCGCGCGGGGCTTCAGCCCCGCTTCCGTCGGTCGCGGTAAAATCGTTAGTGGAGGCTGTTTGCACTCACATTCCCATTCCCACGGCGCCGCCACCGGTCGCATCCTTTGGTGGTCGCAGGTGGCGACTTTCGCATTCGTGGGAGTGGAGGTGGTCGCCGGCATCCAGGCCCACAGTCTGGCGCTGCTCTCCGACGCCGGCCACAACTTCACCGACGGCCTGGCTCTGTTGCTCGCCTGGTTCGGTGTATACCTGCAATCCAGGCCGGCCAACCAGATCAAGACCTACGGGTATCACCGCGCCGGCGTGCTGACGGCGTTCGTGAACGCCATGACGCTGGTGGCCCTGGCCGCCTGGATCTTCTACGAGGGCTGGCAGCGGCTGCGGCACCCCGCGCCCGTGGGCGAAACCGTGATGATGCTGGTCGCCGCGGGAGGCTTGGCGCTCAACGGCGGCATCATGTGGGGACTGCGCGCCGCGCGCCACGGCGACATCAATATCCGCAGCGCCTTCGTGCACATGTTGGGCGACCTGCTGGGATCCATGGCCATCATCGTCGGCGCGCTGATCATTCGCTACACCGGCTGGATCCAGGTGGACCCCATACTCTCGATCCTGATCGGCGCGCTGATCGTGTGGACCGCCTGGGACATCATCAAAGAGTCGCTGAATATCCTGCTGGAAGGTTTGCCGCGCGGCCTGGAACTGCAATCGGTGACCGCCTGCATGTGCAAGGTCGAGGGCGTGCTGGACGTGCACGATCTGCACATCTGGAGTCTGGGATCGAGCATCCACGCGCTGAGTTGTCACGTGCTTATTGAGGATGTGCCCCCGTCCGCCAGTAACTGTATTCTCGCGCGCATCAACGACATGCTGGCGCACGAGTTTCACATTCGCCATTCCACTGTGCAGTTCGAGCACGTGGGCTGCGCGGTCGCGGAGAGTGGCTGCGTGATCCCCGCCGAAGAGCCGCACTCGCACTCTCACCCGCACTGACCAGTGCCGGGTAGGCCGTGGACGGTAGTGGGTCGGTTTGCTTGTGGCAGCCAATCTTGGCTTGCAGGCGCTGGTCAGTCGCTACCAAGACGGAGGATTGTAGAGATTGGGCATCTGCCACGCCCGATAGGACACATTCGGGCTGAAGAGATTCAGCACTTGCGTGCCACCCAACACACCCACAGTAGGCAGGATCTCGATGGCGATGGCGTCGGGACTGCCCGGCTGAAAGAAGTAAAGGCCGTCGGACAACAACTGGGCGCTGCCCAAAACGCGCGCGTAGGTCCCCAGACTGACGGTGAGCACCGGTGTCACCTGCATTTTGGTCTCGTCTACCGTTAGAGCCATGCCCCGGCTGTCGCCTTGGCCTAGACCCAGCGGGGGCGCCGAAACGCGGGTGTTCCCGTTGTCGAAGACGGTCAGAGGGCCGGCGCCGTTGTTTGCGTAACCCGCATCGTGCTGGTGCGAGAACCAGGGCCAGGTATCGTATTCCGGGGCCAAAATCGTGAAGTCGCCTTCATTGCCCATGCGCCACAAGACAGTACCGGGCCCCGTGCCATTGCCGTAATTCACGTCGACCAGCCAGTCCTGGTTCCGTATGGAAACCAGCAGGTCGCCGCTCGAAGCTTGGTATTGAATCGAGTTGGCATGCGTCCAGTCGTTGGCACTGGGGGCTAGCAGCAGAGTTAGGGCGCAATCGTCGCCTGGGGCACATTTCTCGCCTTCGACGGCGATCTCGCCCAGAACAGCCGGGCGATTTATGTCCAACTGTTGCAATGTATCGAAGTACCAGACCACCTGCCACTGTGAATTCAAGACGACCACCATATCGGCGAGAATGTCGACCGGCGGGCCGTTAGGATTGCTGCCTTGTGTTCCCGGTGGAAAGACTTTTTCGGTGCGCGCGATGAGTGCGGTATAAGAATTGCTTCCGATCGAGTAATGAATCACTTCGTGGTCGAAGTCGTTCAGACAGGCCGTCCCAACCGGCGCCGGGTCGGGAACGCCCAGGCAAGACGCCGCATCGGTGGCGCCCATGGCGACGAGTTGCTCGGCAATGACGCCTGTGTTCGTCTCCCGTACAATGTCGCCGGCCAAATCGATCTCCCTGATCAATTGCAGGGTGGTGTTGGAGGAGTTCCAGGAAGTGCCGTCCTGTATGGTCAGGATGTTCGCGCCCGGGATAAGACGCGTCAGCAACGTGGCTGAGCCGCTGTTGTAGTACCACATGATGTTGCCGTTCAAGTCGGTCGCCACCGGCATCACCTTGCCCGAGAACCCCCAAAGGAGCATGGAATCGGCGGTGTCGGACTGCGATCCCGCTGGGGTATTGACGGTAAAGGCGGGGATCACCCCGCTCCCCAGGTTGGTGGGTAGTGCTCCCGTTTCGAAATCCAGGTAGTGGCCGTTAGCGATCTTGCTGCCGGTCTGCGTTTGGGAATACATCGTGTACGTCGTCGAGGGCAGCATTCCGGCGACATAAAAATTCATGCTCACGTGAGGATTGCAGGCTACCCAGTTCGTGTAGTTGGCCGGACTTGTCCCGGTATAGAACGCCACCCGCATGGAACTCCCACTGGCGCAAGCGGGTGCGCTGAAGAGGGCCACCATGGGATTCTTCACCCTATTGACGACGGCCTTCTGATCGGTCACCCGCGAGGTCAATGTAAAACTGGCGTTTTGCGTGGCCGTCTCACCGGAAATGAAGTCCTTCGCAACAACCTGGATGGTATACGAGCCCTCGCCGCTGATTGTGGTCCACGTGAATGGCTCGGCCGTCCAGATTCCACCCGACTGTTTCCCGATGTTGAAGTCGCGCACCAAAGAGTAGGGCTGGCTGCCACCCGCTATATTGAATTGAAACGTCAGGAAATTGGGATTGCTGTCGGTGGCGGTCACCGTCCAAGTGACTGGCGTACCCACCGGTTGCGGAGAGGCGACCGACGGAGTCATCGACTGGATCGTGATGGTGGCCAGCAACGGTACGTTCGCAATGCCGAGCGCGGCCCAGAGAATTATGACATGCCGTAGACGATGACGCATTCAGTAAGCTCCCTCCCCGGCGGCTCCCGGAGATCGTGCGGATCGGAAGCGGCCGTCGAGTTTCCTCAATGATACCAGCGGTGCCGTTGGGCATAACAGTATTGCGCCAACTTTCGGTACCGGTACCCTTCCTGCGCCTGCCCAACAATCCGGGGAGGCGCCGGCTTGCGCCACCAACGTCTCAACGCCAACCCGGCCGAAGAAAAATAGGTAAGATGTTAGAAAAGGCTGGAGGCGTAACCCGCATCGGTTGCGCGCCGCCAAGGTATTGAATTGGAGGGGTTTCTGCAACTGCGGCGCGGAGCACAAGGAGCCATGCGCGCCTTGAAATTCGCTGCCGTGGTATGGGCCGTCGCGGGCGTTGCCGGGAAAGCGGCCACCTTTGACGATCTGGCAGCGGCGGCGGCGGCGGCACGCCGAGACAATAACATAGCGGGAGCCATCGAAGTCTACCGCCAGGCAGTACAACTTCGTCCGTCGTGGGCGGAGGGCTGGTGGTTTATCGGGACGCTCTCCTATGCGACGTACCACTACGCCGACGGCGAGGCCGCTTTCGACGAGTTCGTCAAGCTGGACGACAAACGGGCGTTGGCTTGGTCGTTGCTGGGCCTGTGCGAGTTCGAGACCGGCAGGTACGATAGAGCACAGGAGCACCTTCAACAGGGTCTGGCGTCCGGCAAGGATCTGCCTCCGGAAGTCGAAGCCGGGGTCCGGTTTCACTATGGGCTGCTGTTGTCGAGGGCCGGCCTCTTCGATCCGGCGAAGCGCGAACTGGGGCGGTATGCACGGGGAGGCGCTCATGAACCGATGCTGATCGCGGGTCTTGGGCTGAACGCTCTACACCAGCCGTTGCTGCCCAACGAGGTGCCCGCGGACCGGCTGGACGCGGTGGTGAAGGCAGGGGCGGCGGCCCGTTTTTGGATCCTTGGCGAGACCGATAAGGCCGAGGACGGCTTTCAGCAGTTACTCAAGGAGTACCCGGCAATTGCCGGAGGTCACTACTTATATGGCACTTACCTGAGTTATACGCGCCCGGAAGAGGCCTTGGCGGAATTCCGGCGTGAGTTAGAGTTGAACCCCGCCAACGTAGACGCGGGCGCCATGCTGGCGCTGCTGCTCGTCTATGCCAACGACATTTCCGCAGCATTGCCCTACGCCAAGAAGGCCGCCGCTGATCGGCCCGCGGACGCGTTGGCGGAGTATGCCTACGGCAAGGTTCTGATGGGTTTGGGAGATCTGGGACCGGCAATCGCGCGGCTGGAGGCCGCGGAGAGGCTGGACCCGGACGCGATCGAATACCACATGTCCCTGGCAACAGCGTATTCCCGGGCGGGCCGCCGCGACGATGCGCGGCGGGAGCGGCGGATATCGCTCGATATGGCAACCGCGGCCGGCGGCGCGCAGAGTGCGGAGAATCGATGACTGGCAAACGTCGGCAAGCGGGGCAGCCCTCGCTGGTTGCGGCATTGTGTGTCGCGTTGGCGGTGGCGTTGCATGCCGGGCCACCGCCCGCGGGAAAGGCGACGTGCGCTACCTGCCATCGTGCGGAGGGGCAAACGCAGCCGAAGACCGCCATGGGAATCGGTATCGAACTGCCTCCGAACCAGGGACCGCTGCAAGAACACCCTGCACTGACGACGGAGGCAAACGGATACAGTTATAAAATCGAGCGCAAGAACGGGGTAAGCACATATACCGTAAGTGACGGCTCCGGTACGCTGACTCTGCCGATTCGATATGCGTTCGGAGTTCACAACCTGACGTTCGCACTGGAATACCAGGGCCGCTTCTACGAGAGCCTGGTGACCTATTACCAGAAGCCCGCGGCGTTGGGAATCACCATGGGAGACGATCGCATACGGCCCCATAACCTGATTGAAGCCATGGGACGGCTAACGGCGGACACGGAAATCACCGCGTGTTTCAACTGTCATGGCACGGGTGGTGTGACCCAGGGTAAGTTGACTCTCGGCTCGCTGCAGCCGGGCTTGAGTTGTGAGCATTGCCATACGGGCGCCGATGCGCACATGCAATCCATGACCGGAGGCAAGCCGGCGCCGGTTCCAGTGAAACTGGGAGAAATGGCGGCCGAGGAGATGTCGACCTTCTGCGGCCAATGTCATCGCACCTGGGAATCGGTGGTCGGGCAGCGTTTGTTTGGCGAGAAAAACGTCCGGTTTCAGCCGTACCGGTTAGCCAATAGCCAGTGCTTCCTGGGCGACGACAAGCGCATACGCTGCACGGCGTGCCACGATCCGCACGCGGATCTGGTTCGTGAGGATGCCAGTTACGATCGGGTTTGCTTGTCGTGCCATGGCGCACGGCCAGATGCCGCGGCCGCCGCGGTGACGCAGAAAACTTGTTCGGTGTCGGACAAGAACTGCGTAAGTTGTCACATGCCGAAGGTGTTACTGCCAGGAAGCCCAGCAGTATTTACGGATCATCATATACGCGTGGTGCATGCGGGCGATCCCTACCCGCAATAGTGGGGCACCGTGGGGCGGACCATCGTTTTTTGTGGCCTGTCCTCCAGCGCCTCCGGCGCGCGCAATTCATGAAATAGTGGGGCGGGCAATCCTGCCAATGCCGCTTACTTTTCCCAATGTCGGGAAATGCTGCGAAAATGTTGTGTGGCGGACCTCCAGGTCTGCGCGGGTCCTCCAGGACCCGCTCTTCGCGCAACGGAACAGGCGGGCGTGGACGCCCGCGGCAGGCCTGGAGGCCCGCCCCACGATTAATGCAGGTGTTTGGTCATGGGAAAAGTAAATGGCATTGGGCAATCCTGCCCGCAGCCGGCTAGCCGCCTGAAAGGCGGCCTGCGGCCAGGATTGGCCGCCCTACAATTTTCGACTCTGCCGGGTTTTCATCACACCTGGCCGCCCAAGGGCCAACACGATCCACATCGTGCCAGACCGGCAAGGCATCTGCTAAAATAAAGCTGGCGAAACAGCATGACGCCCATCCTCTGGCCGCTCATGGTGACCATTGTGGTGACTGTGTTTGGCGCCACCCTGGCCGGTTGGGCCTCCAACAAGAATCTCGGTCAACGCGTTGACGATCTGCGGGACAACATGACCCACCGCCTCGACGAGGTCGGCCGGCGCTTGGAGCGCATCGAGCAAAAACTCGAGAGTTACGATACCCGCCTCGCGACGGTGGAAGAACGCACCTCTCCATTTCGCCGATAGCCTAGCCCTACACTTCGAGCCCCACCGACCGCATCAACTCCAGCGCATTACTCTTCTCCACCACCCCCGCATGCAGCCGGTAATCGAAGGTCATCCGCCCATTCTCGAACTGATCCTCGAAGTGCACATTCGCGGCACGCGGCCCGAGCGCTTCGGCAACGTGCGCCAGTGCCAGGTCATGCGTGGTGACCAGGCC
>Ga0070761_10001339_pt1 | contig 15510 bp, 8 predicted proteins | sample HubBroMetageREF1_FD_66724 | JGI IMG/M metagenome (GOLD analysis project Ga0070761, IMG submission 66724) | Reference soil microbial communities from the Hubbard Brook experimental Forest, New Hampshire, USA - Hubbard Brook CCASE Soil... | ecosystem: Environmental > Terrestrial > Soil > Temperate... | reverse complement strand
GCTGAATGCTTCGAGGTCATTAGCCATCGGGTATGGGTCCCAGTTGGCGTTGGAGAGAATGAAGCCGTGCTGGCCGTGGCTGCGCGGCCCGCCCTTGACGTAGAACTGCTGCAACTGCGGCGTCGCGAGTTCCCACGAGTCCGCGGGTGAGGCACCGACGCGCACCGCGGGGTTGTGGTCGGAGGAATTGATCTGGGTGAGCACATCCTCGCGCAGCTGTGCCCACGCCTGCCACGCGGACGCCTGACGGATGGAGGAGGCACGCAGGCTCTCGGGATCCTGGATGATGCGCCTCGGGTCCTGCGCAAACAGATAGCTGCCGCGAAGCAGCTCGAGCATGCGCGCGGCGTGCCAGTTCAGCCACGCAAACGGCCGATTGGCCTGCACGGGTGCGGCGAGCGGGGTAACGCTGCTGTTCATGCCGTTGAGATCCACGGCATAGGTGAGATCGGCCCAGGCGAGCGCCTCGCGCGCGTCGTGTACGAGCAGCGCCGCCTGCCCGCTGGCGTAGGCGTTGGAACTTTGCAGCTCGCTGTCGTCGGCCGCAAACGGTTGCAGCGGCGCAAGTGCCGCCGCACGCAGCGCCGCAGCCGCGGACATGCGGGTACCGCGGAAGTAGACTTCGCCCGCGCCCACCATGGCCGCACCGATGTTGCTCAAAGGTCCCAGGTCCCCCTCACCGACCGTACTGCGTGAGCGCACCACGGGCGTGATCCGCAGGTTTATCAGATCGAGCAGCGCCTGGGTCAGCTGCGGGCTCGCCGCTTCGAAGCTCATGGTGTTGGCACGCACGACCATGGCGGCGCGCACGATTTCCTCATCGCTCACCTCCGGTCCCACACCGGCGCGTGCGCCACGGCGGAAGATCGTGAGCTGTTGTTGCTCGAGCATCGCCTTGTTTTTTGGCGTGAGCGGATCACCGGCGAAAATGATCGCCTGCCGCCCCGCGCCCGAGCCGCGGTTGAACCAGTACACCGGCACGCCTTCGGCGGCTGCCTCCAATAACAGTCCGTAGGAATCAGCCGAGCGCTGCCGGGCCTCGGGGCTCAGGGCCACCTTGGCGCCATAGCGCGCCACCTGCACGACCTGATCGGTCGTGAGTGCACGCCCGGTAAGGATAACGGTCTGATCCGCGCTGCTGGCGGTGATCGGATGGTAGGCAGCGGCGGCGCCCGCCGCCGGCAGTGTCACAGTGACCCACAACGCCGACCAGAGGACCGCCTGGCGCGTGCCCGCAGTCCCGGTCACGGTTGCGCCAGCTCCCCGAGTGCCTCGCGCAGCGGCCCGAGCCAGGGCTCGAAGTGGCGCCACTGGTCGATCCCCTCCTTATATATAGGCTGGCGGACCTGCTCGGAGCTCGCGGTGCGCACGCTGCGCTCGGTCCGGTAGAACTCCAGACACGCCGGCTCGAACTCAAGCCCGCAGAAATCCAGGATGCGCCGCACGCTGCCCTCCAGGTCAGCGACCACCTCCTCATGCTGTACGCGCAGGATCCGCCCCGGCAGCACCGCATCCCAGTGCCTCATCAGCCCGATGTAGCTGCGGTAGTAAGCGGCAATATCCGCGATGCTGTAGGTGAATTCCTGACCGGAGGCAAACAGCTGTTTGAAGTTGCTGAAGCAGCACGCCATCGCCTCGCGCCGCGCGTCGATGATCCTGGCATTCGGCAGGATCAGGTGGATGAGGCCGAGGTGACGGAAATTGTTCGGCATCTTGTCGATGAAATGCGGGCGGCCCTTGCGGTAAGCGCGCGTGTCGGTGAGGTAACTCTCGCCCATGCGCTCGAAGTCCGCCGCGCTTAAGTCGCGCAGGATTGCCGGGTAGCGCGGCTCGCTGTCGGTGAAGCTGCGCCCCTGCAGCACCGCCACCAGGCGTGGGATCTCCGGCAGCTCCATGGTGCCCTCGACCTGCGAGTGCGAGGCGAGGATCTGCTCGATGAGCGTCGAGCCCGAGCGCGGCAGGCCGACGATGAAGATCGGTGCATTGCTGTGGCAGCCGACGCCTGCGTGCGCGGCGAAGAACTGCGCGGTGCAAACTTCCGCCTGCAGCCGCGCATTGCGCTCGATAAAGCGCGGCTGGTAGCCGCTTTGCGAGCGCTTCAGGGCGTTGCCGCGCTCGTAATAGCGGAAGGACTCCGCGTACTCGCCGCGGTCCTCGAGTGCCTTGCCGAGCGCGAAGCACAGGTGAAACCGGTCCGCAAGCTCGGTGCCGGCCGCGGCTTCCTGGGCACGCATCATCTGCAGCTCTGCGTCGGTGAAGCGGTAGGTCTTGAGGTTCGCGAGGCTCCACCAGGCGTCGCCGAAACTCGGGCGCAGCGCCGCCGCGGCGCGGTAGGACTCGATGGCCTGCTGCTGCTGGCCGAGGGTCTTCAGGGCGTGGGCCACCGACAGATGCAGGTCCGGGGCCTGCGGTGTCTCGCTGAGGAGCTCCCGATAACGCGCCACCGCACCGGCGGCATCGCCGAGGCCGACGTGGGCGGTGGCGAAGGCCGTGCGATAGGAGCGGTTGCCGGGCTCGGCCGCCAGCAGCTTCTTCAGCTCCTCCTGCGCCCGGGTATGCCGGTGCCGATCGAGCAGCACCTGCGCGTAGTCGAAGCGTGCGGCATGGTAGTCGGGCGCGAGCTCGAGGAGCCGCTCGAACAGCAGCTCCGCGTCATCGAGGATGCCGAGCTGCATGCCGATGCGCGCCAGCACCCGCATCGCCTCCACATGGTCGCCGTGCTCGAGCAGGTACTTGCGGATCAGGAGCTCGGCGGGCTGCAGGTCGCCGTCGGCGAGCATGCTGGTGGCGGTCACGACCTGCGGTGGCAGCGCGGCGAGGGTCTGCACGTGGCTCGCGGCGGTCTCAGCATTGGCCGTCTGCGCGGTGAGGCCAAACAGCCGCTGCAATGCGTTCCAGCTGGCCGGCAGGGCCGGGTTGAGATTCACGCCGCGCAGGTACGCTTCGATAGCGGGCTCGGCTAAACGCTGTGCCACGTAGCAGTGTCCGCGCTCCTGGAACAGGCGGCTGTAACGCGGGTGCAGCTGCTCAAGCTGCGCCAGTGTCGCGAGCGCATCGGGCAGACGCTGCAGGTAACGCTGGCACACGGCGATCAGGTACAGGACATCGCGGTTCTCGGGCGCCTGCGCGCGCAGCACCTGCGCCTGCGTCAGGGCCTGGCCAAAGTCGTTGCGCTCCATGAGGCCGCGGATGCGGCGCACCTGCGCCTCCAGATCCTGGGCGGGTGAATTCAAGGTCGCGGCGGCCATTACCATCCGGTCAAGAAAAAGGCGGGCACTTCAAGTGCCCGCCTCAGATTCTACCGTGCGACCGCGGTTACTTGTTCGACTTGTCCTCGAAGTTCCAGCTTGCCCGCAGCATGATCACCCGCGGGCGGATCACCGTCTGGGTCTCGATGGCCTCGGAGGCGGAGATGAACACGTCGCCGATGACGTTAGTCAGGTTCTCGCCCGTCAGCTGCACGGTCCAGTTGTCCCTGGAGACGCCGATCGCCGCGTCATAGGTCGTGTAGCCGGGCTGATCGAAGGCCGCGGTCGTGACGTCGCCCACCGGCGCGATCGTGGCGACGTTTCCGGGCAGCGAGCGCGAGTGCGCCGTGGTGACAAAGCCGGCCTGCACAAAGGGCTGGTAGTTGTTCAGCGCCCACTGGTAGCGGACCCGGGCATTCACCTGGAAGGGCGGTGACTGCGGCAGCGAACTGCCCTCCGCGCCGAAGGGGTTCGCCGCGCTGGTCAGGGGCTGGCCAAAGAGGGCCGTGCCCGGAACGTTGCCGATCAGGTATGGCGAATTGGTCTGCGAGGAGCTGTTCCAGGACGCCGCACCCTGAATGGTGAGCCCCGTGGTCACATTCGCCACTGCCTGCAGCTCGAGGCCGCGCACCCGGTAGTTGGCACCGTTGGTGACGAAGCTCAGGTTGCCGGTCGAGGAGGGGTCGAAGAACTGCTGCTGCACGTTCTTCCAGTCCTCCTGGTACACCGCGCCGTTGACCAGCAGGTGGTGATTCATCCATTCGGTTTTCCAGCCCAGCTCGTTGTTGGTGAGCGAGTCGGGGGCGAAGGACTGCGGCGTCAGGTAATTGCCGTTCAGATACGGTCCCAGCGAGGAGCGGTTGAACCCGCCGGGGCGGAATCCCTGCGAGAAGGTGTAGTACAGCATCGCGTCCTGGGTGACGTGCCAGGCGAGATTGCCACGACTCCTGAAGCCGCTGTAAGTGGACTTGAGGTTCAGGGCATTGATGTTGTTAGCGTCCTCATCGGCGCACGGTGGCGCCCCGCCGTCGTAGCAGCCGAAGGAGTAGACGTTGCTGCCGGTCTCGGTGTTGCTGAAGTTGTAGTAGCGCGTTCCGGCGGTCAGGATCAGCGTGTGCGGGATCAGGTCAAAGTCCACCGAGGTGAAGAACGCGTACTGCCGGTAGCCGCGCTGGGTGTCATCGAGGAATGACTCGTTGTCCGGACGTAACCCGGGCACGTTCGCCGTCGAGCCTGGTGCCGGCTGAATGTCGGTCATGCAGCCGGTCTGACCGGCGGTCTCGCACGGTGGCAGCGACTTGTAGAACCAGTCGGTGTTGTCGTAGACCTTGAATTGCTCCCAGTACCCGCCAATCAGTCCGCGCAGCCGCCACTCGTCCGGGGTGCTGAAGCGCAGCTCGTTACTCAAATGGGTGTTGCGCTGGGTGTTGCGCCAGTAGGCACTCGGCGAATAGCAGACCGGATGGCCGTTGACGCCGTCCTTGTTCGAGGTGCACTGGTAGTAGTCCGCGTAGTTGCCGCGGGTGTAGGCGGTGTAATCCTGCTGCGCCTCGACGTTGCGCACCAGGTAGCCGCCGGTATACACGGCGCGTATGTCGCCGAACTGCCCGTTGAGCGTCCAGGCCGTGTTCTCGAAGCTGTCTTTGTCGTACGCGGGGTTGAAGGTCGTGACCGATAGCGGCGGCAACGGCACCCCATCGGTGGAGACCGGCTCCTGGTAGAACACCCCTTGGGCGTTCATGTTCTGGTAGGTCTGCGCGATCAGGACGTTCCATTCATCGTTGAACTTCCACAGCGCCGAGGCCCGCATGCCCTGGTAGGTGACCGGGTTGATGGCGTTGGCCACCGTGGCGTTGTTGTTGATGACGTTCTGGCACGAGGCATAGATGGTCGTCGTGTTCGGGACAATGCATCCCTTCGCCGAGGGAAACACGCCCCCGACCCCGCCGATGCCGAGGTCGCTGTAATCGCGCGTGAACGTCCCCGGCACGTTGTTGATATAACCGCCGCGCGAGTCGTTGAAGACGACGGCGCGCACCGCGAACGTGCCGGGAATGATCGGCAGGTTGATGGTGGCATCGATCTGGCTGTTGTTATCACCGTGGGCGGTGTCACCGTAGCCGCCGTTCACCGAGCCTTCGGTGACATCGAGCTTCGGCTTGTTGGTGATGTAGCGGATCGCTCCGGCCTCGGCGCCGGCGCCGAACAGCGTGCCCTGCGGACCCTCGAGCACCTCGATGCGCTCGATGTCGGCCGCGTACACGTCGAGGTTGCGATACGGCATCTGCGCGGACTGGTCATCCAGATATACCGCGACGTTGGGGAAGTTGGCGTCGGTGCCGCTGCCCTGCGTGCCGAGCGCCCCGGCGCTCAGGCCGCGCATGAAGATCAGGCTCTGTCCCGGGCCCCACGAGGCCTGGGTGACGTTGGGCAGGTACTTGATGTAGTCATCGAGGGTGGTCACCGATAGCTGCGAGAGGGTCTCAGCGGTCAGCGCCTGGATCGTGATCGGTACGTTCTGGATGTTCTCTGAGCGGCGCTGCGCGGTGACGATCACTTCCGTGAGCTCGTTGGAAGGGGCGGCACTCTCGGCATCGCCGGCGGCTGCGAACACCAGGGTCGTCGCCGGTGCGCTGAGAATAGCTGCCACCGCGGCAGAGATTTTCGGATTCGCCTTCATCTCACTCCCCCGTACATTGGTTGTGAATTCCCCACGCCCCCCTGCATCCGGCGCGCGCGGGCAGTCCCCCTCCATCCCTTCTATACCGTTCGCCCGGGGCGCGCTTGAAGAAACGCGTCATCCGGGCGGCATGCAGCCGCTGCACGCAGCCCCCAGCATACTGTGCCTCCAGCAGGCCCGGAGTAGCTTTTCACACCCGGCGCGGCGCATAAAGTCTAGAAATTGAATAGCCCCATCTGAAAAAGGAATCAAACCGCCGCAGCGCGGCGGTAGCAGGCGGTGGGCCGCGCCGCAAATCTGTTGCGCGGACGCCGCAGGACGCGCTGCCGGGCGCTACGCCTTGTCCTGGTAGTCGATCTGGATCTTGCGAATCTTCTTGTCGGTGCCGAAGTACGCGTGCTTGGACATGTCGACGCTGTAGCGACTCGCGGGCGGGTGTCGCCCGAGACTCTCGGCCAGCGCGCGGATGTGATGGGGACCTGCGCCGCAGCACACCCCGAGGTAGCGGATGCCGAGCCCGAAAGCCTCGCGACCGAAGTCGTAGATCTCCGAGCGCGTGGCGAGGAACGGGTCGAGTCCCACGGGAAAGGCCCGGCGATCGCCGCAGCACGGATCAGTGAGCGCCATGAAGGAGGGCTGGCTGGGCGTGGTGCGATAGGGTACCGGGAGCGCCGCGACGTGACACTTCACGGCGGCGCGGATCTCCTTGAGGAGCGGCATCATCGTCGCAGGTCCGCGGTGGCAGTTGAGCCCCACCACGTCAGCGCCCGCGTCCTCCAGGCGCTTGCAGGCCTCGGCGGGGCTCAGTCCCTCACGCGTCAGCCCCTCCTGGTGCATCGCCAGGGTAACCACGGCCGGCACTTTCGAGTACTTGCGGATCGCCGCGAGCGCCATCAGCGCCTCACCCGCCCAGGCGATAGTCTCGGCCACGAAGTAATCGACGCCCGCCTCCACCGCCCAGCCCACCTGCTCGGCGAAAATCCGCTCCACCTCCCGCAGCGCAGCCTTGTCGGCCGGATCGTAGATGTTGGTGTTGCACAGGTCGCCGGCGAACAGCGTGCCGGTGCGCCGCGCGACGCGCCTGGCGATGTTGAGCGCGGCGCGATTCATGGGCACGAGGTCCTTCTCGCGCCCGATGACGCGCAGCTTTTCGCGATGCACGTAGTAAGTGAGCGCCTGAGTGACATCAGAGCCCGCACGCACGAAATCCAGGTGCAGCTGCTCGACCACCTCGGGGTGCTCGAACAGCACCTCGGGCACGAACGCGCCGGCCTGCAGGTAGCCGCGGCGCTCGAGCTCGAAGACATACCCTTCCGCGCACACCACCGCCCCCTGGGCAAGGCGCGCCATGAGGTCGCGCTCAGTGCCAGCGCGGGCGGGCGTGGCGCGACCCGCCGTAGCGGCCGTCCGCCGGACATGGCCGGACTTGCGCTTGCTTGCAGGTTTGGTGGGCTTCTTTTTCTTGGCGGCGGTCGATGCCATCGGTGTTTCTCCAGGTCGCATTTGGATGATGAGCGGCGGCGCAAAGCGCGCTACATTCTAATCAGGGCACCCCGCAGTCTGATGCCTCTTTTCGATGGCCCTATTCAATTTCTAGGCTGTGATTGCCGGCGTGACTGTGGAAGCTATGACAGCATGAGTACCTTAGCCGCTGCGCGCGACCGCGGCGCCTGGGAGCGCCTCGCGGCGCGCCTTAAGCCCGAGGGGCGCGCCTTCATCGCGGGCCGGTCCGTGGCCGCCCGCGACGGTCGGGTATTCGAGGACATAAGCCCGATTGATGGGCAGAGCATCTGTGCGGTGGCGCGCTGCGGGCCCGAGGATGTTGCGACCGCAGTCAGCGCTGCGCGGGACAGCTTCGAGCGCGGCGCCTGGCGGCGCATGGAGCCAAAGGAGCGCAAGCGCATCCTCAGGCGCTTCGCTGAAGTGATCCGCGCGGATGTCGACCGGCTGGCGCTGCTCGAGACGCGCGACGTCGGCAAGCCGATCCAGAACTCGGTGAGCGTGGATGTCGCCAACTGCGCCGACTGCATCGAGTACTACGCCGAGTTTGCCGACAAGCTCTACGATGAGGTGGCGCCCACCGGCCCGAACGACCTGGCGCTGGTGCGGCGCGAGCCGCTCGGGGTAGTGGCGGCGATCGTGCCGTGGAACTACCCACTCATCATCAGCTGCTGGAAGGTGGGGCCCGCCCTCCTCACCGGCAATTCGGTGGTGCTGAAGCCCGCCGAGCAGTCGCCGCTGTCGGGGATCCGCCTGGGCGAGCTCGCCTGCGAGGCCGGCGTGCCCCCGGGAGTCCTCAATGTCGTGCCGGGCTTCGGCGAGGAGGCGGGCAAGGCGCTCGCGCTGCACCCGGAAGTCGACCTCATTACCTTCACCGGCTCGACCGAGGTCGGGCGGCTGATGCTGCGTTACGCGGCGGAATCCAACCTCAAACGCGTGGCGCTCGAGTGCGGCGGCAAAACCCCGCAGGTAGTGTTCGCCGATGCCGATCTGGAAGCCGCCGCCGCCGGGATCGCCTGGGGCATCTACTACAACAGTGGCGAGACCTGCCACGCGGGCTCGCGTCTCATCGTGCACGAGTCGGTGCGCGAGGCGCTGCTCGCCGCCATCCGGGGCGTGACCGCCACCATCACGCTGGGGCACCCACTCGAGCCCACCACGCAGATGGGCGCGCTCATCGATGAGAAGCACATGCGACGCGTGCTCGGTTATATCGACAGCGGCGTACGCGAGGGTGCGCACATCGCACTCGGCGGCCGGCAGGCGCTCACTGACAGCGGCGGCTTCTACGTCGAGGCCACGGTGCTCGATGGCGTGCGGCCCGAGATGCAGGTAGCGCGCGAGGAGATCTTTGGTCCGGTGCTCGCCGTCATGAGCTTCCACGACGAGGCCGAGGCGGTGCGGCTTGCGAACGACACCCCCTATGGACTCGCCGCCGCCGTGTGGACCCGTGATATGAACATCGCGCACCGCGTGTCGGCGGCGCTGCGCGGGGGCACCGTTTGGGTGAATGCCTTCGACCGCTCCACCATGGCCACACCGTTCGGCGGCTTCAAGCTTTCGGGCTCGGGACGCGACCGCTCCCCGCATGCCATCGACAAGTACTGTGACCTGAAGACCATCTGGACGGCGTACGCATGAACACCTTGCACCCGGCGGCGATCGGTGACGCGGCGCGCGCACGCCAGGCGCCGCAGGGCGTGCGGCGTCATCTTGGCGCGTTGCTGGATACCTACCGGCCCGGCCGCGCGCTGCCCGGCCCGTTCTTCACCGACGACACGCTCTATGCAGCCGAGATGGAATACCTGTTCGGCCAGCACTGGCTGTTCCTCGCCTCGGAGCCCGAGATCCCCGAGGGCGGTGACTACCGCACGTACCAGATCGGACCGTGGCCGATCTTCCTGCTGCGACGGGACGACGGCTCGATCGCGGCCTTCCACAACACCTGCCGGCACCGCGGCTCGCGCATTCTGCAGCAGGACACCGGCATCGCCGGCGCCACGCTGCAGTGCCCCTATCACCGCTGGACCTACGACCTGACGGGTCGCGTGCTGCGCTGTGGTGCCACCGGCGAGTCTCCCGAGGAGCAGCGGCCGCTCGCGCGTGTGCACGTGAGGACGCTCGCCGGGCTCATCTTCGTGTGCCTCGCCGATGAGCCGCCGGATGACTTCGACGACATGGCGCAGCGCATGGCACCGTATCTTGCGCCGCACGGCCTGGCGGGCGCCAGGGTCGCAAGACAGGTCGACATCATCGAAGACGGCAACTGGAAGCTCACCATCGAGAACAACCGTGAATGCTTCCACTGCGAGGGCCACCCGGAGCTGTTGTGCTCACTGTTTGATTTCTTCGGCGAGATCGACGAGGCGAGCATGTCGGCGGCCGAGCGCGCCGACTACCAGCGCTTCCGTGCGGCACAGCGCGAAGCCCAGGCCATCTGGACGCGGACCGCGCTGCCCTGGCAGGTGATCGAGGAGCTGGCCGGACGGCCGACGGCCTTTCGCACCGAACGACTGGTGCTGGACGGGGCGGGTGAATCGATGACGCCGGACACGCGTATCGCCTCACGACGCCTGCTCGGGGATCTCACCGAGCCGCGCCTGGGCACGCTGCACTACCACACCCAGCCGAACGCCTGGTTTCATTTCCTCTCGGATCACATCCTCACTTTCGCCACGCTGCCGCTGGAGCGCGGACGCACACTGGTGCGCTGCACGTGGCTCGTGCACGCGGAGGCCGAGGAAGGGCGCGATTACGAGCTGGAGAAGCTCACCAGCGTGTGGAACGCCACCAACCGCCAGGACGCCGAGTTCGTCGCCGAGACGCAGCGCGGCGTGTCGAGCCCGGCGTACCTGCCCGGACCGATCGCGGCCAAGGAGTACATGGTGCAGCTCTTCCACACCTGGTACGCGGAGCGCCTGCGCTCGGCCCTCGCGCTGTAGCTAGCGCCCGCCGATGCGCGTCGCCACAGCAGCCGCTACGACACAGGTGTGGCCGCCATCTCCAGGTGCAACATGTTGCCCGTGTACGGGTGCGCCGCGATGACCGCTTCGTTGAGCTCGACGCCGAGCCCGGGCTCGGTGGGCGGGATCACGTACCCGGCCTCCCAGCGGATGGGCTTGGCGAGCACCTGCGCATGAAAGCCCTGCCAGCGCTCGATGCCCTCGAGGATCAGGAAGTTCGGGCTGCAGGTAGAGAGCTGGATGTTGGCGGCGCCCACCACCGGACCGCAGTACAGGTGCGGTGCCAGCTGCACGTGCTGCACCTCGGCGAGCGCCGCGATCTTCTTCGCTTCCAGGATGCCGCCGACCCGTCCCAGGTTCATCTGCAGGATGGCCGCGCCACCGGCGCGCAACAGCCGCGCGAATTCGTACTTGGTCGTAAGGCGCTCGCCCGCGGCGATTGGAATCGAGGTGGCGGCCGCCACCCGCGCCATCTCCTCGGGTGCATCCGGCGGCACCGGCTCCTCGAACCACAAGGGATCGTAGGGCTCGAGACGGCGCGCGAGGCGAATCGCCCCCGCCGCGGTCATCTGTCCGTGGGTGCCGAACAGCAGATCCGCGCGCGTACCGACCGCGGCGCGCAGCTGCCGCATGAAGCGCTCGCACAGCGCCAGCGCCTCGAGCGACAGCTGCCGCCCGTCGAAGGCGCTATAGGGGCCCGCCGGATCGAACTTCAGCGCCGTGAAGCCCTGCGCGACGTATTCCGCGGCGCGCTCGGCCGCGAGGTCAGGATCCTGGTACACATCGCTCTTATCGCCGGGGCGCGCGTAGATGTAGGTGTAGGTGCGCAAGCGCTCGTGGACCCGGCCGCCGAGCAGGTTGTAGACCGGCTGCCCGGCCTCCTTGCCGATGATGTCCCAGCACGCCATCTCGAGCCCCGACAGCACCGCCATCAGCGACAGGTCCGGGTGCTGCGTGTAGCCGGCCGAGTACACGCGCCGCCAGATGCTCTCGATGTTGTGTGGATCCTCGCCGGCGAGGTAGCGCCCGAAGACATCCACCAGCATGCGCGTGACGATCCCGGGATGAAACGGCACGCAGTAAGCCTCACCGACGCCATGCACGTTGCCATCGGTGGTGAGCTTCACGAACACGAAGTAGCGCCCGCCGTTGCCCGGCTGCGGGTTGCCCGCGATGTAGGTCTTGATGTCGGTGAGCTTCATGGCGAGCCTACCTATCACAGATGAACGAGTATGACTACATCATCGTCGGGGCGGGCGCGGCCGGCTGCGTGCTCGCCAACCGCCTGACCGCTGACGGCCGCCTGCGCGTGTTGCTGCTCGAGGCCGGAGGCGCGGATCGCTCGCCGTGGCTGCGGGTGCCGATCGGCTACGCCCGTACCTTCAACGACCCGCGTTACAACTGGATGTTCGAAGCGGACAGCGACCCCGGACTCGACAACCGCCGCTCGTTCTGGCCGCGCGGCAAGGTACTGGGCGGCACCACCTCGATCAACGCCATGGTATTCGTGCGCGGACAGCCCGGTGACTTCGACGACTGGCACGCCGCCGGCAACCCAGGCTGGTCTTACGCGCAGGTGCTGCCCTACTTCCGCAAGCTCGAGGACCACGTCCTCGGGGCCGGCGAGTTCCACGGCGCCGGCGGACCGGTGCATGTCAGTGACCCGAGCGCGAGCGTGCATCCGCTGTGCAACACCTTCATCGCGGCGTGCGGCACGCTCGGCATCGCCCACAACCGCGACTTCAACGGCGCGCAGGCCGATGGCGCCGGCGTGTGGCAGGTGACCATCAGGGATGGCGTGCGGGTCTCGAGTGCGAGCGCCTACCTGCGGCCCGCGATGCGGCGCGCCAACCTGGAGGTGCGCCTGCGCGCGCAGGCGGTGCGTGTGCTGTTTGAAGGCACGCGCGCCAGCGGCGTCGAGTATCTCCAGGACGGCGCGCGGCAGACAGTGCAGGCGCGCCGCGAGGTGCTGCTCGCGGCCGGCGCCATCAACTCCCCGCAGCTGCTTGAGCTCTCAGGCATCGGCGACGGCGCGCTGCTGCGGCGCTTCGAGATACCCGTAGTGGTGGACAACCCGGCGGTCGGACGCGGACTACAGGATCACGTCGCGGTGTCGTATTTCTATCGCGCGCGCGTGCCGACTCTGAACGATGAACTGGGACCGTGGTACGGCAAGCTCAAGGCGGGGCTGCAGTACGCGTTCACGCGCGGTGGACCGCTCGCCATGAGCGTCAATCAGGCCGGCGCATTCGTGCGCGGCCGCGAGCACCTCGAGCGCCCCAACCTGCATATCTATTTCAACCCGGCGAGTTACAGCACCACGACCCTTGGCCCGCGGCGGCGGCTTATGAACCCGGACCCCTGGCCGGGCTTTCTCATGTCGTTCAACACCTGCCGGCCCACGAGCCGGGGCACGGTGCACATCCGCTCGCGCGATCCCTTGACCGCGCCCGCGATAAGCCCCAACTCGCTGTCGAGCGCTGAGGACGTGCAGGACGTGTTCGACGGCGCGCGCGTTCTGCGGCGCATCGCAGCGTCCGCACCGCTCGCCGCAGTGACCGAGAGCGAGCGCCAGCCCGGCGCCGCGGTGACATCGGAGCAGGCGGTGCTCGAGGATTTCCGGGCGCGTGCGGGTTCCGTGTTCCACGCCAGCGGCACGTGCGCCATGGGAGCCGATGAGCACAGCGCGGTGCTCGATGCAAACCTGCGGGTGCGCGGCGTGCGCGGGCTGCGGGTCGCCGACGCCTCCGCCTTCCCCAACCTAACCTCGGGCAACACCAACGCGGCGACCCTGATGCTTGGCGAGAAGGCGGCCGACCTCATTCTGCAAGACAGTGACACCCCCGCGGCGTAACCTCAGGCACACATGAGCGAACTGGGATCACGCCTGGCGGCCCCGTCGGTCGCGGCCGCGGCACCACCCGCGCAGAGCGCCTCGCTCGGCGAGCGCTGGTACGTCCTCATCATGATGTGCATGGTGTACACGCTCAGCATCGCCGATCGCTACGTGGTGTCGACGGTGCTCGAGCCGATCCGCATCGACCTGCACCTCAGCAACTTCGGTGTGGCACTGCTGACTGGCTTTGCGTTCGGCCTCTTCTACGTGCTGCTCGGCTTCCCGCTGTCCTGGCTCATCGATCGCAAGAGCCGCCGCACTATAGTGGCACTGTGTCTGGTCGTGTGGTCGGCGATGACCGCGGTGTGCGGCCTGGCGCAGACCTCGCTGCAGTTCTTCCTGGCGCGCGTCGGCGTCACCGTCGGCGAGGCCGGTGGCACGCCGGGCGCGAACTCGCTGCTCTCGGACTACTTCCCGCCCACGCGCCGCGCCATGGCGCTCACGGTGTTCGCGCTCGGCGCGCCGATCGGCGCCTGGGTCGGTTACAACGTGGCAGGGGCGATCGCCGATCACTACGGCTGGCGTACGGTGTTCTTCGCCCTCGGTGTCCCGGGCGTGATCGCGGGGCTCATGGTGTGGCTGACGGTGCGCGAGCCGCGGCGTGGCTGCCTCGACAGCGACGAGGGCAGCGCGGCGCCGTCCTTCGCCGACACCATGCGCTTTCTGTGGCTGCAGCGCTCGGCGGTGCACCTGATGATGGGCACGGCGATATGTGCGTTGTGGGGCTGGGGACTCATGTTCTGGACACCCGCCTTCCTGCAGCGCACCTATCTCATGAGCGTGGGCGAAGCGGCGGGGGTGACGCAGAACATGCACCTGTGGGGCGGCGGCGTCGCCACCCTCGCGACCGGGTTCCTCATGGCCCGCAGCAGCATGAGCGATGCGCGCCGCATCGTGTGGCTGCTCGCAGGCGGGATCGCGCTCGCGACCGTCGCCTCGGGAGTGGTGTACTACACGCGCAATCTCGCCCTCGCCAAGGCGATGTTGTGGATCTTCATCCCCGCGATTTACTTCTACATCGGCCCGGGATTCGGACTGCTCAACAATCTGGCGCAGTGCCGCATGCGGGCGATGTTCTGCGCCATGGTGCTGTTCCTTGCGAACCTCGGCAATCTCGTCATCGCGCCGCCCCTGATCGGCGCCCTGAACGACTGGTTCGTCAGCCGGCACATGTCCAACGCGGATGCGCTGCGGCTCGCCATGCTGTGCCTGGTGCCGACCGGGCTGTGGGCCGCAACGCACCTGTATCTTGCGGCGCGCAACATCATCCGGGACCAGGAGCGCGCGCGCAGCTTTCCTTTTTAAGAGGCCCTAAGGCGCGCCCGCCGCTCCACTCGACCGGCTCCACCTTCGGCACGAGCACCGCCCGTGCGGCTGCGAGTTGCCGACCGAATCCCGCGCGCGCATCCTTTGCGGCACGGGTCACTCCAACTTGCGCCGCGAACGTGAAGCTAACCGGAGGAGAGTCATGAAAAGGCGAAATTTTCTCAAAGTGTCGGCAGCATTTGCAGGGGCTGCCGCCGGCGGGTTGTCCTGCATTGCGATTGCCGGTGCTGCGCCCATCGAAGTGCCGGTCATTGACATACTTCGGGTCCGTATGCTGGTGGATGTCAACAATAATTTCTTCCTGCGTCCTACGACGCTGAATGGCGTCTCATTAGTCCCCGCGGCGAGACCGAAGGATTACAGCAAGGCACTCCATAGCGAGTTTGGACTGTCGTTGTACCTGGAGTCTGTGAAGGCCGGTGAAACGCGCACCATGATGCTCGATTACGCGTATACACCTGAAGCGCTACTTTCCAATTTCGACTATCTCGGATTAGATGCAAAGAAAATCGATGCTCTCATCGTCAGTCATGGCCATTTCGACCATTACGGCGGATTGATGGGATTCCTCGACAAGTATCGCGACTCGCTCCCCAGGGACATCCGGCTCTATGCAGGAGGCGAAGACAACTTCTGCCACCGCGTACTCCCGACCGGAACGGTTGGGATGTTCAGCGACTTCGGCTATCTCGATCGCCGCGCTCTTGCGGCAAAAAACGTATCGGTGGTTCTTTGCGAGAACCCGACTGTTATCGGCGGGCATGCCTTTACGACCGGCCAGGTGAGGCGGCGAACCGACGAAAAGATTCTTCCTAACACATTCGAGGAGTTCGGCATCAAGGATGGACTCGGATGTGATCCGGCGCATTTTGCCCCCGCCGCATCAGTAGGAAAACC
>Ga0070761_10001338_pt1 | contig 15513 bp, 10 predicted proteins | sample HubBroMetageREF1_FD_66724 | JGI IMG/M metagenome (GOLD analysis project Ga0070761, IMG submission 66724) | Reference soil microbial communities from the Hubbard Brook experimental Forest, New Hampshire, USA - Hubbard Brook CCASE Soil... | ecosystem: Environmental > Terrestrial > Soil >... | reverse complement strand
GGACCAACTGTGGGCGGGCCTTCAATTAACTTTGTCGGTGCACGGCTCTGGCGCGGCGATTTGCAGCGGCCCGCTACCGATTCTTTGGTCAAATCGTCTACCATGTGCGGGCCTTAGGACAGATCAAGAGCAAGACAAAAAGGTTACGACGCAGATGATTACTCGACGAGAAGCGGTTTGCCTGTTGGGTTCGGCCTCGGCCGGAGCGTTGTTTGTGCCCGGTCTCAACTTTTCGATTGCACCTCATGCCTCTGCTGCCAATCACGATTCCACTCCTCTGCTCGCGCCCGGAGCCCCTATGTCGCCGGAGAGGGTCGCCTTGATTGAAGCGTTTAAGAAACAATCCGAGGGTCTGGAAAACAAGTTCGAGGCGCGCACCCACAAGAGTGACTGGGAGATGCCTTATCGCTTGTTCCGGCCAGGAACAACTCGAAAATTGCCTTTGGTCTTGTATCTGCATGGAAGTGGAGGGTTGGGCAACGACAACCTGAAACAGTTGGGCCTCGGCAATATCTTTGGTACACGCGTCTGGCTGCTTCCGGAGAACCAGAAGCGTTTCCCCTGCTACGTCGTTGTACCGCAGACCGATCGCGGATGGGCCCGATACGACCTGTCGCAACAGGCCGAGGGGCCGGCGAAAGTGCTCCCAGGATTAGGGGATGGATCGCGGATGGCGCTGGAGGTCGTCGATGCGGTGCGCCGCGACTTCGCCATCGATGAGCGGCGCATCTATGTCACGGGTCAATCGATGGGCGGCGCGGGCACGTGGAACGTGATCACGAATCGTCCGCAGTTCTTCGCCGCCGCGATCATCTGTTGTGGAAGTATCTCGACCGATGATGGCACCGGGTCGATTGACACGCCGCTGTGGAACTTCCATGGAGACTCCGACCAGACCGTTCCTGTATTCGTGTCGCGTGACCGCATGGCGGCGAGGCGGAAAGCCGGAGGTCAGCCCCTCTACACTGAGTACGCCGGCGTGGACCACAATGTCTGGGAATGGGTTTTCACCGAACCAGCGCTGGTGAAGTGGGTGTTCTCTCAACGCCGTGGCTGACCCTGCCGGTTGCTGCCTGAATCAACGTCAGAGATTCTTGCCGATCAAGCGCTGCAGCTCGGTTCGGTAACCTCGGCTGCAGGAAAGTTCTTTTCCGTTCTTCAGGACGGCGATGTATTCGCCGCTGTCGCACGGCTGCAATTCTTTGATCTTGCGGACGTTCACGATCACGGAGCGGTGGATGCGAACGAAGCGCTCCCTGTCCAGCCTCTCTAAGATGCTGCCAATACCTTCACGCAACGAGTATGCATCTTTGCCCACATGGAGTTTCACGTAGTTGGCGGCGGCTTCGATCCAATCAATCTCCTCCATATCCAGGAACACTACCCTTCCGACCGTTCGAACGACCATGCGGTCGTCGAACTCCCGCCGCTCCAACTTTGGTTCCGCTCTCTTGGCGATAAGGTCAAGAATCCGGCTGGTCAAGTCCCGATCGTGGGACTTCAACAACTCCGTTCTCACTCGTTCAATCGCTTGATGGAGACGCTCTGCTTCAAACGGCTTCAGCAGATAATCCAGCGCATGCGCCTCGAATGCCCGAATCGCAAACTGATCATAGGCGGTGGTGAAGACAACAACGGGCATCGCGTCCGGGCCGATCTTTTCGAGCACTTGAAACCCATCGAGATGAGGCATACGAATATCGATCAACAAGAGATCGGGTTTGTGGCTATGCACGGCGTCCAGGGCCTGTTGACCATCCTGGCATTCAGCGACCACTTCAACGCCGCACTCGGAGTCAAGTAGCAAGCGCAATTTCTTGCGCGCCAAGTGCTCATCGTCGGCGATGATGGTACGGATTGCAGGCGTGATCATGTGACTTTCCACCGACCTCATTTCAGTGCAGTTGGTCCCCGATGTGAGTTGGACGTGCGTCATCTCAAAAGGTTGTTTTCGCGGCGTCGAGCGCTTTGTCTTGGTCCTGTCTTTGTCTTTGTCTTTGTCTTTTTGTCGGGGACAATCGCGGTGGCTCACTCACGCCTGCAGCCCCGCGAAACCCACCTCATCAAATAATTGGGGTTCAAGTCGAAACGGGACCTTGACGCAGACCTGGAATCCACCGTCGGAACCGCCATGGATCTCCAATGTCTGGGCGCTGCCATAGAGCGTCTGCAGCCTCTCCCGAGTGGCTCCCAGCCCCAAACCGGTTCCGGGCGGAGCATCGGAACCCACCACCAGGCCAGGCCCGTTGTCCTTCACACAAAGATAGAGGTCGCCCTCATCATGCCTGGCGCTAATCCAAATGTTGCCCCCCGAGGAGAGCCTTGAAATACCGTGTCGCACGGCATTCTCCACCAGTGGTTGCAGCAGCAAGGACGGAACCTGCGCATCGAGGGTTTCCGGTGCGATGTCAAGAACGACATTCAGGCGGTCGCCAAACCGCACCTTTTCGATTTCAAGATACGCGGCCACGAACTCGAGTTCCCGGCTCAGCGAGGTGATTTGGACTCCGCTGGTCTTCAGGCTCATCCGCAGCAGGTCGCTGAGTCGCGACATCATCCGATCGGCGGCTGTGACGTCGGTTAACATGAGCGCAGAGATCGAATGCAGGGTGTTGAACAGAAAGTGAGGCTGCAGATGGCTCTTCAGGGCTTGCAGATGAGACTTCGCCAGCTGCATCTGAAGCTTCGCAGAATGTACTTCGCGATCCCGGAAACTCCGGTAATACGACACAGCATGCGCGATTAACACGATCGGAACATAAGTGCCGGTGATGTCATCGACAACATTTGATAGAAACAGATTCTTGAAGGCGTGCCAATTGATCTGAAACATATGCAGCTGGGAGTTCCAGATAGCGGATGTATAGTGCTTAACCTTGGGATCCCAGACCGCATACGGCGTCATTCCTCGCAGAATTATGTGAGCAATCGAGAACGCAATCGCGAATGAAAGGTGCAACAAAGATCGGCGCGCCCAGTTTCCCCTTTGAATGGGGAAGCGTATGCCCAGTGCAAAAGCAAGAGGAGTCAGAGGAGCGTAAGTAAGTATCTGGCTGAGTTCTGACGCGAAAACGCTAACGAAGCTCATGGGATAACCTTGCGCGCGATACAACTCATAAACCGAGCCGGTCGCGGCCATGGTAACCACCATCCAGACGCCGAAGCTGGCGGCCCAGATGAGCCATGGGCGGCTATCCTGCGCTCCTCCAGCATCCCCGTTCTCCTGACCCACGACGGCAGCACTCCGGCGCGGCCGAAGCACAAGCTCTCCGGTGCAATGGGGACACCGGCCCTGCGATTCGGAGGCACAAGCCGAACAAAACGTGCATTCGTAGGAACAAATGTAGGCCTGTCCGTCGGCAAGGAGCCGCGCCCCGCACTTGGCACAGCTGGTTTTCATTTGAAGCTGCATGCGCCTGCTATCTGCACCTGGCTCGACGATTGCCCCAGCATCGCTCTGGTTATGTTTCCTGCGGCAAACTTCAACAACATTCAATCACACTTACACCCGCGGCGGTCCGTACTTGGTCCCTGATAATCAGCTATTGGACACTCTGATCTGGCTGTTCGACCCGGCGGCATACGATCCTAGCCGGGATTGAAAGAACAGCTGGCTGTGAAGAATTAGCGTTTGACGGGTTGTGTTCCTGCGCTGCACCTTAGGAAAATATAGGCGGAGTCGCGCGCTGCCAGCGGCGCTGGCGTTCAGTCTTCAGCAGACTCGCCTCGCCCATCTTCACTAGAGCGCCCATTGCCAGCGCGATAGCTCGAAATGGGCGCTTGTAGCCCCAGAACATCAGGGATCCGCGCCTGAGGATCCGGTCGTAGATCATTTCAACGGCCGCCGGACCCTCCGTCTCCATCAGCGCGATACGGCAAGCGCGTTCCAGTTTCACGCGCGAAGGCCGCGGGGAAAGCGGCTTTATCAGCGATCGCAGCCGAGCGCGTTTCTCGCGATCAGAATGTCGGGAATGAACTGGGGGCTGCAGAACGCTCGCAGTCGTCTGGCCCTGAAACTCTTCCCCAAGTTGTGCCGCTGTCGCCACAAACACTATTGTGCAGTAAGTGCTTGCTGTCGAATAGTATTCTGGTACAGGTACTAACACCATTGGGACTAATACCTAATGCTCAGTGACTAACATCGCATCTTGATTTGATTGGAGTAACTGCGATTGGTGACAGTATCATGACTTGATAATTACCATGCTTCGCAAGACAGATATCGCATGTTATGTCACAACTAAAAGATGTGGGAGAAGTTCGGGTGGCGAGATCAACAGTTTCGCTGCGGTCTTAGGTCAAAAGGAAAAAGGGCCCGTCCTCAATGAGGACAGACCCACAAGAACCAGCCGGCTAGAACAAGAGCTTCAGGCCGAATTGCAGATTACGAGCGTTCAACGTGCCAGCAGCCTGACCGATTTGCGGGTCCGTTATCGCGTTGTGGGCGCCGCCACCGTTCACCGCCAGCAGGAAATTAGCGCGGTTGAACACGTTGAATCCCTGTGCCTCGAACTTCAGGTGAAAGCGCTCCGTGAGGGTAAAGGTTTTGGCGAGGGTCATATCGGCATACCATTGGCCCGGGCCAACGAAATTGTTCCGCCCAAGGTTGCCGGTGCACGCCAGACAAGGACTGGACAGCACCGGTAAGTTGGATTGTCCGCCGGTTGCCCAGCCATTGGCCCAGCTGCTCCGGTTAAACGTCGCATGTTGGATGGTCGAATTTGGACGATCATTGTTGCCGCCATCCAGATTGAAATCTCCACCCGTGTTGATGCAGTTCGGCGTTGCGGTTCCCCCTGGGAAATCGGCAAGCACGCAGGGATTCGCTGCTCCCGTAGATGCATTTATGGAACACGTTGCCGCTCCCGGACTGGTGGGTTCGCACAGATTGGCGGGGTCGCCCACGGGAGCGTACGGCATCCAGTGCGCCCCGGATTGGAACGCCCAAATCCCGTTGTAAGACCACCCGCCGGCGATTGCTCCGAGCGCGCCTTTCAGGCTCTGGCCGGGTAGTTGGATGACATAGCTGAGCACCACGCGTTGCCGAATATCGTAGATCGAGTTTCCTCGATCCAGTCCCGGCAACGTTTGGTCGGTCGTGTATCCCTCGCCAGCGGCTCCGCCGTTGGCCGTAGTGGCGCCACTGTGCCACGTCGAGCCGTTGTCAATGGAGTGGCTCCAGGTGTAATTGGCGTTGAACAGGACGCCATGGCTCATCTGCTTTTTCGCCGACACCTGCAGCGCGTTGTAGTCGGAATTTACCGAATTTTCCCAGGTGCGGAGAATACCGTAGTTGGCGTTCGGAGCTCCCCCCAACCCGGTCAGCGTTCTGCCCAGATTGTCGACGACTTGAGCTCCCGCGGGCAGCAGCGCTCCCGGAGCACGATTGATGTCCTCCGCCCGGAACAGCTTGTGGCCAGCCGTGCCCACGTAATCCACTTCCAGCACAAATTTGGAACGGAGTTCACGCTGCAAGCTTAAGAAGTAGTTGTAGACGTATGGATCGGAGATACCTTGAGGCAGGACGATGCCCGTCAAGTAAGCGGTATCCGGATTGAATGGGGCGTAGCCGGTTATGTTCCCAGTATTCTCCGCGCCTCCGGAAGGGAAGGCGCTCTGCCCCGCGTTTCCGGGATGCCCGGAATAGGTGGGAGTCGCTCCTGGGACTGGTGTGCAGCCTCCGCCAGCGACTCCACCGTTAGAGGCAGCGCAAGTCTCCGGGCCGTAGACAACGGTCGCCGTCCCACCGGCAAGCGGGTCGAACTCCAGGTTGAACGAATAGTAAGGAGGGTTCCAACGCGAGTTTGAGAGCGGGTTATACAACGTGCCCTCATACGAGACGCCAAACCCGCTGCGCAGCGACGTCTTGCCGTCCCCGAACACATCCCAGGCAAAGCCCACCCGCGGACCGAAATCCTTGTAGTGATTCGGCCCCAAACGACTGGTGGGAGAAAATCCACCTGGACCGCAGACTCCTGCCAAAACGACAGTGCTGGGATTGGTGGGATCACAAACCGTTCCGTTGGGTTCGGTTTGGCCGAGTTGAACGTTCGCATTCTCGAGTTGCGAGATGATGTTGTTGCCAGTTCCCAGCAGGAAGGTTGTTGCCAGCTTGTCTTCTTCTGTATGCCGGGTGTAGAGATCCCAGCGCAGGCCCAGGTTCAGGGTCAGGCGCTTGCTCACCTTCCAGTCGTCCTGGAAGAATGCGCCCACCTCCCAGTTGCGCCAGTGGCGAACGTTCGTATCCAGTTGCCCTTGTCCGTTCCCCCCTCCCACAAATCCAGGATTCACGCCCGTGATCTGATATTCGGGCGAATCTGCCGCAAAGTAGGCCGGGTCGATGAAGTAGTACGACGCACGCGCGACGTTGAACTGGCTGTTTTCGATATTGCGGCGAAGATCCGCTCCCACCTTAAAACTGTGGTTGCCGTGGCTGATCGAGACCATGTCGGAGTAGGTGTACTCGTGATCCTTGAAGACCTGCGGATAGCCGTTGTACGAACCGATCGCAGCCGTATGATCGGAAAAGGCGATCGACGGCACGCCCGGATATCCTACGCTTGTGCCGGTATTGTTTTGCGTGTATCCGAGCCGCAACTCATTCAGCACTTTGGGAGAGAAGGTGTGAATGAAGCTGAGCTGCCCTGTCGGAAAGTGATTGTTGGCAGGATTGGTAAAGCCGCGGGTACAGTACGAGTAGCAGGGGCCGAACGAGTCGGTTTCATGCAGCCAGTTGAACTGAACAAAGAGCCGATTGTTGGAGTTCGGCGAGTAATCAATGCGCCCCGACCCCTCGATTCCGTTGAACAGGTTACCCAGGGACTGTGTCTGTGTACCGAAGATCGCGGTGGTCGTGTTCTCGAAGGGCATCACGCTGCCGGCGGAGGTGGCGGTACTCCGATCTCCTACCGTCCCGGTATAGACCCCACCGACCACATTGGCGGCACATCCAGGAGTGCTGGCCATGGTGCTGGCCTCGGCGGCCGTGACCCCAAAGATCGGTTGCAGCTTGGCGGATATATTGTTATAGGTCTGGCACAGCGGCCCGGGCATTCCGTTCGCGTACGGCAACGCCAAATTCACCAAACCACCGGCAGCTTGGCCCAGTGCGTTAAGGTAATAGTTGTTCACCGTCGCCGGTAAAATCGTGCCGACACTGCCGGGCTGTGCCGTGTTCGAATACGTGAAGTTGGCGATCGATCCGGGGATCGTCGGCTTAAAGTTGTTGTAGAGCAGCGCAGCCACCGAATTCGGCGCCCCGTTAGGGTTCGTCACTGCGGCTTCCCATTCCGGCGACTCGACAGTTAACGTCTCAGGCGTGCCCGACGACTTGAAGTGATCCTTCTGGAAGGAACCAAAAAAGAACAGCTTGTCCTTGATGATCGGACCGCCCACGGTAAACCCGAACTGATTGAATCGCACCGGCGGCTTCGACACCCCCTGCTGGTCAAGAAAGAATTGATTGGCATCGAACATGTCGTTGCGCACATAATCCCAGGCCGTGCCGTGAATGGCGTTCGACCCCGACTTGGTGATCAGGTTGTTGATGCTGCCTGCGCTGCTGCCGTATTGGGCAGACACGTTCAATTGCAGTTGCTGGAATTCTTCGACTGAATCTTCAATCGGAACGTTGACCACACCTCCGCTGAGATCCTTATTGGAAATTCCATTGATCAGGAATCCGTTGAAATCTTCGCGAACGCCATTCACCACCGCGCCCGAGGAACCATGGTTCGTCCCAGCTTCGAAATCCACCCCCGCAATGTTCACCGCGCCCGGTGTCAATTGGATAAGGTCATACACATTGCGACCGTTCAGGGGCAGGTTGCTGATCTGTGTAGAGGTGACGGTCGATGCCAGTTTCGAATCTTCGGTGTTAACTGCGGCCGCTTCGCCAGTAACCTCGACCACTTCCGAGGTCTTGCCGATTTGCAGCTTGAAGTCCACGTGCGCCGTGGTGCCCGCGTTCACGGTCACACTTGCGTTGGACACCGTCTTGAAACCGGGGGCTTCGACCGTCAGTCTGTAGGAACCCGCCGGCAGCTCTCTTGCTTCGTAAGTGCCCGTGGCATTCGTGGTAACCGAAACGCTCAAGTTCGTGGCCAGATTCGTGGCCGTAATTTTCGCGTTAGCAAGCGCGGCTCCGGTGGGGTCGGTTACCGTGCCGGAGAACTGTCCGTTCTGGACCTGAGCCGCGAGCTGCACGATGCTTACCACGCAAATCAGAATCCCTAACCACACTAACCTGGTGTTTTGTCTTTGCTGCTTCATGCTCTTCACCCCGACCGTGGACACGGTCCGCTGCATAGGGAAGGAACGGCGTAGTACGCCCGCCCACTCATATCGTCTTTGCACTTTGCAACCCGGAAGCGCGCGTTTTACTGAATCAGGGACCAGTAACAAGCAAACAGGTCCGAGTAATTGGACTCGAGTAACTAACACTTTATCTCTGCTCGAAGGAAGAGGCGCGGTGGACATGTAACTCTATGGAATTGTGTAGTATCAAAAAGAGAGCTGATGAGATTTTGTAGCGGCACTTGTGCCAGGTGCGTCGGCCATATGCGTTGCGCGCGAAGTCTCTCGAAGAATCGGCAAATCAGAATCTCTTCGAACCGATCAGCAGCGAGACATCTTTCTCCTGCCCCTGCGTTAGCTCAGGAAGCGCAACAAAACGAAGTGGACCGAGGCGACAGGCGTTGGTGACGATCACACCTTTTTGTGCGAGCCTGTCCCCCAAACAGCCTTTGCCGTCGCACGTCTGCCTAACTTCAGGATCTTGAATGGGTTGACCGGTGCCAGAGACGGAATCGAACCGTCACGTGCTTTTAAGGCGCATGGGATTTACAACCCTCCGGTCCGCCTTTTGCGCCCCAGCGCCGGACCCTCGTGAACACTGGGCATCCCTCGCATTCAGAAGGGTTTATCGGAATTTCGAAGTACCGGCTCATGCCTACCAAGGGGTACCGAAACTTACCGACGCGGGCACGATCCGGACACGATAAAAAAAGCGATCAAAATTGGCCAGTAAGACCAAACTGTGAAGGGGTAGCCTAAATTCCGATATGCTTTCTGCGTCCGAAGAGCGGCTTAAGGAGTTGTGGTTAAAGGCTGCGGCGGCTGGCGATCCTGCCGAGGTAGAACCCATACTATCGGAATTCAGAGATGCCCTGCATGAGTACATTGATGCAAAAGTCAAAGCGGGGGCCAAGAATCCTCCCCAGTGGACACGGCTAGCATAGGGGCCGCCTCGGGGCGGAAAAGCCGGAACCGCCAAGTGGTCCCGATTGCGGTCCCGATTTCAGATTTTGGCCTCGCACGCCGATCGCGCCTACGAGTTCCTCATCGCGCGGAACCCTCGTAAACATTGGGGAAATGGTGCCCGAAGTGGAATTCGAAACCGTCACGTGCTTTTAAGGCGCATGGGATTTACAATCCCCAGTTCCTCTTCAGGAGAAAGCGCCGTGATCCCACGCTATACCCGGCCCGAGATGGCTCGCATCTGGAGCGACGAAAACCGCTTCCGCACTTGGCTCGCGGTCGAAGTCGCCGCCACCGAAACCTTGGCCGCCGCCAGCATCGTGCCGAAAGCTGCAGCCAGGGCGATCCACGCGCGCGCCGGCTTCAGCGTTGACCGCATCTTCGAGATTGAAGCCGAGGTCAAACACGACGTCATCGCCTTCACCACGGCAGTCGCAGAGATCGTTGGCCCGCATGCGCGCTGGTTTCACTATGGCCTCACCTCGAACGATGTGGTCGATACGGCACAGGCGCTGCTCATCCAGCAGGCGTCCGCTTTAATTGCGAACGACCTCGACCGTCTGGCCGAAGTTCTCGAACGTCGTGCGTTCGAGTTCAAAGACACGCCGATGATCGGGCGGACCCACGGCATCCATGCCGAGCCCATCACCTTCGGATTCAAGATCGCCAACTGGTATTCGGAGACCGAGCGCAACATCGCGCGCTTCCAGTCGGCTGCCGAAGATCTGCGTGTGGGCAAGTTCTCAGGCGCGGTCGGAACGTTCGCCCACCTCACCCCCGAACTAGAAGAGAAAATGTGCGCGCGCCTGGGACTGAAGGCCGCTGCAATATCTTCGCAGGTGATTCAGCGCGACCGCCACGCCCACTACCTGGCCACGCTGGCCACGATCGCATCGACGCTCGACAAGATCGCGACCGAAATCCGCCATCTGCAGCGCACCGAAGTTCGCGAGGCCGAAGAATTTTTCAGCGAAAAGCAGAAGGGCTCGTCGGCCATGCCGCACAAGCGCAATCCCGTCACCAGCGAACAAATCTCAGGACTAGCGCGTGTAGTGCGATCGAACGCGCAGGCCGGATTCGAGAACGTCGCACTCTGGCACGAGCGAGATATTTCGCACTCCTCGGCCGAGCGCATCATCATCCCTGACTCGACCACGCTCGCCGACTACCTGCTCAACAAGACCGCGAACCTGATCGAAACCATGTTCGTCTATCCCGAGCGCATGATGGCGAATCTAGAAAGTACGCGTGGCCTCGTCTTCAGCGGACAGTTATTGCTCGACCTGGTCGAGAGCGGAGTTTCCCGCGAGGACGCCTACCGTCTGGTCCAGAGTCACGCCCTGCGCGCGTGGAAGGAGAACCTCGACTTCCACGAGCTAATCTTGAACGACCCAGAGATTCGCGGACGCGTGCCAAAAACAAAGATCGAGCGTGCATTCGACCTGAAGCGGCAGCTCAAGAATATCGATAAGATTTTCGCGCGCGTGTTTCCGAACAAGACTGCCGCGAAGAGGAATACTGGATCGTCAGGAAAGAAAGCTGCAAAACGCAAAAGGTAGGGTTCAGCCTCGCCGGCCTTCCGGCCGTTCGATGCGGTGTTCGTGGGCTGAGGCGATTCTCAGTAAAATCCCAACGATGAGCCCTGAAGAACGCCTCGATCACTTGGCGGAAAAAACCTCTTTTTCTTGTCCATTAAGGGTAACGACCTTCCAAAGCTGCGGATGATCCGGCTTTCCCTGATAAGCACTTCATTCGCTTGTAATAGTTTGTAAAACTGCCCTCGCAGCAACATCCCTCCCCAGCCGCCGCGCATCTATTTAACTAACCGGTTAACACTGTGGAAGACCGGAATTCCGGTTAAAGGATGGCAAACATGAAGAGGCAAACATTTGCGGTGACTCTGGCGTTGCTCGTCCTGCTGAGTATGACTGCAATGGCCGCCACTGGCCGGTACGACGAGCAGATTCAGCAGGCGGTCAGCCAGAAAATACACGACGCGAAGCAACTGCAGAGCGTGAGTTCGAGCGTCGAGGATGGCATCGTGAGCCTCACCGGCACGGTCGGCCTTTATCAGGATAAGCTCGACGCCGCCAAGAAAATTAAGAAGCTCGCAAACGTCAGCGGGGTTCGCAATGACATCGAGGTCGCGGGACCAACCGTGCCCGACGGCCAACTCGAGAAGAAACTGGCAAAGCAGGTTGCTTATGACCGCGTCGGATATTTTGACAACACGTTCAACTATCTTGCGCTCGACGTAAAAGACGGCGTCGTCACCATCAACGGCGACACGGTGAATGACGTGGCGAAAGACTCGGCGCTCAGCATCGTGGCGCGTACGCCCGGCGTAAAGGACGTGGTCAACGACGTAAACGTGCTGCCGGTTTCGCGCTTTGACGATTCGATCCGGATGCGCACAGCACGCGCGATTTATCGCGACTCGGTGCTGGGCCGCTACGCGAGCGATCCGGTTAACCCGATCCGCATCGTGGTCGACAACGGACACGTGACGCTTTACGGCATGGTCGAGAGCACGATGGACAAAACCATCGCAGGAATACGAGCCAGTTCCGTGCCGGGCGCCTTCAGTGTCGAGAACAAGCTGGTGGTGGACTAACTGGCTTGGTCGACGGATAAACGACTAATGAGTTGTGTTCTCTCCCGGGCGCGGCGCAAGCCGCGTCCCTTTTTTTTCGCGGCCGCCCCGGAGGCGCTGCTTCGCCGGCCTAGTTCACCTTGCGCGAGTGCACCAGCTTAAGGCTGTCGCCCTGCAAAATTCGCCGGATCTGATGCTTGGCGTGGACGGTCCAGGGACCGGTAGTATCGAGCTTCACATAGGCGCGCCAGTGTTGCAGGGCCTTGCGCGGCTCGCGTATCTTCTCGTAAGCCAGCGCAATGTTGTAGTGCGCATCCGCATAGGTGGGCGCGAGTTGAATTGCGGTCTTATAAGTGTTGATGGCTTCCTCGACGCGTCCGGTTTCGTCGAGCACGTTGCCCAAGTCGAAGTGGGCGAGCGCGTAGCGTGGATCGATCTGGATCGCCGAACGGTAGTGCCTTTCAGCGAGCGCGTATTCCTGACGGTTGTAATAGAGTGTGCCTAGATTGATATGCGCGGCGGCGTGCATCGGATCCATATCGAGAACCTTTAAATAGGCAGTGATCGCCTCGCTCTGCGTGGAGGGATTCTCTTCCAGCACGATCCCGCGCGCGAACAAGTCGGCAACGTCGGTAACCACCAGCTCCGGTCCATTCCGAGGCGGGCTCGTTACGACTCTACTTTCTTCGGACGAGAAATCGAACATGAACTGTCCCGCGATTGGTTCCAGCAGCCGCCCCTGGTGCCGGAAGGCAACGCGGTGTCCGCTCTGATAGGTCCCGGCTTCAAGCAGCGGATTCTCCATGCCGGCAACTTGTTTCTGCATGGCTTCGAGCGATTGCCGGATGACCGCCGGACGAACCCGCTTGGCGCACAGGTCGCGCACTTTCTTGATTTGCACCAGATCGAAGAAGGAATAATCTTCGCCCGCCGTCACCAATCCCGCCTTCTCCCAGGTCTGAAGCTGGCGAGGAACGAGCCGGAGAATACGCAGCAGATCTGCTCGGCTGTAGCGATACACAGTTGTCAACAACTCTCGTCCCTGATTATCCGGAACTTCTGTGCGGGAATGCAAGTAGCAACGTAGTGGAAGGCTGTGGAGAATCGGGATGAAATGGCAAACGACGAACCGGTGACCCTTCCTGCCTGCGCCGGGCCAGGCGAATCAGAGGTAACCTAACCTTTGGAACGGCCGGTATGGATGCAACCCCCTGCTTGGCGGTAGAATCTGATGAGTAGGAGCGCGCCGTCCTTGGGTTGTATGTAGGCTCCTCGTGCGCAGCTGCACTCCCACGTTCGAAGGCACGTTCGCCGGGAGGTACGGATTATGAACAGATTTTGTCTTCGCGGGTCCCTCTTCGCATTTGCCGCTTTCATCGGTCTCACTCTCACTCTTAACCCAGCATTCGCCCAGCACGGCGGCGGCGGTCACGGCGGCGGCGGCGGCTCCCATAGCAGCGGAGGCGGCGGCTTCCACAGCGATGGCGGATCTCACGGCGGCGAGCAGTCCTTTGGCGGAGAGCGTGGCTACGACGGCGGCGGCTTTCGCGGTGGATCAGCGACGGGGCATTACGGAATGGGCAGCGGTTCGTCCCGCGGAGCTGAAGCTGGCCGCAATTCGTTCGACAGTCGTTCGTCGAACGTTCGTCCTGCAATCAACGATGGACAGTGGCATTCGTTCGGCAGCGCCAGCAGTTCCGCGCGTGCCACTGGGGCTAGCTCCGCGCGTTCCGGTTCCAGTTCCAATGCCGCACGCAATTCCGGAGGCGTGGCGAACGCCAGCCTCTCCGCCCGCAATACCGGAATCTCCGATGGCGCCTGGCACTCCTTCAGCTCGTCAAGAGGTGCGTCCGGGTTCGTCGGGGCCTCCAGAATTTCGCCGGGCTTCGGTCGAGGTGGCTTCGGTTGGGGCGGTGGTTACGGTTGGGGCCGCGGTTGGGGATGTTGCGGTTGGGGCTGGGGATTCTGGGGCTTCGGCGTCGGATGGCCCTACTGGGGCTGGGGATTCGCCTGGGATCCTTGGTGGTACAACCCGTACTGGTACGCCCCGTGGCCGGCGTCTTACTACTATCCGGATTCCTACCCGGATTACAGTTACGACTGGTCCGACAATCCGCCGCCCTACCGGCCGGGTTCAGCGCCGAATTCGTCGAATGGCCACGACTCGCCGGCCAGCGGCATAAGCGCGTCAAGGTCGGACTACAACTCGACCGCTAATTCTAATTCTAGTGATGACAGCTTCGATCTCGGCACTGGCACCAGCCTGGATAACGGCGACTCCGTCCAGAAAGACCAGACGCCGCAGCCCGAAGCTGCGCCGAATCCCCCGGCTCCGGCGGCTCAGCCGCAGCCGGGCTCGGTTACCCAGTCGCAAACCTGAATCCGTGCGGCTCTTTAGTGCGGAGTTTTAGGGATGCCGTGATCTGTCTCGGACAAGGTTGCTACGGCAAGATTGCTGTCGCTAGAGACTGTCACGGGCGTGCGGACGATGACTCTTCAAGCAATTCTTTCAAATACTCTTGCCACACCGCCGCCCAAGTGTGAGTGCCGTGACCGTGCGTCTTCTCGGAAGCGGGTAGCAGCACGAATTTCCCGTTCTTCACTTTCTTGATCTCGCGCTCGGCGATCCCCAACTCCGGCGGATTGATGAAATCATCGGCGGAGTTAACAAACATCGCCGGCGCTTTAATGGAATCAAGCCTCGATGACGGGTCATAGTCCCGCGAAGCACTGACCGCATACAGAAAGTCGGTAGCGTCGATGTCCGCCGTCATCTTCTTCATCGCACCGTCGAGATACTTGTCGGCATCGTCGCGTGTCGGCAGGTCGTGCTGCATGAGCAGCGGCGCACTCCCAGCGATCAGCAGAAAATCCGCGGCGATCTGCAGTGCGGCGCGAGGCTCGCTCGTGTACTCGCCGTTTTTCCAATCCGGGTCCTGACGAATTCCGTCGATGACCATTTTGCGCCAGATGCGGTTTCGTCCCGCGATTTGCACCGGCAAACATGCCAGCGGCATCAACGCGTCCATTTCATCGGGATAGGCCTCGCCCCACATAAAGGAATGCATGCAGCCCATCGATGTCCCCATCACCAAGCGGAGATGGTTCACGCCCAGCCCCTTTTCGATGAGTTCGTGCTGCAGCGCGACCATGTCGGCATAGTCATATTGCGGAAAGCGCGCATGCATGCCGTCGCTCGGCTTGCTCGATTTTCCGTGGCCGATGTTGTCCGGCACAATCAGGTAGTACTTGCTGGCGTCCAGCAACTGTCCCGGTCCAAACAGCACGCCCGCAAATATCGGACGGAGGAATCCCTGTCCCGAACCGCTCGTGCCATGCAGAATCAGCACCGCATTCGTCGTCCGCCCGTTGGCATCCTTCATCGGAGCGCCGAACGTGGTGTAGTGCATCCTCACGTCCGCCATGGTTTCGCCCGATTGAAAGCGAAAATTGTGGATGACAAAGTCCCCCTCGTGAGGCGCCGGCGCGCCGGCCGCAATTTGGACCGCTGCCGTCTGTGCTCCGGCTTGCCCCAGAGCCAACGTCATGACTAAAGCCACCAACAGTCCTGGGCGCTTCATCATCGTTATCGTTATCGTTGTCCCCGCCATCGTCCCTCCACATGAACTGCGGCCACGCGATTGCCATCTGGTCCGATTCGG
>Ga0070761_10001335_pt1 | contig 15515 bp, 19 predicted proteins | sample HubBroMetageREF1_FD_66724 | JGI IMG/M metagenome (GOLD analysis project Ga0070761, IMG submission 66724) | Reference soil microbial communities from the Hubbard Brook experimental Forest, New Hampshire, USA - Hubbard Brook CCASE Soil... | ecosystem: Environmental > Terrestrial > Soil >... | reverse complement strand
AACTCCCGGCGATTTGAAAGCAAGAACCGGAGCGCGCATCTCCGGCGTTGTCGGCATTGTTATCGGGCGGATGAAGCAGATTTTGGAGTGGACGCCATGCATATCGCGAGCGAGCCGGCGATCTTGTACTTGGGGACACCCGTGGTTCTCATCAGCACCGAAAACGAAGACGGCACCTACAACCTGGCGCCGATGTCGTCGGCGTTTTGGCTTGGATGGCGTTGCATCCTCGGCTTGTCGGCCATTTCAAAAACCACCGAGAATTTGCGGCGCACGGGTCAGTGCGTTCTCAATGTACCGTCCACCGACAACGTCGCCGCCGTGAATCGCCTTGCGCGCACCACCGGTTCGAATCCGGTTCCTCCGGTCAAACTGGCGCGCGGCTACAGGTATGAGGGAGACAAGTTCGGGATTTCCGGCTTCACGCCCGTCGCATCCGAGACCGTCTCGCCGCCGCGCGCGCTCGAATGTCCCGTGCAACTGGAAGCCGTTGTCAAGGCGATGCACAGCGTCGCCGAAGACGACGAGGTGCTGCGCGGGCGCATCCGCACTTTTGAGGTGCGCGTTCAGCGCGTGCATCTCGAAGAGTCGATTTTAGTGGAAGGCGAGCCCGACCGGATCGATCCGGACAAATGGCGGCCGCTTATCATGAGCTTTCAAAAATTCTATGGGCTCGAACAAAACCAATTGCACGAGTCGACGCTTGGGCAGATTTCCGAGTCGTTGTATCGAACCCGCGACGTGGATACGGCGCGTGGGGCGTTACGCACGAACACCCGGGAGCCTGTGCGGGCGGCAATCGCAGGAGGACACAAATGAGGTTGGTCCGACTTGGCGAGGCGCGCACAGGTATTTTTCTCGAATTGCCGAGTGGTCCTCATGTCCTGGACGTCGTCGCAAGTGTCGGCGCCCAATGACGGTTGATGCCAGACGACGCCATCCGGAGCAGCAGGCGGCCGTGGCCTTGACGACGCGACTGTTCCGATGCTGACCACGTTTCATTTCATCGGCCTGTCGGGCGAGAATCGAGCACTCTGCTTATTGCTTTTGAATTGAAGTGGCTCGCCGACCGGCGACCGAAGATTTGGATACCCCGGCAAGAAACGGAGCGCTGTTGCGATGTCGTTTGTTTAGCGTCTGCGTCGGAAGCTTGATGCTTTTTGCGACAAGTCGCAACAAACAGAGAGATCAAAACATGTCAAAGGAAGATGACAACAAGGCGATCGTCGGTCGCTGGTTCACGGATTTCTGGGGCGCGACCTGCAATCTGAAGATCGTGGACGAGCTCGCGGCGCCCGACATGCTGTTGCAGTACTCGCTGCACGAACCCGCCGAGGTCGCGATGACATCAAGGTCTTCATGACCGACTTTAGGAAGGCGTTCCCGGATCTCAACTTCTGGGGCGCAGCCGAGCTGATCGCGGAAGGCGACTATGTCGTCGGTCGTTGGGAGGGAGGCGGCACGCATACCGGTCCCGCTTTCGATGATTTCCTGATCGGAGGCCTGCCGGCCAACACCGGCCGCAAGATGAAGTTTACGGGAACGACCGTGCTGAAGCTCAAGAATGGCAAAATCGTCGAGGAAATCGGTCTCGACGACGGCGTCGCTGCCTTGACACAGCTCGGCCTCATCAAGAAAGTGGCCTAGGTCGTCGGTTCGCAACGACGCGCCTACCGCATGGGAAATGTGAGGCGGCAGTCGACGAGTGCCGCCTCACAATGCATGGAGCAAACAATCTGCCGCCACGCCGCGGCCGAGAGGGCGTGTAGCCAACCATTCCCTGGAGAATTCGTTCATGTCATCGTCGCCACTCATGTCAGGCTTTCCCCCGGCGGAATCCCACCAGGTGACGCTGGCAAATTGGCGCACCGCTCCCTACACCAAATGGGGCATTTCAGCATGTGCGGGAAATCGTTCCGTCGGCTGACATCGCGAATTCGCCAAGCGACGTCTGGCAATTGGATGCCGAGCCAAAGGATTTGTCGTCGTTCGCATTCCAACACGGCCGCGAGACATATCCGCTCGATCGGTTCATCGCAGACACCGACACCGACGGCCTCGCGATCTTGCACCGCGGTAAGGTGATCTACGAGCACTACGCCAACGGCATGACGTCGAACACGCCTCACATTCTCATGTCCGTGTCCAAGTCGTTGACCGCCATCGTTGCCGGCATCCTCATCGACAAGGGCACTCTGGACCCGGAGCAAACACTCGCATCGATCATTCCGCAGCTAAAGAGCTCGGTTTATTCCGATGCGACGGTGCGTCACGTCTTGGACATGCGCATCGGCCTCGATTTTGATGAAGACTACCTCGCGACGTCAGGACCGATCATTGAATACCGCAAATCGGCCAATTGGAATCCACTCGCTCCGGGCGAGCGCCCGAGTGATCTCCGAAGTTTTCTGTCGAGCTTAAGGGACAGAGCACGTCCCGACGGTGGATCGTTCCACTACGTGTCGACCAATACCGACCTCTTGGGATGGGTCTTGGAGCGTTCAGCAGGCACGCGGTTCGCCGATCTCCTGAGCAACTTGCTCTGGCAGCCGATGGGCGCTCAGGTCTCTGCCTATATCACGGTCGACCGTCTCGGCGCGCCTCGTTGCGCCGGCGGCATATGCACGACCGTTCTCGATTTGGCGAGGGTCGGTCAGCTGATCGTCCAAGGCGGTCGCAGAAACGACACTGCGATCATACCGGCAGCCTGGATAGCCGACATGTTCGACGGCGGCGATCCGAAAGCCTGGAGTGACGGCGACCTGATTTCGTATTTGGGCGACCGCCCCATGCATTATCGCAGCCAGTGGTACGTTCTTCGCGATCGCGCCGTCGCTTTCGGACTCGGCGTTTATGGCCAGAACATATTCGTCGATCGTGCGAACGAGATTGTCGTGGCCAAGGTCTCGTCCCAAGCTCCGCCCTTGGACAAACGTCTCATTGATCTGACCATCGGATTCGTGGAAGCCGTCAGCGACCACATCCGGTCACGCTGAACGTGCCGCGCAGCTTGCCTCTCCATCTGTTATAAGTGGCTGATTGTTCTGATAAAATCTGGAGCGGGCGAAGGGATTCGAACCCTCGACCCCAACCTTGGCAAGGGCGTTTCTTTATCTTCGACAGAGTACGATCATATTCTCCACCAGAGCACGACAACACATTGAAGACAGTCGCATTTTCGCCTCCTACGCCGAAGTTCATACGCCACAATGCGCGCCGATTTGCTTCCGCCACGCTTCCGCGGAAGCCGGGTGCCGAGCGGCGATAGGAACCGGAAAATGCCTAAGCTAACCAAGCGACATGTCGATGCGGTCGGGCCCAAAGATGCCGACCATTTTGTCTGGGACGATGAATTACCCGGATTCGGGCTGCGGGTTTTCGCCTCCGGCAAGCGCAGCTTTCTGGTCCAGTATCGCGCCTTAGGCCGGACCCGCCGGGTCACCATAGGCTTTTACGGAACCTGGAGGGCCGCCAGTTAGCGATAGCCGGCACAGTCGAGCCGCAGCACATATTTGAGCCCGCTGGCAGCGGCTGCCAAAAGACATGCTTATAAACTGCATAAGATTATTGATCTTGTCACGGTTGCGCCGGCAACACATTATCACTCCGGTTCGGTGCATCGCGCGTCCGGCATATCAACAAAATCAACGCGATAGGCACGTGGGAATCATGAAATGGAAATGTCCAGCGATATTTGGCCGCTGTGAGTCGGGGCCAAAGCCAAGTGTTGACGCATACACCCGCGGCACAACACCATACCTGTATCGGGAGTAGAGCACCGACGCCGCAAGAACGGCGGACTATCCCGCACGTTAGTAGCCGCCAGATTGCGTTGGAGCGCCCAAAGTGACACACCAGGTTTGCGGTGCCGAGCAGGCGGTCCTCGCGAATAGTTTCTCTGACTCGATGTCGACGTGTCGACCGGAAGAAAGCGGTCTCGCCTGCCCTCCGGTTGCTGCTCGACATGGGGGATCGCCGCGGGGCGGGACGTACATCTCCCCGAAGAAGAACATCCAGCACAGCCAACGGAGACACAATTGATGAGCCCAAGCATGGAGCTGGTCAATACAACCGACTTTTTTCACGACCTTCGCCCGTTGGAGCAAAGACGATTGTATTTTCTTCTGCTTGCGCTCCGTGGCGCACACCCGGACGACGCCCTAGCGGTTGCTGAACAGATGGAGCGCTTTATACACGGCGCCAGCGCGCGCGAGCAGAGCGCCGGACAAACATCGCAAACAGACGCCGACAAAGCAACTGCAACGAGCGAGAACACGCAGCAGACGGACACCGACGGTACATCGGACGGTACATCGAGAGCCAAAGGGATTCTGTCGGACAAGGTATTCCGCCGACGCTTTGAAAATGCGCTTGCATCCGGCGCTAATAATAGAGAGATCGCTGCTAGATTTGGGCTGACGTTGAGGCAAACGAACGGCCTGCGGCAAGGCTTGGCGCGACGCAAGACTCCTCCCGAGCCTTTGCGTGGCGACGGAGGCCCACAAGAGGCGCCTAGAGGACAACGACAGGAACTGACCGCAGAATCGCTTGATGATGTGGTGCGATTTCTCCGGCAGAGAGACGACGTCATCGTCAGAAACGGCGAGAACTTCTTGCTCAATAGTCGCCAGCTCCTAACAGCCGCCGAGCTGGTCGAACGCGCAAATCGCAAGCGCAGGGAACTGGGCAAGGCCGCATTTCCCGTTGAACCGGTCGAGAGGATGACGGGTCGGATGTAGGGCGCACGGTCAGATTATCCGATTGCCGGGGACTTCAGGGTCTTTTCCAGCCCATCCCGAATATCAGTCTTCGCCACGAGGCTGAGCGCGGCGCGCGCAGCGGCGGGGTCGCCGAGTGACGCTCTGATGTCGCCCTTGCGACCCGGCCTGTGGCGAATGATGACCCGACGTCCGACAATGCGCCCGATCGTCTGAGCGAGATCCAGGATGCAAGTAGCTCGGCCAGAGCAAACGTTGAATATTGCCGCGCCCGTGCGTAGCCCTGCCATTGCTTCGATGAAATGTGCGACCACATCGGACACGAAGACGAAGTCGCGCGTCTGCTTTCCGTCCGAGTAGATCTCGATCTCGCGGTTTGCCGCGATACGATCCGCGAAAATTGCGATAACACCCGAATATGGCGAGCACGGGTCCAGACGAGGTCCGTAGACGTTGAATAGCCGCAGCCCTACGCTCGGGACAGAGTAGACGGTCCAACCCACTTTTGCATGCCACTCGCCGCCAAGCTTGTCGACGCCATAAGCCGACAGCGGCCTCGTCGGCGCGACTTCACTAAGAGGGAGCTGATTGCTGTCGCCATAGACGGCAGCGGAAGAGGCGTAGACAACCGGCAGCGGGAGGGCGGCACGTCGGGCAGCATCCAGTACATTGAGCGTGCCGGTGAGATTGGTTCGGTGCGAGCCCAACCAATCTATGCGGCAGCGCTCGACGGAGGCGACGGCGGCCAGGTGGAAGATGCCGTCTACCCCTTCGGCTGCGCAGGCAAGAGCGTCTGGATCGGCAACGTCGCCGACGATCAGCTCGGCTGACTTCGGAAGATTGCCGCGACGCCCGGTCGAGAGATTGTCCAGAGCGCGCGTCTCGTGCCCTTGGCGCAAGAGTTCCTCCACGAGGTGCGAACCAATGAAGCCGCAGCCGCCGGTTACCAGCCATTTCGCCATCCACAATATTCCCGTGCACAGACGATCACATCGACGCTGAGTCCGACATCGCTACACTCCGCTTCTCGGCGTCGGAGTTCCATCGGATGGGCGCGAAGCGCTTAGCGTGACATTCGAATTCTACAGGCGAGATTTTTCGCGGACAAAGCACGATATGATCGCGGCGGGAAATCGGCTGAAGGCAGATGACGGTCGATGAGAAGGGCCGATCGAGGAGCTGCGCGAGATGCCAGCGCAGCCACCGCCGGGTCATGTTGTCATTCGGATTTGACCACCGCTGCGTGGCGAGGGCGGCCTTCGTACCAAGCCCCTGGCTCCCATACGTAGGAAACAGTCCCGGTGGCCGACGCATCGAGGCACCGCTTTACGACTTCTTCGGCCACATCCTCAGAGGTCGGGAGTTTACCGACTGCGGCGCGCGACGCGCCGTGTACCCTGGGTCCCAATGCTCGAGGAGCTTGGTCGTATTCAGCTTCACGCCAGAATCCGAAAGAACCGCCGCGTAGGCCAGAAGCGCGATTTCACCGGCCTTCTTGCTCGCGGCTATGCGTACGTAACGCGGATAGCTCTCGCCCGATCCATGGAAATGGGCCTCGTGGCTCGTAACATAGATAATTGTTGACCCCGTCGCGAGATGATGACCCATCACCCGAACGGTGTCTAATAGGGCCTCGCAATTGATGGCATGTGCATATGCTTCGGGCATTCCGGGCTCGAGATCGCCGCTAAGCAGAGTTGCACAGATCGCGACACGTATGCACAAATCCCCTCTCCCCTCGGGGAGAGGGTCAGGGTGAGGGGGCCGCGCCATGATGTTATTCACGGTGGCCGCGTGTTTCTGCACGCGTCATCTCACTGGCGTCGCCCCCTCACCCCGGCCCTCTCCCCGGAGGGGAGAGGGGGATGTGTGGCGCGGTCAAAGCAACGCTGCTTAGCGCTCAGGATCAGGCGATCAATGGCTCCGTAGCACGAGCCAACATACTGCCCAAAGAGCGATCAATTCCTTCTTGTTGCAGATGTCAAGGGAATGCGTACGCCCCTGGCCAACATATCTAGTCAAATCATCGGCGACCGGGGACGCGAGACACTCCAAATGTCGATCCCGAGCCTGGTCTCGAGGTGATGACATTCCCGGACTTTCCTGCCGACGCCGAGATCCCGAGCCACTCGGATCAGCGCGCGATGGGGTCAGACTGGAAAATGCGGAGACGGTAGCCGCTATACGAGCAGAGCGGCTTCCCGCGGAACAACGTCAGAGCGCGCGAATCTGTCGGTCGAGGTCGCGCAACGTCGTCGCTTTGTCGATGGCAAGCTGCTCGAAATCGATTTTCTTCGAGTAGAGCTCCTCGCATGCGAGCAGCAGTTCCACCAGCAGCAGAGAGTCCGCCCCGATCTCGGCAAGGACCACATCGGGACCGACGCTGCGGTCATCGACGATGCGACCCAACTCCTTCGCCAGAAAACTTAAGGCAGTACTGGTCGTCTGATCTGACATTCGACACCTTCTGACACGTGAGTCGACGGATGTTCGCTTGCGCAACGCCGCGCTCGTGGCTTAGAGTCTCAGGGTAGCTGAGTGCGCAGTTTGTTGTGAAGTGGATGATGGCGCGATCTGATGAAAATCTCGTCTCATTGATCCGCCGCCGCGCCGCGGACCTCGGGAACTCGCAGGCTTTCACTTTTCTCAGAGCCGACGGCGGCATCGCGGCGGAGTACGGCTATGCCGCCCTCGATCGCGACGCGCGGGCCCTCGCTGCTGTGCTGGCGACATATTGCCGGCCGGGCGATCGCGCTCTGATCGCGCTTTCGACCGGGCGCGATTACATCACGGCCTTCATCGGATGCCTCTATGGGGGGATCATCGCCGTGCCGGCGTTCGCGCCTTCGCCGCGCAGTGCAGCACGCTTGCGGGCAATCATGCGGGATTCGATCCCACGGGTCGTCCTCACAAATCACGCGCTCTCGGCACGCAGCAGAGCCCTGCTCGAGCAGGCATCGCGGTCCAACCCCGTCGACCTCATCGAGGTCGACCGAATCGATGAGCGGGAGGCCGGCTCGTGGCAGCCGGTTGCGATCGCGCCGCAATCGATCGCTTTGCTGCAATACACCTCCGGCTCGACCGCCGAACCCAAGGGGGCCGTCATCACCCATGCCAATCTCATCAGCAATCAGTCGATGATCGCCGCCGCAGCCAGCCACGACCAGAGCACCCGCCTCTTGGGCTGGCTGCCGCTGCATCACGATATGGGGCTCGTCAGCAACATCGTGCACCCGCTCTACCTCGGAGTCTCCGTCATATTGATGTCGCCGATCGACGTGCTGCAGAGCCCGCTGCGCTGGCTTGAGGCCGTCTCGAGTTGGCACGCGACGACGAGCGGCGGACCGAACTTTATCTATGATCTCTGCGCGCGGCGGACTACGCCGGAGCAGCGTCGGGCGCTCGATCTCGGGTGCTGGGACGTGGCCTTCGTCGGTGCGGAGCCGATTCGCCCAGAGACTCTGGACCGCTTCAGCCGAGCGTTCGCGCCTTGCGGCTTCCGTCCGGATGCGTTCCTGCCTTGCTATGGGCTCGCGGAGGCGACGGTTTTCGTCACCGGGCGATCGAAGGGCACCGGATGCGCGGAGCTGCGGGTCGGTCCGGACGCGCTCGAGCGCGAGGGGCGCGTCCGGCCGACCGTCAGCGGCCGATGTTTCATCTCGTGCGGCTGTGTCCGCGGCGATCTCGATCTTCGCATTGTCGATCCCGCGTCGGGCATTGAATGCGCCACGGAGCAGGTGGGTGAGATCTGGATTGCCGGTGCCAGCGTCGCCGCCGGTTATTGGAAGAAGGAAGAAACAACCCGTGAAAGCTTCGGTGCGGAGCTTCAGGGCGTTCGGGGGCAATATTTGCGGACGGGCGATCTCGGCTTTCTCTCGAATGGCGAGCTTTACATCGCCGGGCGCCTCAAGGATCTCATCAAGATTCGCGGTCGAAACTGCTATCCGCAAGACATCGAGCGCGCCGTGGAGAATGGTTGTCCGGAGATCAGGCCCGGTTGTTGCGCCGCGTTCTCGATCGAGGTCGACGGGGAGGAGAAGATCGTTGTCGTTGCCGAGCTCGAGCGGGGCTTCGCCGGTTCGCCGATGGCCGTCGTGGCAAAAATGCGATGCACTATATCGACCGAGCTCGAGCTTGCCAGCGAGGGTATTCTGCTCGTCAAGCCGGCTGTTCTGCCAAAGACCTCCAGCGGCAAGATCCAGCGCCGGCTCTGTCGGGCGATGCTTCTCGACCGGCAATTCGCGCCGCTCGCCGAAAGTTGGATCGGCTTCCGCGACCGGCGCGATGACCTTGCCCCGCGCGAGGCAGCGGGTGCGAGCGAGGAGGGCTGAGATGACTGGCCAAGAACTGGCCTTGGCGATCGACGACGCGCGCTGGCCGGTCGCGCTCACGTCCGATTACACCGGGGGAGATCGGACTCTTCTTGCGCTCTACCGCAAATGCGAGGCGCAACACTGGGATGCCGACCGCGATATCGACTGGGCTGTCCCGCTCGATCCGGCAAACCCCCTCAAGATCCCCGATGATGCAATGGAGCTTCAGGGGACGGAGCTGTGGCGGCGCATCGGCGCCGCTGAGCGGGATCGCATCCGCCACCATCTGCAGGCTTGGCGCCTTTCGCAGATCCTTCACGGCGAGCAGGCCGGCATGCTCTGTGCCGCCAAGATGGTCGCGGGCGCGACCGAACTTGCCACCAAGCTCTTTGCGGCCGGCCAAATGGCCGATGAAGCGCGTCATGTCGACGTCTATTCTCGGCTGCTACGGACGCATTTTTCCGCCATCTACCCGCTGGACCCGTCGCTCGGCACGCTCCTCGATCAGGTCCTCCGGGACCCGAGGCACGACATGATAAATCTCGGCGTGCAGATCATGGTCGAAGGCATCGCGCTCGCGAGCTTCCGGAGGATCCACGCCTATTCGCAGGAAGCTTTCGTCAAGACCCTGATCGCTTATGTCGTGAAGGATGAGGCACGACACTTCGCGGCGGGACGGTTGATGTTCAGGGCCCACGCGAGGCAATTCTCCGAAGCGGAGCGCGCGGAGCGGGAGGAATTCATTTGCGAAGCCGCATTGCGGCTCCGAGATCACTTGTTCGCCCGTGAAGTCTGGACCCTTCTGGGACTACCCGCGAACGAATGCGCACAGATATTGCGCGGATCTCAGAACATGAGAAACATCCATCGCTCGTTGTTCCGTCAGCTCGTACCGGCAATCCGGGAGGCAGGGCTGCTCGGAGGGCGTGCGGTCAAGGTATTCGAGGAATTGGGAGTGATTGAATACGCTTCGTTTCCGTTGTCCGACTTCGAAGCCTGATCATGGCGCTGCAATCAGAACGGCGGACGCTCAAAGGGATGCGCATGGCGCAGAGCTCACTCCAGATGGCGTCATGTCGGCGACGATGGGGCTGGCGGTTCGGAACGATCGCACGAGCTGACGACTCCAGTATTCGTCGAGGCGGGCTCTACAATAATCGCACTCCAAGTGCTCAAACTCATAGCAAGTATCAGGAATGGTGTGACGCCGCGTCGCCCCGGCTCGTGCCGCCAGTCTCTGCTCTCAAGCAGGCTGATGATGATATCGGCGGCGTAGCAATGGCTGAAATCTCGCAAGGTCTCCGTGAACACATTGTCGGCTTCAATACCGCATTGCTGCGCGAAGAAGTGCATCGCCTCGCGATGCGTCAATGTCGAGAGTGCATATCGGAGGTGGCCGCGATCGACACCGGCGTCGTCGAGCGCGAGGCGCAGGGCGCGCTGTACGCCCGCCGCGATTGTCATAATCATTTTCGGGCGCTCGGCTTCGAGGTCGAAGTGGCGAACTCGCGGATTCGCCGCGTGACCAATGCCGCAAATACGAAACGCGGCATTACGCTCATCAGCTGATACAATACAGCTGGCGGCGGCATCACTCAACACGGCCAACCCGCCGTAAGCGAGTCGCTCATCTTCCGTCCGGCAATTGCTTGTCGTGACGACCGCGATATTCCGAAGGCCTTCTGAGCGGATCAGTGCACGCGCAACTCGTATGCCTGGCGCGAAATTGGCACAGTTCGCCAGGGCAAGGCCAATGACCGGCTTATTTGCGATGCCGTTCTTGTTGCAAAGCGCGTCGAAATCGATGCGTCGCTTGTCGTCCTCTGAAAGACGTTCCGAGCAGTAGAGAATCGCGCTAATAGCGTCCGGATCGCCGGGCCAGGCGGATATTGTCTTGGCGAGGGAGCGCGCCGCCAGCGGGCCAGCTGCCAGCGGGCTCCGGCGGTAGGATTCGAGGCCGAGCGACAAAAGACGGGCGAAGGCGTCCCGATTTTGATCGGTTTGAAGCTCGGAGATCGGGCGCCGCTCGCCCGCCTCATAGGCGAGAGCGGTCATATATAGACTGCCCGGCGTCGCGCTCATTGCCGAGCCGCCAGTGTCGATTGGGCCGTACGCTGCCGATAGCGCGCGATCAATGCCTCAATGGCGGATAGTGTATCGAAATTTTTAAGAACAAGGTCATCATCATCGATCGGTCGGCCGATCTCTCTTTCCACTTCAGTCACCAGCCGTAGCATCTCGATCGACCTCAGTGCTCGCGACGTGAAGAGCGGCATGTTGTCGAGAGCGCCGTCTTGATCGATGGCGGAGATCACGCTTCGGTCGGACAGCAAATGCATGATCACCTGACGGATGCGCAATTGTCGTTCCTTCCAGCAGCATCAGAAATGGTTTCGCGGGTCGTTCGCGGCATACTTTCGGCGAATGTCAATCTGACCGCACCGCTGCCGTGCCGATGAACGAAGTCGATGCAACGACTGCTCGATTTGCTTCACGGAGATAGCCATAGGCGTTCTGCAGCGCTGCGACGCAAATCTTAGCGATTGGGAGCGTCGTCGCCAAGCCGACGCGCGCACGCCGCGGAAATGCAGCGCGAGAAACGCAAGCGCTGGAGGGGGACAATGCCGATCCGTTCAGCAGCGCCACCGCAACGACCGCGCCGGATAGGCTTGGTGACACTGCGATGGCGGTGCGCGCCGCCGTGGGCCGGTCATGGTCGGCGCTCTCTGCTGGCGGATCCATACTCATTGTCTCCGTTCCTTCAATAACGGTGAACGGCCGACCAATGATACTGCAAGCACTATAATTTGCGCACAATGGGACTCCGCGCTGGGAATGACGCTCCCGGTCGGCGACTGGATGGCGCGAGCCAAAACGGACCCGAGTGCCGCCGATCTATTCCCTATACGAAATTTCGTCGCCCGCCGACTCCTTGTGTCGGGCACGCAGTTGAGTCGCATTAGCGGTATGGGGCAGCGCCTCCGATGCGCTGAAGGGATCACGGCCCGCCTGTGGCATCGCCGCGGTGGCGACGATAGCGGCAGGCCGGTGGGGACCGGCATGTGCCAGGGCGAAGGATGATCGTCGGCTGGGTGCACGGCGAGATCACGGTTGGTCCGGGATCAGTCGTCCGCTACGGACTGCGTCCCTGGCCAACTGAAGCATCTGACTTGCTCCGCTTGCCAAGAGCACTCCAGATTCGCTCCATACCCTAGCCCGCCCGAAGATGATCCCGGCGCGAGCGACGTCGGCGACCGCCTCGACCAGTAGCCATTCCGCGTCCGGTGCCGACTCATGGAACCAGACCGATAGGTCCACGCTCTTTGCAATATGGTCGGCTGTTGCTACGTGGCGCGCGAATGTCGGCCAGACGATCGCATCGACGAGCACGACTGAACGACCGGCATCAAGGAACAAGTCGCCGCCCGCGTCGAATCCACGAAAACGGAACCAGCGCTTCAAGGTCGAGCAAGATGTTGGATTTGTCGGCTGCTCGGCAAGACTCGACGCACGGTCGAAGTTATCGCGAAATCGTGCCCCAAGTTGTCCCGCTCTATCACGACCACTGGTAATTGGCGATCTCGCGACATTGGGTGATGTATAGCCCTCATAGTCTGGCCCGTCGCTCTTGTCCGTCGTCCAAATCTGGGCCTGGAGCGCCGCTCCGTCGCCTGTGCCGAGCGTTGCGCGGAAACACCACATCGTCCTTCCGCGGGCAACCGCTTCGGTCGATATCTCCACGCGCCGGTCTCGCGGTCGCGATAAATATTGGCAAGAGTAGCTGACGGGCCGATGTCCCGCCGGGGCTGCGGCGCCGACGGCGCGCAATACGATTGCTGAAAGATATCCGCCATTCGGCCCAACGATCTCCCAATCCGGCGAAAGGACGGCGGTGAAGTTGCCGTCACGCCCGTCTATAGCCGTGTCCGCCTGCAGAAGACCCATCCCGTAAACTCCGATAATCTGCCTTACGTCGCGACGGTCATTTGGCTCCCGGCCGAGCAACGCGGTGTCGCAAGCGTCGTCGACGAAGACCATGAGGTCGACATGGATGCCGTCGTCCACCCTTCAGCCGATCGCGATCAACGTCAATGCCGAGCCGTGGCGACGAATGACCCGCCGGTCCCGAGGTTTTTCGCACCCCTGCCGGGAGTCTTTTAATTATTGCGCGGTCTGACTGTACTTGCTCAATGTAGGAAGAGGCGCCAGACGGGCCAGGAGACGCGCGATGAAGTGGAAACAGTTCCTCACAGGCCGCGGGATCGCGGGGCGGATATTCGACGAAATACGCGGCGACGTTCGCGAGGAAGTCGCTCTCTGGCAATCATCGGCGCGATGCGACGCACCGGATATGACGACCTTTGGCTTTGTACTCGACGGCGGCGCCGAGCTGGTCCTGCCGCATTCGCGTCACCGACTGACGCGCTGCTGCTTCTTCTCGGTAACCGGGGCGTTTACAGTGGATGGCGGGTACGGCATGTTGGTCCACATCGCTGGGTATCGAGGCCTCAACGTCGTTGGCGGCCCGGTAGAACGCAGCGGCCGACTCAAATACATCGACGGCTGCACAGACACATTGTTGATTGCGCCCGTCAAGCGAGGCGACCCGTGCTTAAACGTCCTTTACTTTCCCCGAGGCATCGCGCAGACCGCTCACACGCATCCGAGCGTGAGATTGGGTGCAGTCTTATGGGGGCGCGGACGCTGTAAAACAGCCGACGGAACTTTTCCGCTTGAAATGGGTGTGACATTTTGCATTCCCGCTGACGTACTTCACAGCTTCCATACCGAAAGCGACGAAATGGTCGTGATGGCCTATCATCCCGACAGCGACTTCGGTCCTGAGGACGAAAATCATCCAATGATAAATCGCACAATCGTCGACGGGATGAGCGCCGCTGGTCTTGCGGCGATCCGGACAAAGTAAGTCGGCGGATACGGCGTCCGACCGTGTCGCATTCAATCTCGCGGCGAGGATTTCTGTCGCAGCTGATGACGTTCATCGATCCGCCGCGCGCCTTATCGTGCCCCTCATCGCCGAGCTGTCTCCCAGACCGTTCAAATCGCGATCAACGCGCGTCCTTCACTGCCGGCTCCTTGTGGACGCCCATCAACGCTGGATTTCGCACGGCGATCAGAAGGGCTCACGCCGACACCGCCATCTCACTGAACCGTGTAGAAAATTCCTGCTCACTTATCGGTTTGGTGTCATCTGCTTCCAGCAAGGCCGAAGTGAAAGTATCAACCACTGGTCGTAGTACCGATGCGAATCCCGCAACGATCTTCTTATCAAGAAATGCGCGCCCATCGGCGAACCGAATCACAATAGCGTGTCGGCCCGGCAGCGTCGGTGACCGCAGCTGCGAGGTCCGATGCCACACATTGCGCGAGAAAAGCAGAGCGTCGCCGGGGTTGAAGTCTTGTTCTATCTTGTTTGCTTCGAGAAGCGCGAGGTCGAACGGCCCGGCCCACGGGTCGCCGTCCACGCCAAACTGCTTCCGTTGTGCCCTAGCAAACGTAATATTGTTCTTCCCCTCGGCGAGCATTTGGTAGAACAAAGTCCACTGCTGAATCCGCCCATGCGCGCTCCACACATTTTGCGGCACCCAGACAAGCCCTCCGCCTTGCGCTCGCTCTTTGACAGGCGTCAGCGGGATCCAAAGGGTATACGCGGGTACATCCGGCCCAATGAAGCAGAAGCTCCTCCGACCAAAGTGCCATTCTTCTCCCTTCTTGTCCGGCGTGAGTTCGAACGAGAGCAAATTCGTGACCACTTGATGAGGACCGATAAGTCGACTGAGGGATTGTACAAACGTGTCCGACTGACAGAGATCTCGCACGATCTGAGATGGTGGCCCATCGCCATATGCCAATCTCTTAAACGATCTCCTGCGTTCCTCGTCGGGAGGGACAGTCAGCGTCGACGCCGCCGCTTCCAACATCCGAAGAGCTTTGGGTGTAAAAAACTGCTCGAGAAAGATCACTCCTTCCCTCTGCATCTGATCAACGTGCCCATCAGTCAGGTCAAAGGAGCCAATCAATGCAGCCATTCGTCATCTCCCTGTGGGATCTCTCGTTCAATCAAATGATTTCGGCGGCGGTTCCAGAACGAACGAAACACGAGAAGCTCTGTATCTTGCATTTCAGACTGAGACCGACGATCACGTCTGAGAAGACTATAAACTAGTCGCTCTCATCGTCGCGAGCCCAGATTCCCCGCGATGCCGCTGCCGTGCCAGGCCGCGTTGATGTCTAAAGTCTAAAGACACATCACATTGGAACCGGAATGCTTCCGTCATCGGCCTGTCGGATCTACTCGATCGCGAGCGTGAGCATGGACTTCGGGAAGCTGCGGCAATCTCCCGCCCGAAGCAGATGGCAGAAGCGCCTCCAGAAGAGGCTAGAGTCCGACTTGCTCGAGAGATCGAACGATGAAGCGGTGCAGGTCTAGGGGAGGACGGAGCTTTTACCGGGCCCGTTGCGG
>Ga0070761_10001333_pt1 | contig 15527 bp, 14 predicted proteins | sample HubBroMetageREF1_FD_66724 | JGI IMG/M metagenome (GOLD analysis project Ga0070761, IMG submission 66724) | Reference soil microbial communities from the Hubbard Brook experimental Forest, New Hampshire, USA - Hubbard Brook CCASE Soil... | ecosystem: Environmental > Terrestrial > Soil >... | reverse complement strand
TCACCGAGACCGGCAAGATCGTGCCGAGCCGCATCACCGGCACCAAGTCTTTCTACCAGCGCCAACTCGCCCAGGCGATCAAGCGCGCGCGCTTTCTGGCGCTCCTGCCGTACACCGATCAGCATTAGAGGCGTTTGCGATGGAAGTCATTCTTCTGCAGAAAGTCGCCAATCTCGGCAACATCGGTGACCGCGTGAAGGTGCGTTCCGGCTTCGGGCGCAACTTCCTCCTGCCGCAGGGCAAGGCGACGCTCGCCACGCCCGACAACGTCGCGCGCTTCGAGGCGCGCCGTGCCGAGCTCGAACACCACGCGCGCGAGCAGCTGACCTCGGCCGAGGAGCGCGCCGCAGCTCTCAAAGAGTTCAAGCTCACCCTGCAGGCCAAAGCCGGCACTGAGGGCAAGCTGTTCGGCTCCATCGGTACGAGCGATATCGCCGAGGCGCTGAGCCGCGCCAATTTCAAGATCGAGCGCAGCGAGGTGCGCCTGCCGGAGGGGCCGCTGCGCATGCTCGGCGAGCATACCGTCACGCTGCATCTGCACGCCGACATCGACGTGCCGCTGCAAGTGGCGATCGTTCCGGAAGAGTAAGCCGCAGGCGCGGCCACGGTGTCCGGTTCCGCCAAGTCGCGCGGGGATGCCGGTTCGGTTGCGCTGCTTGATGCGCCCGCGCCACCGCACTCGGTCGAGGCCGAGCAGGCAGTGCTCGGCGGACTGCTGCTCGATGCGGCCGCCTGGGACAACGTCGCCGATGCCATTACCCAGGAAGACTTCTACCGCCCCGACCACCGGCTGATCTTCACGGCCATCGGCGATCTCGCCGGTGCCGGCAAGCCGTGCGATGTGGTCACGGTGTCGCAGCATCTGCAGAGTCTGAGCCTGCTCGAGTCGGCCGGCGGGCTCGCCTATCTCAGCTCGATCGCGCGCGACACGCCGAGTGCGGCCAATGTGCGCGCCTACGCTGACATCGTGCGCGAGCGCTCGCTGCTGCGGCAGCTGATCCGCGCCGGTACCGACATCGCCGCGGCGGTCTTCAACAACGACGGCGAGAGCGCACGCACGCTGGTCGATCTCGCCGAACAGCGCGTGTTCGCGATTGCCGAGGGCAGCTTCCGCCGGCGCGAAGGCGCGGTGGCGGTGCGCACGCTGTTGCCGGCAGTCATCGACCAGATCGATGAGTGGCACAACAACCCCGACAAGCTGCGCGGGCTGCCCACCGGCTTCACCGAGTTCGACAAGCTCACCGGCGGGCTGCGCGGCGGAGATCTGGTCATCGTCGCGGGGCGCCCGTCGATGGGCAAGTCGACGCTCGCAGTCAACATGGCGGAATATGCCGCGGTCCACCCAGCCATCCGCGCATCGGTCGCCATCTTCACCCTGGAGATGCCCTCCGAGCAGGTGATCACCCGCATGCTGTCCTCGATCGGCGGGGTGCCGCTCAACAGCCTGCGCAGCGGCAAGATCTCGGATGAGGACTGGGTGCGCATCACCAGCGCCACCAGTCAGCTGTCGGAAGCCAAGATCTTCGTCGACGAGACCCCGGCGCTGAACCCCACCGAGCTGCGCGCGCGCGCCCGCCGCGTCAAGCGCGAGCACGGTCTGAGTCTGGTGGTGGTCGACTACCTGCAGCTGATGCAGGTGCCGGGAACCCAGGAGAACCGTGCCACCGAGATTGCCGAGGTGTCGCGCGGCCTGAAGGCGCTCGCCAAGGAGCTGCAGGTGCCGGTCATCGCGCTGTCACAGCTGAATCGTGCGGTGGAACAGCGCGAACACAAGAAGCCGGTGATGTCTGACCTGCGCGAATGCGTGACCGGGGAGACGCTGGTGTGCCTCAGCGACGGACGGCGCGTGCCGATCGCATCCCTGGTCGGCAGCGCACCCGAGGTATGGGCGCTGGATCCGCTCAAGCGTCTGGTGGCCGCCGCGGCCGACAAAGTGTGGGAAGTCGGGCGCCGCCCGGTACTGCGGCTCGAGCTCGCGAGTGGGCGGGTGCTGCGCGCCACCGCCGAGCACCGGCTGCTGGCGGCTTCCGGCTGGACCACGCTGGACACGCTGCGCGCCGGCGACCGTCTGGCGCTGGCGCGCGCGCTGCCCGAGCCGCTAAAGCCGCTGCGCTGGCCCGATCACCGCGTGGTCCTGCTCGCGCACCTGGTGGGCGATGGCAGCTATCTCATCCACCAGCCGCTGCGCTACACCACCGCCTCCGAGGAGAACAGTGTGGCCGTGCAGCAGGCGGCCGAGCGCTTCGGCTGTCGCGTGGCCCGCAACGATGGCGCCGGTCACTGGCATCAGCTGGTGATCAGCGGCAGCGGCAACCGCTACGCCCCGCTCGGCGTCGGCAAATGGCTGCGCGAGCTCGGCATCTTCAATCAGCATGCCCAGCAGAAGACGCTGCCCGCGGCGGTGTTCTCGCTCGACAACCGCCAGATTGCGCTGCTGCTGCGCCACCTGTGGGCGACCGACGGCGAGCGCCGCCGTCCGGACAACGAGCGGCGGCACAGCGAGCAGGTGCGCTTCAGCACCGCGAGCGCGCTGCTGGCGAATGACGTCGCCGCGCTGCTGCTGCGCCTCGGGATCGTCGCGCACGTGCACGCAGAGCCGGGCGCGCGCAGTCGCGCGCTCTACCACGTCGAGGTCAATCAGCGCGAGGCGCAGCGCACCTTCATCGCGACGGTCGGCGCGTTCGGCCCGCGCGTGCTGCCCCTGCAGCAGCTGGCCGAGCACCTGGCGGCACTGCCGCAGGGCGTGGAGGGCGACAACGTCGTGCAGCTGCAGGCGCGCGCACGCCTGTTGCCGCAGGCCTTCGCGCGGCGCGGCGCTCTGACGCAGCGCTCGGGTTACGCCGCCGCGGTGCATTCCGCCGAGCCCGATCCGTGGGCCGCGGCCGATGTGGTCTGGGACCGGATCACCTCGATCGTTCCGGACGGCGAGCAGGTGGTGTTCGACCTCACGGTGCCCGGCCCTGCCAGCTGGCTGGCGGACGGGGTGGTGTCGCACAACTCCGGCAGCCTCGAGCAGGATGCCGACATGATTCTGCTCATCTATCGCGAGGAGGTGTATGACCGCAACACCACCAAGAAAGGCATCGCGGAGATCGACCTGGTGAAGCACCGCAACGGCGAGATTGGCCAGTTTCTGCTGACCTTCCAGGGCCAGTACACACGCTTCGCCAACTACGCGCCCGACTCGTACGCGGAAGGCGTACTCAGGTGAGCCGGCTCATCCGGGCCGTCATCGACACTCACGCCCTCAGACACAACCTCAGCGTCATCAAAGAGCGCGCCGGCCGCGCCAAGGTGATCGCAGTCGTCAAGGCCAACGCCTACGGTCACGGCCTCACCAGTACCGCGCTCGCGCTGAGCGGCGCCGATGCGCTCGCGGTCGCGCGTCTGGAGGAGGGCATGGCGCTGCGGGCCGCCGGGGTCAGCCAGCGCATCGTGCTGCTCGAGGGAGTCTTCACCCCCGACCAGCTCGAGGATGCCGCCGATGAGCAACTGGATCTGGTGGTGCATGATGCGCTGCAGATCGAGCTGCTCGAGCGCGGCGGCAGCGCCGCACGCTTCGCGCTGTGGATCAAGATCGACAGCGGCATGAACCGCCTCGGCTTCGAGTGTAAGGATTTTCCCGCAGCGCTCGCGCGTATCCGCAGCCTGCAGCCCGCGCCGCGTGAGCTGCGTCTGCTGACGCACCTCGCCTGCGCCAACGAGCGCGACGAGGGCGCCACACGCGCGCAGCTGGAGCGCTTCGGCGCCGTGACGCGCGGCCTCGACTACCAGATCAGCATCGCCAACTCCGCCGGTCTGTTCGGCACCCTGCCGCTCGGCTGTGACTGGGTGCGCCCGGGTATTGCCCTGTACGGCGCCTCGCCCTTCGATGACTGCACCGCCGGGCAGCTCGGCCTGCACCCGGTCATGACGCTCACCAGCTCGGTGATCGCGGTGCGGCGCGTGCCGCGCGGTGAGGCGGTGGGTTACGGCGGCGCCTGGGTGGCGCCGCGCGACTCGCTGATCGCGATCGTGGCGGCCGGCTACGGCGATGGCGTGCATCGCAGTTTTCAGAACGGCACCCCGGTGCTGATCGAGGGCCGGCGCGCGCCGCTCGTCGGCCGCGTGTCCATGGACATGATCGCGGTCGATGTGAGTGCGCTGCCGGCGGTGCAGGTCGGCACCCAGGTCGTGCTGTGGGGCGCGCAGCTGCCGGTCGAGGAAGTCGCGCGCCACGCCGGCACCATCGCCTACGAACTGTTGTGCAGTGTCAGCCAGCGCGTACCGCTCGAGCCACGCTGAAAGGAACGACGACTCCCATGCAAATCTGGCAACTGATCATCCTCTCCGTGGTCCAGGGCATCGCCGAGCTGCTGCCGATCTCGAGCTCCGCGCACGTCATCATCACCGAGAAGCTGCTGGGGCTGGATCCCACCGCGCCGCAGATGACGCTGCTGCTGGTCATGCTGCACACCGGCACCATGTTCGCGGCCATCGTCTACTTCTGGCGCTCCTGGCGCACGACCTACTTCAGCTCCGCTGGCGCATTCCGCCGCAACGCACTGCAGGTGGTGATCGCCACCCTCGCCACCGCACTCGTCGGTCTGCTGCTGCTCGAGCTGATCAAGCACCTGGTCGCTCATGGGCGCGCCGACTTCGAGATCGAAACGTTGTTCGGCAATGCGCGCCTGATGGCGGTGGCACTGTTCGCTGCGGGCCTGTTGATCATCTGCTCGGCGCGCGCGCGAAGCGGTGCGGCGCCGCTCACGCCGCGGCGCGCCGCCTGGATCGGCATGGTGCAGGGCGTGTGCCTGCCGTTCCGGGGCTTCTCGCGCTCCGGTGCCACCATCTCCACCGGCATGCTGCTCGGGCTCGCGCGCCGCAGCGCCGAGGAGTTCAGCTTTGCGCTCGCTGTGGTGCTGACTCCAGCGGTCGTCTATCAGGAACTGCACAGGCTGCACAAGGCGCAGGCACTGGCGCCACAGGCGCAGTCACTGACGCACGCGCTGGCACCGAGCCTGCTCGGCATGCTGCTGAGTTTTCTCGCGGGACTGCTGGCGCTGCGCTGGCTGTCGCGCTGGCTCGAGCAGGGACGCTGGCACTACTTCGGCATCTACTGCCTGGCGGCCGCGCTCGTGGTGCTGTGGATCGGCTGAGGGCCGCAGCGCCGCCTCAGTTGACGAAGAATCCCATCTTGACGCCGGCCAGCTGGATGACGTCGTTGTCGTTCAGCTTGGTGGCCTGGGCGCCGATCGGCGTGCCATTCAGCAGCGGGAAGTCATTCTCTTTGCCGCTGTCGACGTGCACGATGTAATAGGCCTCGGAGCGGCGCGTGATGGCGGCAACCTGCACCCCCGGACGACCGAGGGTGGTGAGTGCCTTGCTGAGCTCGACCTCGCGGCCGGCGAAGGCGCCCGAGAGTACCTGCAGCTTCGCCTTCTTGAGCGCCGTGGCGTTGCCGTCGCTGAGTACGCGTGAGCGTCCGGTGGCGCCCAGGCCTGCGTTGATCTTGTCGGCCTGCTCGGCCGCCGTGCGCAGCTTCTCCACCGGACGGGCGGAGGGCTGGATCACCATGGTCTTCTCGAACTCGTCCTGCTGTTCGTCGTCCTCGACGAAGCGCAGCTGGTGGTGGCCGACCGTGATCACATCACCGTGCTGCAGCGCGTGCTTCTTGATCAGCTTGCCGTTGACGTAAGTGCCGTTGGTGCTGTTCAGATCCTCGAGGAACGAGTCGTTGAGGATATTGATGATCAGCGAGTGGTGCCCGCTGACGGCAGCGTTGTCGATGCGGATGTCATTGTCAGGGAGGCGCCCGATCGTGTAGCGCTCCTTGTTCATGTTGTATTCCGCCATCACCTGGCCATCCAGGCTTAAGACCAACCTTGCCATGTGCTTTCTGCCTTTATCGCTCAGCCGAACCAGCCCAGGATCTTGTCGAATATCTTCGTCCGTGCCGGAAACGCATCCATGATATGCGCCATGACGACCGAGACGTTGTCGCGTCCCCCATTGTCATTGGCCAGTTGAATCAACTGTTTGGCGACCGTATCCAGATTAGCACTAAAGGTGTTTATGGTTAAATGAATATCTTCATCTTCGACCATATCTGAGAGGCCGTCGGAGCACAGGACGTAGACTTCGCCCTTGCCGACCGGAACCTCCTGAATCTCCACGTCCACGTTCGGCTCCACGCCGAGTGCCCGTGTGACGTAGTTCTTATTTGCAGCCCTCTGTGCTTCCTCGGCGGAGTAAAACCCGCGGTCGACCAGCTCCTGCAGCAGCGAGTGGTCCATAGTCACCTGCTCGAACTTGTCGCCCCGCTGGCGGTACAGTCGCGAGTCGCCGACGTGGGCGATGGTGACCTTGTTGTCAAAAAACAGCGCCGCGACCACCGTGGTGCCCATGCCTTCACACTGCGCCTGGGTGTGCGCGGTCTGATAGATGATTTTGTTGGCACGGCTGATGGCATCGCGCAGGATGATGTTGGGACGCGACAGGCCGGACTCGCGATCGGCAATCGCCAGGTCCTCGCGTTCGACGTGCTCGCGCACCAGGTTGACGATGGTCTTCACGGCGATGCCGCTCGCGACTTCACCGGCGTTGTAGCCGCCCATGCCGTCGGCCAGTACCAGAAGACCAATCTCGGCATCGACTGCAATCGTGTCCTCGTTGTGCTCGCGCACCTTGCCCGTATCGGACAGACCCACGAAGCGCACTTTGTTGCGCAAACTCATGCGCCGCCCTGACCCGCCCGTGGCCGACCGTGTGTGATACGCGTCACTTTCCCGTCCCCGATACGAACTGGCATAAGCTAGCATCGCCAGCCGGGGTCCCGAGTGGCTTTGGTCACAAAAGACGCCTTTCGGGGCTCCCCGGCGCGGAATCCTAGCTCAAAGTCTGATCAAAGGCGCTGCGATGGCCCGGCCCAGTCCTCTGTACGTGTGCGGCTCCTGTGCCGCTGAGACCCTCAAGTGGCAGGGTCAGTGCCCCGCCTGCGGCGAGTGGAACTCGCTCGAACAGCGGGCGGCCCGCGTGCGCCCGCTCGCGCGCGCGGCCGCGGTGAGCCTCGATCCCGGCCCGCTCGCGCACAGCGCCGCACGCCTGGCGAGCGGGGCGGCGGAGCTCGATCGGGTGCTCGGGGGTGGCATCGTTGCGGGCTCGGTCATTCTGCTGGGCGGCGAGCCGGGCATCGGCAAGTCAACACTGCTGCTGCAGCTGGCCGCTTTCGCCAGCGCCAGCCGTGCGGTGCTGTACGCGAGCGGCGAGGAATCCGTGGCGCAGGTGGGCCTGCGGGCGCAGCGGCTTGGTGTCAGCGCACCGCAGCTGAAGGTCGTGACCGCCACCGAGCTGTCGGCGATTCTCGAGCTGGCGGCCGAGAGCAGCGCGGCGCTGCTGATCATCGACTCGATCCAGACGGTGGCGAGTGCCAACTGCGGTGGCGCCCCCGGCGCGGTCGCGCAGCTGCGCGAATGCACGCAGGAGCTGGTGCGCTTCGCCAAGGCGAGCGGCACCGCGGTCATCATCGTCGGACACGTCACCAAGGAAGGCACGATCGCCGGGCCGCGCCTGCTCGAGCACCTGGTCGACACCGTGTTGTACTTCGAGAGTGAGGCCGGCAGCCGCTACCGCATCGTGCGCGCCACCAAGAATCGCTTTGGCGCCGCCAACGAGCTCGGTTTCTTCGCCATGACCGGCGCCGGCCTCAAAGAGGTGCGCAACCCCGCGGCGATCTTCCTCGCCCGCGCCGCCGAGCCCGCAGCCGGCAGCATCGTCACGGTGAGCCGCGACGGCGGCCGGCCGCTCCTGATCGAGCTGCAGGCACTCGTCGACCGCATGCGCTTTGGTGCGCCGCGGCGTATCGCGCAGGGGCTCGATGCCAACCGCCTGGCGATGCTGCTGGCCGCGGCCAACCGCCACGCGGAGGTCTCCCTGCAGGAGTACGACGTGTTCGTCAATGTGGTCGGCGGAATCGAGATCGCCGAGACCTCGTGGGACCTGCCGGTGCTCATGGCGCTCGCCTCGAGCCTCAAAGCGCAGGCGCTCCCGGCACAGCTGGTGGCCTTCGGTGAAATCGGCCTGACGGGTGAAGTTCGCCCGGTGGCCTACGGCGATGAGCGGCTGCGCGAGGCGGCTGCGCAGGGGTTCAAGCTCGCGGTCGTGCCGCAGGGCAACGCGCCGCGCCGGCCGCCGCCCGGGCTCGAGGTGGTGGGGGTGAGCCGCATCGCCGAGGCACTCGCGGCGGCACTGCGCCGCTGACGCTGCGTCAGGCGCTCTTCAGGAGCGCCGGCGGTCGCACGCGCACGGTGCGCACGGTGTTGTCGGCCGTCTGCAGCACCTCGAACTCATAGTCGCCGACCCGCACCATCGTGCCCGGGTCGGGGATGGCCTCGAGGTGCTCGAGCAACAGGCCGTTGACGGTCTTGGGGCCGCCGGTGGGCAGCTGCCAGCCGAGGGCGCGGTTCAGCGCACGGATGGTGGCGCTGCCGTTGACGATGTAGACCCCGGGCCGCTCCAGGTGCGCGTCCTTGTGAGTGACGGTGGCAGGATCGGTGGTGAACTCGCCGACGATCTCCTCGAGGATGTCCTCGAGCGTCACCAGTCCCTCGATGTCGCCGTACTCATTGACCACGAAAGCAATGCGGCGGCGGTTGCGTTGGAAGAAGCCGAGCTGCACGTTGAGCGCGGTGCCCTCGGGCACGAAATAGGGTTCGCGGCTGCGCGCGATCTCGATCAACCGCTCGCGCGTCAGCGTGCCGCGCACCAACTCGTTCGCCACGCGCTTCATGTGCAACAGGCCCACCAGGTTGTCGAGCTCGCCTTCGTACACCGGCAGGCGCGTATGCGGCGTCTGGCGCAGCTGCGCCAGCACGTCTTCCCAGCTCTCGTTGACGTCGATGCCGGAGATCTCCTGGCGCGGGATCATGATGTCGTTCACGGTGAGGTGCCCGAGATCGAGGATCGACAGCAGCATCTGCCGGTGACGTGCCGGGATCACCGGTGCTGCCTCACTCACCACCGTACGCAGCTCCTCGGCGCTGAGCGCCTGGGCACTGCTGGTGGCGCGGCCCACGCCGAACAGGCGCAGGAACCCGTACGCCAGCGTGTTGGTGAGCCACAGTGCCGGGCGCGCCACCAGCACCAGCACGCGGTAGATGGGCGCGGCGTGCAGCGCCACGCCTTCGGGGTTCGAGGCTGCGTAGATCTTGGGCGCAAGCTCGCAGAACACGATCACGATGATGGTCAGCAGCACCCCGGCGGTGGGCACGGCGTAGCGGTAACCGCTGCGCTGCGCGAGGATGGTGGCGATCGCCGAGGCGAACACCGAGGCCGCTGCCAGGATCACCAGGTTCGCCCCCAGCCAGTCATCCGGCTTCAGCAGCAGGCGCTCGAGCACGCGTGCGGTGGCCGAGCCCGACTGCGCGCGATGGCGCACGCGGTAACGGTTGACCGACAGCATCGCGACTTCGGTTCCGGAGGAGAAGGCGACGACGACGAGCAGCAGCAGTAGGGCGAACAGCAGCGGGGTGGGCGAGGCGAGGTTCAAGGCGGCATTCCTTGAGTGGCGGTCATGACAAGCATAGAAGCTTTGCGGGCGGTCGCGGGAAAACCCCGCGGCGGGCCGTATAATCCGGCCATCCAGGGCTTTGACCGACCCCCATGTTCGACCAGCTGACGGCACGCCTGTCGCGCACCATCGAGAGCCTGCGCGGGCGCGGCCGCATCACCGAAGACAACATTGCCGAGGCGCTGCGCGATACGCGCGTGGCACTGCTCGAGGCCGACGTCGCGCTGCCGGTTGTCAAATCGTTCATCGAGCAGGTGAAGGGCAAGGCGCTCGGCGCGGACGTGCTGTCGAGTCTCACGCCCGGCCAGGCGTTCATCGGCATCCTGCACGGCGAGCTGGTGCAGCTCATGGGCGGCGCACAGGCGCGCTGGCAGCTGCACGCGAGTCCGCCGGTGGTGCTGCTGCTGGCGGGTCTGCAGGGGGCGGGCAAGACCACCACGGCGGCGAAGCTGGCGCGCTGGCTGAGCGAGCGCGAGAAGAAGCGTGTGCTCATGGTGAGCACCGACGTGCGCCGGCCGGCGGCGATGCTGCAGCTCGAACGCCTCGCCGGCCAGGTGCAGGCCGAGTACTTCCCGGCCTCCGCCGCCGATGCGCCCGCGGCCATCGCCAGCGCAGCGCTGGCACGGGCCCGCAACGGCGTGTTCGACGTCCTGATCGTCGACACCGCCGGGCGGCTGCACGTCGATGCGGAGCTGATGGCCGAGGTGCGCGACATCGACCGCGCGGTGGGCGCCGCGGAGCGGCTGTTCGTGGTCGATGCCATGGCCGGGCAGGACGCGGTGAACGCCGCGCGCGCCTTCGGCGCCGCGCTCGATCTCACCGGCGTGATCCTCACCAAGGCGGATGGTGATGCCCGCGGTGGCGCGGCGTTGTCGGTCCGTCAGGTCACCGGCAAGCCGATCGTGTTCTTGGGCGTGGGCGAGAAGATCGAGGCGCTCGAGCCGTTCGATCCCGAACGCATGGCGGCGCGCATCCTCGGCATGGGCGATGTGGTCAGCCTGGTCGAACAGGTGCACCGCCAGGTCGATCACGCCGAGGCGCAGCGCCTCGCGCACAAGGTCGCCCGCGGCAAGAGCTTCGACATGGCTGACCTGCGCAGCCAGCTCGAGCAGCTGCAGAAAATGGGCGGCGTAGGGGCGCTGCTCGACAAGCTGCCCGGGAGCGTGGCCAAAAAGGGTGCCGTTTCAGGGGATAGCGGCGACCGCGAGGTACGCCGGCAGATCGCCATCATCAATTCCATGACCCCGCGTGAGCGGCGCAATCCGGGGGTCATCGATGGCTCGCGCCGCCGCCGCATCGCCGCAGGCTCAGGCGTGCAGGTCCAGGACGTCAACCGCCTGCTCAAGCAATTCATGGAGATGCAGCGGGTCATGAAGAGCATGAAGGGCGGGCGGCTGCGTCAGCTCATGAGCGCCTTCAAAGGCGGCCTGCCGCCAGGGTTTCCGCCCCGCTAGGGCCCCTGGCGGCGCAGTGCGCGCGCCGCAGAAAAACTGGCGCAGGATTCGCAGGTTGCGTAGAATCCGCGCTCTTTTTTGGGCGCCCTCCGCGGGTGCCGCGAGCTTAGTGAGAGCAACAGAATCATGGTAACCATTCGCCTGACGCGGCGCGGGGCGCGCAACCAGCCCTTCTATCACGTCGTCGTGACCGACAGCCGCAAGCGCCAGGGCGGCCCGAGCCTGGAACACGTCGGCTTCTTCAACCCGATTGCGCGCCGCGGCGAGCAGAAGCTCAAGCTCGATCTGCCGCGCATTGATTACTGGGTCGGCAGGGGCGCCCAGCCCTCGGACCGCGTGCGCCACCTGGTGGATTCGTACCGGAAGCAGGCCACGGCCTGAGTTTTGAGCGGGCGGCGCTGCCGCCGGAGCGGGTGCTGCCGCCGTGACCGCCGTCCGCTGGATCGAGCTGGGCCGCCTGGGTGCACCCTACGGCATCAAGGGCTGGATCCACGTCGAGTCGCACACCGATCCGCCTGCGCGGCTGCTCGAGCAGCGCGAGTGGATTCTGAAGAAAGGCGCGGGGCGTGAGACGCGCAAGGTGACGGCCGGGCGGGTCCACGGCAACGCGCTGGTGGCGCAGCTGGAGGGCGTCGCGAGCCGCGAGGAGGCGGCGAGGCTCACCGGTGCGGTGATCGAGGTCGAGCGCGCGGCGTTGCCGGCACCGGCCGAGCGCAGCTACTACCGCGCCGATCTGCTGGGTTTCCGGGTGCGCAACCTCGAGGGAGCGGACCTGGGCGTAGTGAGTCATTTCGTGGACGCGCCGGCGGGTGCGGTCATGGTGTGCCGCGGTGAGTCGGCAGCCGAGCACTGGGTGCGCGCGGCGCCGCCCCACCTGCAGAAGGTGGACCTCGCGGCGCGCGAGATCGTGGTGGACTGGCCGGCGGAGCTGGACTAGAAGGCTCCATGAAGATCGAGGTCGTCACCTTGTTTCCGCGCATGATCGCGGCGGCGCTCGAGTACGGCATCGTGGGGCGCGCACTGACGCGCGGGCTGCTCGCGGTCGCAACCGAGGATCCGCGCGCGCACACGAGCGATGTGCACCGCACGGTCGATGACCGCCCCTACGGGGGCGGTCCGGGAATGGTGATGAAGCCCGAGCCGCTGCTGGCGGCGGTGCGCGCGGCGCACGCCCGGCTGCCGCCAGGCAGTCCGCGCGTGTACCTGTCGGCGCAGGGCGAGCCGCTCACGCAGAGCGTGGTGGCAGGGCTGGCGCGCCTGCCGGGGCTGTTACTGCTGGCCGGGCGCTACGAGGGGATCGACGAGCGCGTGGTCGAGCTCGGCATCGACCGCGAACTGTCGCTGGGCGATTACGTGCTCTCCGGCGGGGAGCTGGCGGCGCTGGTGGTGATTGATGCGCTGGCGCGGCTGCTGCCGGGGGCGCTGAACGATGAGCGCTCGAGCGCGGAGGATTCCTTCGCGCAGGGGCTGCTCGACTGGCCGCACTACACGCGGCCGGAAGTGTTTGAAGGGCGCGCGGTCCCGAGCGTGCTGCTGTCGGGCGATCATGCCGACATCCGCCGCTGGCGATTGCGCCAGGCGCTGCTGCGCACGCTTAAGCGGCGCCCGGAGATCCTCTCCGCGGCGCAGCTGAGCGAAGCGCGGCGCGCGATGACAGAGTTCCAGACTGCCGGTGCGGCCGGAAACGAAGATTGAGGTGAAGGCACATGAACAAGATCATTCAGGAAATCGAGAAACGGCACATGACGCGCGCGGTCCCGGAATTCAAGCCCGGCGACACGGTGGTCGTGCAGGTCAAGGTGGTCGAGGGCGATCGCGAGCGCGTGCAGGCCTACGAGGGCGTGGTGATCGCGCGCAGCAACCGCGGCCTCAACTCTTCATTCACGGTGCGCAAGATCAGCCACGGTGAAGGAGTGGAGCGCGTGTTCCAGACCTACAGCCCGGCGATCAGCGACATCCAGGTGAAGCGCCGCGGCAGCGTGCGCCGCGCCAAGCTCTACTACCTGCGCGACCTGTCCGGCAAGGCGGCGCGCATCGAAGAGAAGATCTGAAGGCGCGGACAGCGCCGTCGGTGCACTGGAGTCCGTAAGGAGAGCGCGAGATGACGGCCCGCTCGTTTTTTGCCGGCCTGTGGCGAGGCCTGGATGGGCTGCGCAAGGCGCTCCACCTCATCCTGTTGCTGCTCATCTTCGGGCTGCTGCTCGGACTGCTGCGCGGCAGCGTGCCGCGGTTGCCGGCCAAGGCGGCACTGCTCATCGCCCCCGAAGGCACGCTGGTGGAGCAGCTGAGCGGCGAGCCGCTGCAGCGGGCCGTTGACGAAGCGCGCGGTCAGGAGCGCGCCGAGACCCTGCTGTGGGATCTGGTCGATGTGCTGCACAGCGCCGCCACGGATGCGCGCATCCAGGCCGTGGCGCTCGATCTGGAGAAGTTCGAGGGCGGTACGCAGCCGACGCTGGCGGAGTTCGCGCAGGCGCTGCGCGAATTCCGCGCCAGCGGCAAGAAGGTGATTGCCTACGGCACGGAGCTCGATCAGGCGCGCTACTACATCGCGGCGCAGGCGGACGAGATCTACCTCGACCCGATGGGCTTTGTGCTGGTGCAGGGCTACGACCGCTATCCCATGTATTACAAGGACGCGCTCGACAAGCTCGGCGTCGACGTCAATGTGTTCCGCGTCGGCACCTTCAAGAGCGCGGTCGAGCCGTTCACGCGCACCGACATGTCGCCCGAAGATCGCGAGGAGAGCCGCGGCTACCTGGGGGCACTGTGGAGCAGCTACCAGGAGTCCGTCACGCGCGCGCGCAAGCTGCCCGCCGACGCACTGGCCAAGTACGTCGACACGCTCGCCAAGACCGTGCCGGCCGCCAAGGGTGATGCGGCCAAGGTGGCGCTCGATGCCGGACTCGTGACCGGCATCAAGACGCAGCTCGAGGTGGAGAAGCGTCTGGCCGGACTGGTCGGGGCAGACGACAGCGACGGCTCGTTCCGTGCGGCCTTCACCGATGACTACCTGGTGTACGCGCGCGCGCAGAAGAAACTGCACGCCGACGGCAAGTCGCGCATCGGCGTCATCATTGCCGAGGGCGAGATTCTCGATGGCGACCAGCCACCCGGGACTATCGGCGGCGACTCGACCGCGCGGCTCATCCGCCGCGCCCGCATGGACAAGAACGTCAAGGCGGTGGTGCTGCGGGTCGACAGCCCGGGCGGCAGCGTCATGGCGTCCGAGGAGATCTACCGCGAGCTGCAGGCCTTGCGCGAGGCGGGCAAACCGCTGGTGGTCTCGATGAGCGGCTACGCCGCCTCCGGCGGCTATTACATCTCGGCGCCGGCGGATGAGATCTGGGCGAGTCCGGCGACCATCACCGGATCCATCGGCATTTTTGCCATCATTCCCACCTTCGATAAGACACTCGGCAAGATCGGGGTCAGCACTGACGGCGTCGGTACCACAGCGCTCTCCGGTCAGCTGCGGCTCGACCGGCCGCTCGGGCAGGAGGCGCGCGCGCTGCTGCAGTCACAGATCTCGCGCGGCTATGACGAGTTCCTCGAGCGGGTGTCCTCGGGACGCAAGAAAACCCGCGACCAGGTGGATGCCATTGCGCAGGGTCACGTGTGGGCGGGCACCGATGCGCACCGCCTGGGGCTGGTGGATCAGCTCGGCTCGTTCAACGACGCGGTCAAGGCGGCGGCGCTGCGCGCCAAGGTGAGCGATTACGCCCCGGAATTCATCGAGCCCGAGCTCACCTGGGCGCAGGCGCTGGCGCTGCAGCTGCGCTCGCACGTGGCCGGCGCGCTCGCGCACGTGAGCCCCGGTGAGGCAGCGCTCGCGCAGCTGGCGCAGCGCCTGGATCCGGTCACGCGGGGAGCAGAGCGGCTGGCGCGCTTCTCCCTGCCGAACCACCTGTACGCCTACTGCTTCTGCGAGGCGCAGTAGGCGCGAGCCCCTGCAGTGCGCTAGAGCGTCGACCAGTCGAGGATCACTTTCCCCGACTTGCCCGAGCCCATGGTCTCGAAGCCCTTCTGGAACTCCTGCACCGCGAAGTGGTGCGTGATGATGGGCTCGAGCTTGAGACCGCTCTGCAGCAGGCTCGACATCTTGTACCAGGTCTCGAACATCTCGCGGCCGTAGATGCCCTTGAGCGTCAGGCCCTTGAAGATCACCTGGTTCCAGTCGATGGCGGTGTCTTCCGGCGGGATGCCGAGAATGGCGATCGCGCCGCCATGGTGCATGGTGCGCAGCATCTCGCGCAGCGCGGCCGGATTGCCTGACATCTCCAGGCCGACGTCGAACCCTTCCTGCATGCCCAGATCCTTCATGGTCTGGTCGAGTGACTCGCGCTGCACGTTGATGGCGCGGGTCGCTCCCATCTTGCGCGCCAGCTCCAGACGGTAGTCATTGACGTCGGTGACCACCACGTGGCGCGCGCCGGTGAAGCGCGCGATCGAGGTGGCCATGATCCCGATCGGGCCGGCGCCGGTGATCAGCACGTCCTCGCCCACCATGTTGAAGGCGAGCGCGGTGT
>Ga0070761_10001332_pt1 | contig 15528 bp, 11 predicted proteins | sample HubBroMetageREF1_FD_66724 | JGI IMG/M metagenome (GOLD analysis project Ga0070761, IMG submission 66724) | Reference soil microbial communities from the Hubbard Brook experimental Forest, New Hampshire, USA - Hubbard Brook CCASE Soil... | ecosystem: Environmental > Terrestrial > Soil >... | reverse complement strand
CTCACCATATGGGGCGTTGGCGTCTTAACAAAGAGGATCAGGTCGAACGCATGTCGAGCGCTTGGGTGGATCTGAAAGAAGTTGGCAAAGGACAATGGAAGATGCGCCAGACTTCCGGGGTGGAGGCCTACGAAACAACCGATCCCGACACCAAGCGCGTCTGGTGGAGCGATGCCGGCGTGCACCAGAACCTTACATTTCCGGTGCATCCCGATCCTGTCACTGGCATGCACTGCTGGCACCAGATGGTGCGCGTCGAGCGGGCCGGCGCCGGCGACCGCTACGGCGACATCTTCGTCGACACCAATCTTTCCTTTGCGGTGTATCAGCGTTGGAAGGCGCTCACTCGTCCGGCTCCGGGGCCGGGAGGACTGCGCCGGCCGCTGTGGATACCGCGGGTGCATCGTCCCGAGGAAGCGGCGTTCTATATGAAGAAAGCCTGAGCCCGCGGGCTGGCCGTTGTAGAATGGCAACATGCCGTTACAGACCGGGAATCCCAACTTTGGCAAGAAGCGACCCCCGCCTCCGGACGAGACTTTTGAAGAAGCGGCTTATCTTAAGGCGCTGGGAGAAAAGCAGAAGGTCGTGAGCCTGAAGCTCGCCGATGGCGAAGTTGTGCGCGGCTGGATCGAGTACTACGACAAAAACATGGTGCGCGTGACCCGCGACGATGGTCCAAATCTGTTCATCTTCAAGCACGAGATCGTGTATATCGCGGAAGACAACAAGAAGAAGTAAGGCGGCATTCAGCACTCAGCATTCAGCGCACCGCAACCGCTCCTGACCATGAAAGTCCAGACATCGCATGACGTCCCATCAAACTTTGGATTTAATTTCTCCGATGCAGGCGATGGCCCGCGAAGCTGGCAGCCTGCTCATGGACCACTTCCGACAGCATGTGAAGATCGAATATAAGGGTGACGTGGACCTGGTCACGGTAGCCGATCGACTGTCGGAGGCGCTGATTCTGGAAAGGATTCGCCACCAGTTTCCGGCTCATGACGTGATGGGTGAAGAGGGAACTCGCATCGAAACTGGCAGCGAGTACAAGTGGTACGTTGATCCGCTCGATGGCACAACAAACTTCGCGCATGGCTATCCGGTGTTTTGCGTTTCGCTTGCGGTGGAGCGCCGGGGACAGCGGATCGCGGGAGTGATTTATGATCCGACGCGCGACGAGATGTTCACCGCTGAACTGGGCAGCGGCGCACGGCTGAACGACAAAGCGACCCACGTGTCGACTACGGCAACATTGGGGGAGTGTCTTCTTGCCACCGGTTTCCCCAGCCATAAGCGGCATAAGAACCCGAATATTTATTTCTATCACCAGATCACGTTGCGCACCCACGGCGTGAGGCGGGCGGGATCGGCGGCGCTCGACCTGTGCAATGTCGCATCGGGACGGTTTGACGGCTTCTGGGAATTGAATCTCAATCCGTGGGATACGGCAGCGGGCGTGCTGATGGTCGAAGAAGCCGGCGGGACGGTAACGGACTTTTCGGGCGGCGCATTCCAGATCGCCAGCCGTGAGACGGTGGCGTCGAACGGGTTGGTGCACGACGCGCTTCTGCACGAATTTCAGGAGATCTTCGCAGGCCGGGGGTTGGAGGAGTTGCCCAGTCCGGTCACCTACGCGGCTGATCGAGGACGCTAAGCGTTACAATTACACATGTGGGTTCATCTCTGCTTGATCGCAAGATCGAAAAGCGTCCCGACAAAGTGCGGTTGCAGGGGCGGATTCTGTTTCTCGCCGAAGACCCCGAGTTGATCAAGAAGCAGTTGGCAGGTTGGGATCTGCCGTGGGATACGAAGAATCCGGCCAGTAATCCCAAGCTCCGCGACGACATTTCTACCGACGAGATCACTCCCGCCCACTACTGCTTCTACTTTGACCGGACGCTCGGCGAGATTCCCTATGTTGGCTTGCGCTGCGGCGATACACTGCCGATTGGGCGCGGCGATGTAAAAAAAGGCGGCTTCGTCTGCTCGGTGAGCGGCAAGCGGCGCGGCAAGGGCTCGAGCCGCGAGCAGTCTCCTTACGCCGAGATGTGCGCCGGAATTCAAGTCGCGATTGCGGAGAATATCGAGCGCATCTACAAGCAGAACTGCCAGAACCTGGGTCTGCTGACCTCGACCAACTTTTCTTTGATCGACCGGATTCGCGCCGGCGAAGAGATCGCGCTCAGTGAATTTACCGCCGGAGAAGACGAGATCACACGGCAGGTGATCGAGTACGGCGGGCTGTTTCCGTTCAATGTGGCGCGCATGCAGGGGAAAGTGTTTCTGCCGCCGCTCAAGACTCGGACGCGTGCGATGACTTTGGCGGAGAAGATTTTTGCGGCGCACATGACCTCAGCTTCATCGGAGACTGCTTCGCTTCGCTCGGATGGACAGCCGGGGGCGGCTGTCCCTACGGGTTCTTTTTCTGCGGGTTACGTCAAGCCGGGCGACACTGGTTTCACTTCCGTAGATCTGCGCTTCAGTCATGAGTACGTCACGCCCATGGCTTCCATTTTCTACGAGCAGTATGTCGGCAAGGATGTTCCAGTGAACGACGCTTCCAGCATCCGCTTTTTCCGCGACCATCTCACCTTCCTCGACGAAGTGATCTCCGAAGAGAAGAAAAAAATGGGGCTGCTCGACTTGGCCACGCAACTCAAGCTGAAGCAGGAGGATTTCGCCAAGAAGCAGGGAATCAAGCTGCACGGCGAACTCGCCGACCGCAAGGGTTCGGAGGGCATCTGCCACTCGGTGATGCTGGAGACCTATGCGCTTCCGGGGCAGGTGAACGTCGGGTCGGATTCGCACACACCGCACGTCGGCGCCATCGGATGCGTGGCCTTCGGCATTGGCACGACGGATGTGTTCAACTCCTGGATTACGAAAGACGTTCGCGTCAAAGTGCCGGAGTCGGTCAAGATTGTGATTCGAGGCAAGCGGCATCCGAACGTCACGGCGAAGGATTTCATCCTGAAGATTCTCTCTCTCGATTACGTACGCAGTGGCAAGGCGCTGGCGAAAGTGATGGAGTATGCAGGGGAGGCGGTGGAGGCGCTGTCGGTGGACGAGCGTGCCACCATGACCAATATGGCCGCCGAAATCGGGGGTTTTACCGGCATCGTGGCGCCGGATGAAAAGGTGGTCGAGTTTCTGGTCGAGCGCCGGGGTATGAAGCGCGCCGAAGCCGAAAGGATGATCGAAGGCCTCAGAAGCGACGACCACGCCGAATACGCGCAGGTGATCGAACTCGATGCGGCTGAGATCACGCCCATGGTCGCTACTCCTGGCGATCCGGGCAACGGCAGGTACATCCGCGAACTGGGCCCGCACGTGCCGATTGAAATCGCCTATGGCGGGACCTGTACGGCGGGAAAAAACGAAGACATGGATATGTACGCGTCGGTCCTCGCCGACGCGTTGAAGCACGGCAAGCGAATTTCCAAGAATGTCGACTTCTGGATTCAATTCGGTTCTCAGGAAACGCGCGAGTACTCGAAGCGCCGGGGCTACATCGAGATTTTCGAAAAAGCCGGAGCGCACGTCATCGAGCCCAGTTGTGGCGCGTGCATCAATGCCGGGCCAGGAGTATCGACGCGCCCCGACCAGGTCGTGATCAGCGCGCAGAACCGGAATTTTCCCGGACGCAGCGGTCCAGGGCAAATGTACCTGGCGTCGCCGCTGACCGTGGCCGCGAGCGCAGTGGCCGGGTACATCGTTGAGTACGAATCTGAGTACGAATCTTCGAACGCCAGCGCTGTCTCCTAGTGTTCAATGTGTGCAATTTTGCTCAGCGCCGCCCCGCCCTTTGTTCCTAAAATGAAGGCTTATTTCAAGCATCACTCCATCATTGCAGATGACCGCAGATAACTATTGAACGCCAGCGGAACCCGCCTTTCTGGCGTTGTCGATTTCCCCTATCAACCGAGCACCCAGCAAAGCCGCGCTTTGCGGAATCGCGAATATTCTCATGAAAATCCTGCTCTATAACCCCGACAACGGGGTCACGCGCAACTTCATGCCGCACCTCTGGATGTTTCTGCTGCAGGCGCTTACTCCAACTGGCCACGAGGTGCTGCTGGTGGATGGGAATGCTCAACCGATGGATGAAACGGGCATCGCGCAGTTTGTGCGCGACAACAACATTGGACTGGTCGGCATCGGCGCCATGACCAGAATGATCGCCAAGGCGTATCGCATGGCGGACGCAGTTCGGAGCACGGGAGTTCCGGTGGTGATGGGCGGACCGCACGTAACGGAGATGGCTGACGAGGCACTCGGCCGAGATGGCGGTCCGCGCCACGCCGACGCCGTCGCGCTCGGCGAAGCCGATGCGACCTGGCCTCGGATTGTTGAGGATGCGGCCCGCGGTCAGCTTAAGGATGTTTACGCGCCGGTCGATGCCTTTGGCCAGGAGAGCAAGCCTTCGCTGAAGGATTATCCGGTGATTCCGTGGCAGTCGATCGATCTCAAGCAGTTCAATCTGGTGCCCAAGGCCGCGACCGGCCTGCTCCAGAAGATCGGAGAAGGCTGGGGAACATTTCGCATTATTCCCGTCGAATCCGGACGGGGTTGCCCCTATGGCTGCGAGTTCTGCACCGTGACCGGATTTTTCGGCGATTCGATTCGCTTCCGCACCAACGAGAGCGTGGTGAATGAACTGCTCTTGTTGAAGGCGCGTGCCCGCGGCGAAAAGGGCCAGATGGCGGTTTTTTTCATTGACGATAATTTTGCCATCAACATCAAGCGCACGAAGTCGCTGCTGCGCGACATCATTGCTGCCAAAGCGCAAGTGCATTGGGTGGCGCAGATCTCCGCCAATTTGTTACGTGACGAGGAACTCGTGGACCTGATTGCGGCTTCCGGCGGCAAGTGGATTTTTATCGGCATGGAGTCGATTGATCCGGCCAATCTGAAAGACGTGAACAAGGGATTCAACAAGCCGGGTGAGTATGCGACCGTGCTGGAGAGGTTGGCGGCGCGCAATGTCTACGCCATCACGTCATTTATTTTTGGTATGGATAATGACACGGTGGGAGCTGCCGAGCGCACGCTCGAACAGGTTCGGACCTGGCCTCCTGGCCTGCCGATCTTTGGACTGCTCACTCCTTTGCCCGCAACTCCGCTGTACAAGCGGCTGGAGAAGGCCGGTCGGCTGACCCGGCCGAAGCATTGGCAGGAGTTCATTCCGTTTGCGATGGCGCACACACCCTTGAAGATGACTATCGAAGAAGCTCATGCCGAGGTGAAGCATGGCTGGGCCGAGGCTTATAGTCCGGAGGCGCTGGCACACGCGGTCGAGTCGCTGAACGATCAGCCCCTCGGTTATCGCGTCAACATCTTCCTTTCCCGCCTCTGTTTCCGCGGTATTTACTTCCCCATGATGGGGAAAATGGCGTGGGTAAAGGTGATTGCGCAAAATCGGCACACCATCTTCAAGCTGGTAAGGGAAGGGTTCAAAAAGGGCGCGTGGCGCGGCGCACCGGCGCGGACTCTCTCCAGTCCCACGCCGCAGGCAGAAACCGGCGAAGCGATCGCACAGGGGGCGGAGGGGTAAACGAAGCGGGCGGAAGGGCGTTTGCCCGCCAATCACGGCCACTAAGCGCTTTTCGGCCTGGAAAAGATGCCGCTGATTGGTGCTGCCTGTACCGATCGCCGCGTTCTTGCTAGAATCATGTGTTCCATCACACTCCCTGCGCCCGAGGAGCATGAGATTCTATGGCCTACGTGATTGCTGAGCCCTGCATCGGAACCAAAGACACCGCTTGTGTGGACTCCTGTCCGGTGGATTGCATTCATCCCAAGAAGGACTCCGACAAGTATGCGACGGAAGAGATGCTGTATATCGATCCCGTGGAATGCATCGACTGCGGCGCCTGCGTGCCCGTGTGTCCGGTCTCGGCCATCTTCGCGCTCGACGATCTGCCGGAAAAGTGGAAAGAGTACACCGAGCGGAACGCGAAGTACTTCGGGCGATAGAGCAGTTGTCAGCTCTCGGCTACCAGTCGTCGGTAAAACCGGTTCGGTGCCGGGAGCCTTTGGTTCACTGAGAGCTGAAAGCTGACGGCTGACAGCTCCTTCCATTACAATCATTGATTAACTGTTGACCTTCCATGGCGCTGAAGGAGTCGGAAGCGATCATTCTGCGCACGTATCCGCTGCGTGAGTCCGACCTGCTGGTCACGCTCTTTACCCGCATGGAAGGCAAGGTGAGAGGCGTAGCGCGCGCGGCCATGAAGTCGAGACGCCGCTTTGGAGGCGCGCTTGAACCGCTCACTTATGTGCGTGTGTTTTACGACGATCGCGAGCGGCAGGAACTGGCGCGGCTTGATTCCTGCGAAGTGATCGAGTCGCCGATGGCCAGCGAAGTGAGTTATGCGCGGGCGGCGGCACTGGCCCACGTCGCTGAATTGCTCGACGAGTTGATGCCCGACCGCGAGGCGAGCGACGCGGTGTTTCGCTTGAGTCTGGCGGTTTTGCAGGAGCTGCGCGGCGAGACAGTGTGGATGCCGCTCACCTACTTTGAGCTGTGGATGACGCGGCTCATGGGGTTTCTGCCGGAGTTTGCGGAATGCCTCGTCTGCGGCCGCGCGCTTGACGGCAGCCGGGCGTTCTACCACGCGCTTGCCGACGGTCTGGTCTGTGCCGACGATAAGCGCATCGCGTCGTCGGAGCTGTCGCCGGAGTCGAGAAAGATCGCGGCGCAAATGCTGCGTTCGCGGGTTTCGGAATTTTCCGGGATCGACTGGCCGAAAGCGGTGTGTGCGGACCTGCGCAAGTTTCTTCTCCAGATCCTGGAGCGGCACATCGAGAAGAAGATGGTGACGGCGGGAATGCTGGAGAAGATCGGCTCCTAGCTACTGGCGAGCAAGACCCGTTTGCCAGAAGCCAGCAGCTAGAAGCGTAATTTGATCGTGAACTCATCCAAATCCAATTCGCTGACCTTCCAGCAGCTCATCCTCAAGCTGCAGGCGTTCTACGCCGAGCGCGGTGCGGTCATTCAGCAGCCCTACGACGTTGAGGTCGGCGCTGGGACCATGGCTCCGGAGACATTTCTGCGCGTGCTCGGGCCGAACCCTTATAAGGTTGCTTACGTGCAGCCTTCGCGGCGTCCGGCCGACGGCCGCTATGGAGAAAATCCCAACCGGCTGTTCAAGCACTTGCAGTTGCAGGTGATCCTGAAGCCGCCGCCGGAAAATGTGCAGGAGCTTTACCTCGAATCGCTCGGCGCGATCGGCATCGATCTACGTCAGCACGACGTCAAGTTCGAAGAAGATAACTGGGAAGCGCCGACCCTGGGCGCGTGGGGCATCGGATGGCAAGTCATGCTGGACGGGCTTGAGGTGACGCAGTTCACCTACTTCCAGCAGTGTGGCGGCGTGGACCTTGATCCCATCTCCGTCGAACTCACCTACGGTTTGGAGCGGTTGTGCGCTTTTCTGCAAGACGTCGATTCCATCTACAATATCGTGTGGGCGCGCGACCCGGAAACGGGCAGGGAAGTGAAGTATGGAGAAGTGCGTCTGGCTGACGAGCAGCAGTTCTCGGTGTACAACTTCGAAGCCGCCGATGTGCAGAGCGCATGGAAGCACTTCGAACTCTGCGAAGCGGAGTGCAAGAGGTTGATTGAGCGCTATGCCGCCTTAGCGAAGGATAAAACCGAAGGCGATGGCAAGAGTGTTGTCCGGGAAAAGTCGCGGTTTCCGCTGCTGGGCGCCTACGATCTGTGTCTGAAGTGCTCGCATTATTTCAATATTCTCGACGCGCGGGGCGCGATTTCGGTGACCGAGCGCGTGGGCGTGATTGCACGAGTGCGAGCGCTCGCGGTGGGGATCGCCAAGGCCTGGATGGACCAGCAGTACTCGACGGAGGGAAAAAAAGGGGATAGCAATGACCAAGCTTCCGCGCCGGGAGCCAAGGAAAAGAAAGGCAAGCTGACTCCGGTGGGATGATCGAAACTCCGATGGTGATCCAGCTTGCATTTACCTGGCTTTCATTTTGAGACCATAGACTGAACCGCTCGATGCCTGACTTCTTACTCGAAATCGGATGCGAAGAAATCCCGGCGAGGATGATTGACGCCGCGTCTCGCGAGCTGCAAGAAAAGTTGAACACGCTGTTGCGGCGCGAGCGCCTCGAACCCGCCGGAGCGATTTCACATCTCGACACACCGCGTCGTCTCGCGGTTCTCGCTTCCGGCATTCCCGCCTCGCAGCCGGACATTACCGAGCAGGTGACTGGCCCCTCCGCGCAGATCGCATATAAGGATGGGCAGCCGACGCCGGCAGCGCATGCGTTTGCCAGGAAAGCCGGCTTGGATGTCGCAAAGCTCGAAACAGTTCGCACACCCAAAGGTGAATACCTGGCGGCTACCGTTACGCGAAAAGGCCGCGCGGCCGCTGAGATTCTTGCCGAGACTCTTCCCAAGGAAATTTCCACGCTCTACTGGCCGAAGAATATGTACTGGCGGAAGCGCGGCGAATTGTTCGTTCGTCCGGTGCGCTGGCTGGTGGCGATGCTTGATGAGCAGGTTGTCCCGCTGGAATTGTTCGGCATCGCAGCCGGCAAGACTACGCGCGGACATCGCATCATTAGCGGTACGGCGGGTAGTGAAACGGTCTCCATCTCCAAGCCGAGCGCCTATGTGGAAGCCCTGCGCAGCGCGAAGGTTCTAGGCGCCGCTGAGCGAGAGCAGGTGATTCGCAAAGCGCTCGACGCTGCCACCCGCACCATTCCCGGAGCGCGCTGGCGCGAAGACAGGCCGCTGGTCGCGACGGTCGTCAATCTGACGGAATTTCCTTCCGTCATCCTCGGCGGCTTCGATCCCGAATTTCTCGATCTGCCGGAAGAGGTGCTGGTCACGGTGATGCGCGACCACCAGAAATACTTTGCCATCGAGGATGCGAAGGGAAAATTACTGCCCCACTTTTTGGCGGTGCTCAACACGGGGGCCGATTCAGACGGCTTGATCCGCCATGGAAACGAACGCGTTTTGCGCGCCCGCTTTAACGACGCGCGCTTCTTCTGGCAGACGGACCAGAAACAGACCCTCCGCCAGCGCGTCGATTTGCTGCGCAACGTTACCTTCCAGAAAGATCTCGGCAGCTACTACGACAAGACGCTGCGCGTGCAACACATGGCCAGCTCGCTTTCCGAAACGGTGAAACAGAGCGGCATCGCGATCCGGCCCGGCATCGTGCACAAAGCTGCGCTGCTGGCCAAAGCCGACCTGACCACTGAACTGGTCAAGGAGTTCACCGAACTGCAGGGAATTGTTGGCGGCCTTTACGCACGTGTGCAGCCTCTCGACGAGGGCATGAAGCGCGACGTGCAGCTGGAAATTTCAAAGGCCATCTACGACCATTACAAACCCGAGTCGATGGAGGACGACGCCCCAGCGACGCTCGAAGGAGCAGTGCTCTCGATCGCCGATAAGGCCGACTCGATCGCCGGAATGTTTGCGCTCGGGCTCGTTCCCAGCGGATCGAAAGATCCGTTCGCGCTGCGCCGCCAGGCGAACGGCATTGTGAAGACGGTCGCCGAGCACAAACTGCCGCTGCGTCTCTCGGAGATCATGGCCGATGCGCGCATTCGCTATAAGGGCTCTGAGGCGGAGAACAGATTTTCCAACGCCGCTTACGCCGAATCGGTGCGAAGCTTTTTCCGCGAGCGCCTCGAGTTTTACTTGAAGGATGCGCATGAACCTCGATACGCGTATGACGTGGTGAACGCCGTGCTCGCTGTCGATTCTGACGATGTAGTGGACGCCGTCGCTCGCGCCGAAGCGGTGAGCAAAGTGCGCGGCTCAGGCGATTTCGAGTCGATCTCGAGCGCCTTCAAGCGCATGAAGAACATTTTGCGCCAGGCTTCTGAAAAGACTAAAGTTATTGCTATGCGTGTTGATCCGGCTGGCCTGCAGGAAGAATCCGAAAAAGAGCTGGCAGGGTTGATCCCACGGACGGCGGCGAGGGTCGAAAAATTGCGCGCGGGGCGTGACTATGAAGGAGCGCTGCTCGAGATCGCGAAGTTGCGTCCCACGATCGACAAATTTTTTGACAAGGTCATGGTCATGGTTGACGATAACAATCTCCGCGCCAATCGCCTAGCACTGTTGCAGACGGTGGTTAAAGAATTCTCCACGATTGCGGACTTCTCCGAGATCGTGACTGAAGGCAAGGATTCTACGAAATGAGATCCAGGAAATAACGAAGAGGACACGAACATGGCAACAACGACTCTCCCTGATACCGGAATCATTGAAGCGAAACCCGCAGCCACAAAATCTCCAGCTGCGAAACCCGCGACCACGCAATACGTGTACTTCTTCGGCGGCGGCAAGGCTGATGGCAACGGCAAGATGAAAGACGTTCTCGGCGGCAAGGGCGCCGGGCTCGCCGAGATGACGAACGCCGGCCTGCCCGTGCCTCCCGGCTTCACCATCCAGACCGAGGCCTGCCGCGAATACATGCGGCTCAATGCGGTTTCGAAAGACGTCGACCGCCAGATGGAAGAAGCGCTGAGCAAGCTGGAAAGCCTGCAGGGGCAGAAACTCGGCAAAGGTGAGAACCCTCTGCTGGTAAGCGTGCGTTCAGGAGCGAAGTTCTCGATGCCCGGCATGATGGACACGATCCTGAATCTCGGCCTCAACGACCAGAGCGTCGAAGCTCTCGCCAAGCGCGCCAACAATCCGCGCTTCGCTTATGACTCCTATCGCCGCCTGATTCAGATGTTCGGCAACGTCGTGCTCGACATCGAGAAATCGGTATTTGACGAAATCTTCGACGCCAAGAAGAAACAGAAAAAAACAAAGTTCGACACCGGCCTCGACGCCAAAGCGCTGCAAGAGGTCATCGCGGATTACAAGAAAGCCGTCAAAAAGCACGCCAAGCGCGACTTTCCGCAGGATCCGCAGGAGCAACTGGTGATGGCGCGTGACGCGGTGTTTCGTTCATGGCAGAACGATCGCGCCAAGACCTACCGCCGCATCAACAATATCGATGACATGCTCGGCACAGCGGTTAACGTGCAAGCCATGGTGTTCGGCAACCTCGGCGACACCAGCGGCACCGGCGTCGGATTTACGCGCAACCCAGCCACCGGTGCGAGAGAATTCTACGGAGAATTTCTGCTGAACGCGCAAGGCGAGGACGTGGTTTCGGGCGTGCGTACGCCGGTTCCCATCCTCGAACTCGAAAAGATCATGCCCGATGTCTACAACCAGCTCCGCGACATCACCACCCGGCTCGAAAAGCATTATAAGGATATGCAGGATTTCGAGTTCACCATACAGGACCGCAAGCTCTACATGCTGCAAACGCGAAACGGCAAGCGCACCGGTCTTGCCGCGGTACGAGTAGCGCTGGAAATGGTCGACGAGGGGCTCATCACCAAGGAGGAGGCGATCTTCCGTCTCGATCCCAACCAGGTCGTAGATTTCTATGTAGCTCGGCTGGATGAGAAAGACGCAAGACTCGAAGACGTGCTGACCTCGAAGGGCCTGCCGGCGTCGCCCGGAGCAGTCGTCGGTCAAATCGTTTTTACTGCCGATGAGGCTGTCGAAAAGGCTGGACACGACACGGAAAAGAATCCGGTGATCCTGGTGCGCGCCGAAACCACTCCGGAAGACATCAGCGGCATGGAGGTTGCAGTTGGCATTTTGACCTCGCAAGGCGGAATGACCAGTCACGCGGCCGTGGTTACTCGGGGCATGGGCAAAAGCTGCGTTGCGGGAGCAGGTGAGATCGCGGTCGACGAAAGAGCAGGCCAGATGCGTGCGCGTGGGCAGGTTTTCAATGCGGGCGATTGGATTACGATCGACGGCTCGACCGGTCGTGTGTTGAGAGGCAAGAGGAATTTGCTCCCCCCGGACCCGGAAAATCTGGCAAAACTCGAGCACTTCATGAGCTGGGCGGAGCCTTTCCGAACGATGGGAGTGCGAGCCAACGCCGACATTCCTCGCGATGCCGAGAAGGCGCGCGAGTTTGGCGCTGAGGGCATCGGGCTGTGCCGTACCGAGCACATGTTCTTTGCCCACGACCGCATCCAGCATATGCGCGCGATGATTCTTGCCGACAACGAGAAAGATCGGCGCAAGGCGCTGAAAAAGTTGCTGCCCTTCCAGCGCAAGGATTTCATCGGCTTGTTCAAGGTGATGGAAGGCCTGCCCGTCACCATCCGCCTGCTCGATCCGCCGTTGCACGAATTTCTCCCCAAGCGCGAGCAACTCATGGTCGACATTGCCAGCCTGCCCAGCGCCAGTCCCAAGCAGAAGAAAACTCTGGTCGCGGAGTACAAAGAATATGGTGTAAAGGGTGCCGGCGATCTGAAGAAAGTGCTTTCATCTCTCCTGGCGCGCGTAGAAGAGTTGCACGAATTCAATCCCATGCTAGGCCATCGTGGATGCCGCCTCGGCATCACCTATCCCGAAATTACCGAGATGCAGGCCCGAGCGATTTTCGAAGCCGCTGTCGAGGTAGAGAAAAAAGGCATCAAGACGCACGCCGAAGTAATGATCCCGCTCATCGCCACCGTGAAGGAGATGGAGAACCAGGGTGCCATCGTCCGGCGCGTGGCCGAAGAAGTATTCAAAGAAAAAGGCAAGCACGTGCATTACCTCGTGGGCACAATGATTGAGCTGCCGCGTGCCTGCCTGGTCGCGGACGACATCGCCAAGGACGCCGAGTTTTTCTCCTTCGGCACCAACGACCTCACCCAAACCACCTTCGGCTTCTCACGCGACGACATCAATAAAGTGTTGCCTACGTATCTAGCCGAGGGAATTCTCAAGCAGGATCCGTTTGCCGCCATCGATCAGGAAGGTGTAGGCGAATTGGTCGAGATCGGAATCCAGCGCGGACGCAAGACGCGACCAAAGCTGGAGGTAGGAATCTGCGGCGAGCACGGCGGCGAACCATCATCGGTAGAGTTCTGCCATCGCGTCGGGATGGACTACGTCTCTTGCTCCCCGTTTCGCGTCCTCACCGCGCGCCTAGCCGCGGCCCAGGCAGCGGCTAGCGAAAAACTGCAGATTGACGGTGGGAGAACGAAATGATTTCTTCGTGAGGTTGAAGGTGATCCCTAAGAGGGGGCTGCATGACACTGCGCGCACTGGCGAAAGGGCGACGCTTGGGGTCTGTAGCCGTCGCGATCTCCATGATCGAACTCTTTGTGATATGGGGAGTGACCTTAGTGGCAGAGCAAACCGCCCAATACGATTGGAGGTGGGCCGCTCCCCATTTGGTTGACATACAATATTCGGTTTTGTCGCGATCCCCGTTGCGATAGCCGGGATTATTTGGGACCCCGTCGCGGGCTCGCGATCGCAGGGCTCGTTCTCGGCCTTTCCAATATTGCAATCTGCGAGATAGCGTTCTCGCCACCCAAGCTCTTGCCGACGCCTTCCGGCGTTACTGCACTCTTTGCAGCCGGTTGATCAGCTTCTGCGCCAGATTTTCTTCCGACTCCGACCACAGCAACCGCCCGGTTGCCCCAGCATTCTTTTCCACCTGCGCGGTAAATTCCACCAGCTTCTGCACGTTGCTCCGGACGTTGCGCTCCGCCTCAGCCGTAAACGCCACCTCTTCATGCAGGAAAGACGTGTCTAAACCAAAATCAATCTGAATGTGCCCAGTCTCCTCCGCCGCGCGCTCTTCAAATTCCAAACCGTGCGCCGTGAGACGAATCAGCGCCGGCTCCAGCACCCATTTCTCCGCGCCCTCCGGAGGCGTCCACAAATCCCAATAAGCCTCGAAAACATATGCGTAGTCGTCATGCAAGAATTCCGCTACCTCCGCCACCGCTTCCTCCGGAGCAACTCCCGGACGATAACGCCGCTCAAGAATTGTCGGCTCGCTCCATGACACCGGTTGGACGGCCGAGTAAGTGACCCCGCCACGGGCCGCAGAAAAGGGAATTTGCCGCAGCACGCTTACCGTGCGCGCCAGTATCTCGGCTTCATCGAAGCTCGGAAACCACAGGCTCAAATAAAGCGAATCGGCCATGAATATATTCTAAACCGCGACTCTGTCAGAAGCGAGAATGACTGTGAGGATGCTGGTTCGGGCTAGCCAATCCAGCGAACGATCCAACGATCCAGTCTGTTTTGACGCGACAAAAACGCCCTGTTACTATGAACTTCGGCGGCAAACCGTCATCTCACCAAGAAAAGTCCCCGTCGTCTAGCCTGGCCTAGGACATCGCCCTTTCACGGCGGTAACACGGGTTCAAATCCCGTCGGGGACGCCAACCTTATCAACCACTTGCACATCCCCTCCAGAATTTTGTACGTCCGTTAACGTCCGATAAGCCTCGGTGCTTGGTTTTTCTTCGTTTTTGTCGAGCAACAAGCTCACAACTCGGCTCTGCGCATCTCGCTTGGTTTGCGTGATCGCTTGCGCGTAAATGTTCAGAGTGACCGAGATGTTTGCGTGCCGCATTAGCTCTTGCACGACCTTCACGTCTTCGCCGTTCCCTTTGAGGAGCGTCGCATACGTATGCCGGAACGTATGCCAACCGAAATGGCCTACGATTCCTATTTCCTTGGCCGCCGGTTCCAAGTGCGCCTTGTAAAGCGAACCTGGCCAGTACGGCAATTTCCCTTTGCTGTGTGGACTCGCGAATACCCAGTCCTCATCGATTGGATATGGACTCAGTAGCCGCCAGTTCCAAAGGACCTTAGACAATCGCAAATCGAGCGGAACTGGTTTGCGAGAGGCCTCGGTCTTACAGTCGCCCACGTGTTGCATGACGATCGAGCGGATGACATGGACCTCCATCTTCTGAAAATCAATGTCCTTCCACTTGAGGCCTAGCAACTCCCCGACCCGAAGGCCCGTGAACACGGCTAGAAATACCATCGTGCGCGTAGGCTCCTTCAGGATGCGAAGCAGTGCCGCAATCTGCTCGATGGAAAGCACAATGGGCATCCTGGTCCGCTTGGCGCTTTGACGCACCATGCGTATGGGATTCACACCGAGCCATTCCCACCTGACAGCGTGATTGAACACGGCACTCATGATGTTTCGAGCTTTGGCCTTGCTTCCATTCGCATACTTGAGCGACCGAAGCCACTGCTCGACAGCGACTGCCTTAACCTCGGTGACGCGATAGCTTCCCCAACGAGGCAGAATCCACTTGTTGAAATATCCCTCGTAGGTGACCTGCGTCTTCCGTGTTTTGCTGCAATTCGCGCCTAGTTCCTTTTCGCGGTAGTGTTCGATAAGCGTTTGAACACTGATCGGGGTCAAGCTAGTGCGCGGACTCTCAGCGTTGATGTCTGCCCGAAGTGCGGCTATGGCCTTCTGCGCCGACGCTTCGTTCGGGTACTGTTCGACCGAACCAACAATCAGACAGCGTCGCTTGCGAGAGCCGTCTGCCTGGAGTTCGTACCACCGATACTCCCATGCGTTCCGGCCGCGGGCACGCTTCACGATCTGAAGGCTGCCTTGCTGAAATCTCGTCCGTCTCATCACGATCCTCCGTGGTTAGGGACGGTACGGATAGCTGGCTAACTTTAACCTCAAATGCACCCAC
>Ga0070761_10001330_pt1 | contig 15539 bp, 11 predicted proteins | sample HubBroMetageREF1_FD_66724 | JGI IMG/M metagenome (GOLD analysis project Ga0070761, IMG submission 66724) | Reference soil microbial communities from the Hubbard Brook experimental Forest, New Hampshire, USA - Hubbard Brook CCASE Soil... | ecosystem: Environmental > Terrestrial > Soil >... | reverse complement strand
GGACAAGGCGTTCGACGTTTGCGTGATCGGCGGCGGGGCCACGGGCTCCGGATGCGCCCTCGATTCTCGGCTTCGCGGCTTGACGACGGTCCTTCTTGACGCTGCCGATTTTGCCGGCGCCACCTCCAGCACATCCACCAAGATTGTCCACGGCGGCGTGCGCTATCTGGAGCAAGCGGTCAAAGATCTCGACGCAAAGCAATATCGCGTCGTCCAGCGCGCCCTTCACGAGCGCATTCGCATGCTGCACAACGCGCCGTATCTCGCGCGGCCCATGGAATTCATCGTTCCGTGCTACCGTCGGCTGGATGCTGCGTATTTCGCCGCTGGACTTAAGATCTATGACTGGATCGCCCGCGGCGCCCGCCTCTTCCCCAGCCGATTTCTCTCGCGCGAGGAAACACTGCGCCGAATTCCGTCGCTGAACCCTGATCACTTGGTGGGATCCGTGGCTTACGCGGACGGGCAATTCGACGACGCACGCTACAACCTCACGCTGATCCAAACGTTCGCACAAGCCGGTGGCGAAGCCCTGAACTATGCCCGCGTCATCGCGTTCGAACGGTCAGTCGACGGCAAGTTGACGGCCTGCCAAGTCGAAGATCAATTTACACATCAGCGGTTTACTGTTCGCGCGCGCGCATTCGTCAACGCCACGGGACCGTTCGCCGATACGATCCGCCAGCTTGCCACGCCGGGTGCCACTCCTCGCATGAGGCTCAGCAAGGGCGTTCACATTCTCCTACCTCTCGAAGTGATGCCAGGCGACGACGCCATGCTGATTCCGAAAACGGAAGATGGCCGCGTTTTGTTTGCTGTCCCGTGGAAGGGACGCCTGCTCGTTGGGACCACCGAGCAGGAAGTTACGATTCACGACGAGCTTTATGTCACGAAGGAGGAAATCGCGTATCTTCTGCGCCATCTGAACCGGTACTTGGCAGCGCCGGTCAAGCCGGATCAGGTCGTCAGCGGAATTGCTGGCGCTCGCCCACTCGTCAGTGCGGGCGATTCGCGCGACACAAAGAAGCTTTCAAGGGATCACGAGCTTGAAGTGGATTCGCAAAGCGGCTTGATTAGCATCATGGGCGGCAAATGGACCACGTATCGTGCGATGGCTGAGGACGCGGTCAACACTGTGCAAAAACATCTCGGCATCCCCGTGACGGAATCCCCGACGAAGAGTCACCCGTTGATCGGCTCTGAAGGATTCACTCTCGACTACTGGAAGAAACTGGCGAGCGACTATCGCATCCCCGAGCCAACGGCGCGCTATCTTGCCGGCAAATTCGGCACCGTCGCGGCGAAGGTCCTCGACTTGGCTCAAGAAGATCCCGCGCTTGCGGCGCCGATCGTGCCGGACTTTCCGGCAGTTCGAGCGCAAGTGATTTACTCCGCTCGCACGGAAATGGCAATGACGATTGAAGACGTTCTGTTCCGGCGGCTCGGCCTTCAATTATATAGCTGGCATTCCGCGATTCACGCGGCGCCGGTCGTCGGTTCCCTCCTCGGGCGCGAGCTCGGATGGTCACCAGACGAGAGTGTCTCCACCGCGCGGGAGTACGGTGCGAAAATCAATCGGCTTCTGATGCTGGCCGGCCTCGAGCAACAACACGATTCGACGGGTGCGGGCGATTTCTCGTAAACGCCAAAGGAAGGCGACGTGCCGAATTACATCGGAGCAATCGATCAAGGGACGACAAGCACCCGCTTCATCGTCTTCGATACGAACGGAAAGATTGTCTCGGTCGCGCAGAGGGAGCACGAGCAAATCTACCCGAAGCCGGGCTGGGTCGAGCACGATCCCGAAGAGATTTGGCGCCGCACTCAGGAAGTAATCGAAGAGGCTATGCAGCGCCAATCCCTCCGCCCCTCGGACCTGGCGGCAATCGGCATCACCAATCAGCGCGAAACCACAGTCGTCTGGAATCGCAACACCGGCAAGCCCGTCTCCAATGCCCTGGTTTGGCAGGACACCCGCGTGGAAGACTCGGTCGCGGAATTCTCGCGCGATGGCGGACAGGATCGCTTCCGAACGAAGACAGGTCTTCCGCTCGCCACCTACTTCAGTGGACTGAAGCTTCGGTGGGTCTTGAACAATATTCCAGGTGTTCGAGCGCAAGCGGAAGCCGGCGGCGTCCTTTTCGGCAACATCGATACATTTCTGCTCTGGAAGCTGACTGGCGGGCCCAAAGGAGGGATCCACGTCACCGATGTAACGAACGCGAGCCGCACGCAACTGTTGAATCTCGGAACCCTCACGTGGGACCAGGACATTTTGCGCGCGTTTGGAATTCCCGAAGCGATGCTTCCGCAGGTTCGTTCCAGCAGCGAGATCTACGGCGCCGCACAGATCGCGCCTATCGACGGTGTTCCGATTGCCGGGCTCCTTGGCGACCAGCAAGCCGCCCTGGTTGGTCAGGCTTGCTTCAAGGCCGGCGAAGCTAAGAACACCTACGGCACCGGCTGTTTTCTGTTGATGAATACGGGCACGGTGCCGGTGCATTCAAAGCATGGACTCCTCACCACCGTTGCCTACAAAGTGGGCAATCAGCCCGCTCACTATGCGTTGGAAGGAAGCATCGCCATCACCGGCGCACTCGTCCAGTGGCTCCGTGACAATCTCGGAATCATCGAGAGGAGTTCCGACATTGAGGCGCTCGCTCGAACGGTGAAGGACAACGGCGGCGTTTACTTCGTTCCAGCTTTTTCAGGCTTGTACGCGCCCTACTGGATGTCAACGGCGCGCGGCGTGATCGCGGGCTTGACGCGGTACGCGAACAAAGGTCACTTGGCCCGAGCCGTTCTCGAGGCCACCGCTTTTCAAACTCGCGAAGTGGTGGAAGCCATGGAAAGGGATTCGGGAATCAAGCTCGACGTGCTTCGCACTGACGGCGGCATGGTGGAAAACAACCTGCTCATGCAATTCCAAGCCGACATCTTGAATCGACCCGTCGTGCGGCCCGTTGTTCGCGAGACCACGGCCCTCGGCGCGTCCTATGCCGCTGGGCTCGCAGTTGGCTTCTTCAAAGATGCGGAGGAATTGCGTACACACTGGGCGGTCGATCGCACGTGGACGCCCGAGATGGATCAAGAGACGAGAGACCGGCTCTCTCGCTTCTGGAAAAAGGCCGTGACGCGCTCCTTCGATTGGACCGACGAAAACTGACGAACCTCCCAAAAGCGCGGCAACCAAAGGTTGAAGGAGGCTGCGGAAACCCAACCAAGCGAATCCTTACGCCGAGGCCAGAGCCTCTCTTCGCGACTCATGATACTGCGCTAATTGATGATTCGCGTCGGCCACGATATGCAGTTCGTCCGCGAATCGAGCCAGATCACTCCCGGGAACCACCCCGTACATCTCGCCGTCATCGAGACCCGTATAGACGCGATTTCCGATGCAGCCCGAGCTGACAATCGTTCCATGCGCCATCGCAGCTGGAAGCGCCATGCAAGTGGGGCGTCCCAGCATCGGAAGTTGCGACGCGCGACCCGTGCGCTGGGCCGCTTCGTTGAGTAGCATGATCTGAGACGCGGGTCCGGCAAACAGCACAACATCCGGCGTCACCGGAGCATCGGCCAATGGTGAATAGACAACCACGCCAGGCGTCAGCGGCAAGCGCGGAATCCCCGGGACCTCCTCCATCTTCACGTAGCCAATTTGAACCATAAGACCCAGCGTTTGATCCAGTTCCTGCGCTCGTTCGGGTGGCAGCGAAATATTGTGCGTGTAACTCCCAATCGGGCAATTGTAGTGGTCGCCAGGAACGGTGTAGAACGTCCTCCCCGCGGCAGCCAGACGCCAGAAGCTGCAGCCCGAAGGCTCCGTTCCCACGAATTTCTCCACTCCAGCCGGCGCGGACTCTTGAAATTTCACGGCCACTGGCCGCTTTTTCAGCCCGAGCGATTTCTTGATCCGTTGTTCGAGCGCCCTATAGTTGGACATTTTTGAGTTCCTTCGGACAGCTCCGACATTTCTTCTGCTGAAGCGCGAAAAATCGGGCTGGCGAGCGAAATTCCCGCGCGCAGGAAATATTACGAGAGCAAAATCATTGCGTTTGAGATTTTACCTGATTGCTTGCGGGAACGCCGAGAACGATTTGCATTAACTGCTTTCCGAGAGTTCCCGGTTCCATGCCCTCCGTGTTGACAAGGACAACGACGCCGTCGCGCTGCTCCGGCGTCATAAGTATATAGGTACTGGTTCCTTGCTGGGAGCCGCCGTGTCCTACGTCAGCTACTCCGGCGATTTTGCCGACGCCCCAGCCCAAGCCGTATGAAGTCAGGTTGCCGTCCAAGGTCTTCTGGGGTGTCCACATGACGTCGCGCGTGTGTCGTTTCACAAGTCTGTCATTGAGCAGCACAACTTCGAATTTTGCGAGATCGTCCGCCGATGAAAGCCATCCGCCACCTGGAATTTTGTAGCTGGAATCCAGAAAATCCGCGTTCACAGTCGCTCCTGACTTGTCCTTCTGGTAGAAGCGTGTCCTGTGCGCGACGATCTTGAAGCGGTCGTCCGCCTGTGTTTCAGACATGTCGGCGGGCACGAAGACACTTTCGCGCACGAAGTCCACATATTTTTCTTTCGAGGCCCCTTCCATCGCGCAGCCTACCAACGTGAAGCCTTGGGTCGAATAGTGATATTTCGTCCCCGGTTGCACGACTAGCGGATCGTTCGCGAAAAATCGCAAACCCGCCGGGATCGGATCATCAAAGTGCGTCGTATTCCCGATCTCGGGATCGTCCTCTGATTTCGCTCCCTCCGTGGCCTTATAGTGCCGGATTCCACCGAGATGGCCGAGTACTTCCCGCGTCGTGATCGGCCACGGCTTTTCTGGAAATGCAGGGCAATACCTCTGAACGGGCGCGTCGAGATCGATCCTGCCGTTCTCCCACAGTTCCATCGCAGCGGTAGCGGTGATCGTTTTTGAAACTGAACCTAATCGATAGAGCGTACTCGAAGTAGCGGGGACGGAGTTTTCCAGGTCGGCCATGCCGAAGCCCTGCGACCACGCGAATTCCCCGTCCTGCACAACAGCCACGGATATCCCTGCGACGCCGTTCGCGGCCATGAATTTCGAAACGGCAGCTTCGAGTTCGGCGCGCTTTGCTTCGGGAAGCTTGCCGCTTTGCGCGGAAGCAGTCGCCGCTGCTACCACAAGAGCAGCGGCCAATAACAAGTATCGCGACTTTTTGCGCATCTACTCTCCCCCTTTAGCCCTTGCTAAGACGAAGCAGCATTTTGCCACAATGAGCAGTCGCCAAACGACGGCAGAAGTTCGCTAAAAGGAACTGGTGGGCAGGTTGGCAGCGCGAGAGAGCAGTTCAGGTAAGTCTTCCGCCGATACGGATGCCTTTTTTCCGAGGTGGCTGCTCAAGTCCCGGACGGCGGCGCGGACCGTTTCGATTTCTTGTCCTCCCGCCTCGCCCAGGAGGTTTTGGGCGCGGAGGAAACAAGCGTAAGCAAGCTCATCCGGCAGTCCGTGCCGCCGCAGAAACTGGCCATAGTTGAACCAGTCGAAAGCCTCGCTGCGCGAATCGGCGGCTTTAGCATCGAGTGCCAGTCCTCGCTCGTACGAAAGTGCCGCACTCTTTGAATCACCCGTCTTCTCTTGCAGGTCCGCCAGATGCGCGAAAGCGAGGCTCTCGAGTCGTGAGTCGTTTGCTCGTTCGGCCATCGAAATTGCGGACTTATATTCCGTCAGTGCCGCCGGCTCGTCGTTTGACCGCGTTTCGTCGTCACCCAACTGAACCGCCGCCGAGATTTGCTGCGTAGCCGAAGCCACAGGATCGTCGGGATGCGCCGACGCAAGTTGAAGGAAAGCGTTCCAGTGCGGAGCGGCCGCGCCCGGCTGGCCCTTTTGGTCGAGCGCCTCCGCCAGATAGAGTTGCGCGTTCGGCTGATTGGGATTCGTTCCCACCGCCTTCTCCCACGAGCTTACCGCCTCCTCTGGATGACCTAGCCGCTTGGCAAGCAGCCCATAGTTCACCAGCGCATCGGCGTCGTTCGGAAACACGGCGAGCATTTTTCCGTAATGTTCGTACGCGTCCTCGTAGCGCCCATCTTCGATCATCGCCCGAGCGCACGCGTGCTGAAGCGCGGCATTCTGCGGACTGATTTCCACCGCTCGCGTCAGCGCCGCCACAGCCTCGTCGCGCTCGCCTGCTTGCGTCTCCGCCGAAGCGATTCGCGCCTGCAGCATGCTGTCGTACGGGTTCATATCGGCCGCCCGCTGTAGTGACGCAAGGTCTCCCTCGTCGGAGCCGAGCGCGAAGTGGACCTGATCGATCCCGCCCCAAAGAAACAGCAATCCCGCCACGGAGATGCGGAACGCCGGCGCGGAGAGAACTCTGGACGCAGCCCAGGGTCGTCCTCCACGGGCATCAGTTCTCATGGCGTTTTCTGTTGCCGCTTGCGCCGGCGCCTTACTGCGATCCACCAGCACCGACGAAATGCGCGAGTCGCGGAGCTTCCAAATGGCGCCGTCGAGAATGAAATGGTGGATGTTCACGAGCGCCGTGAAAATCAGGAAGCTCGTCGTAAAGTCGTAGTGAAAAAGATAGCTCACCAGCCAGGGCCCTGGAATGAACAGCGCGATGCCGCCGGCAAGCAGCGTCAGAAGATATGCCGTCATTCGCCAGCCAGACTTGCTCTTCGCGCGCGCTTCGCGCTGCTGATAGTAGCTGGTGATCCAAATGTACTGCGCCGAATGCAGCACCGCCAGAATTCCGCTGCTATAGCGCGTCTGGGGAATCTGATATTGCGAGCGCAATTCCACCAGCGTCGGCAGGACGAACCACAGAAACTGCGTCAGCAGCAGCGTGAGAGGCGCGATCATCGCGGAGACTCCCGCGCGGCGCACCAAACGCCGAAATCCGAGAAACGCAAAGCTCGCGAAAGCCGCGCCGAGAATAACCCGGGCAGGCAACGTTACTTTTGCCGGCAGGCCGAGCGAAAGGATCAGAGGATCGCTCGAGCCTCCCGTCTCGAAGCTCGCAAGTAACATAAGGTACGACGCCACGAATGCCGCGCGCAGCCAGCGCCGCTCCGGCTGCGTCACCGTCGCGCCGCTTCGCCGCGCAAACATCATCAGCAAGCCGTAGTTCTGCCCCGTGTAGTGCCACGGACTCCAGCAGATGTAGAGGGTGAAGACCCACGGCAGAAAGCGATACGACGCGTGCAGCAGAATTCCCGTCAGAACCAGCAGCAACGTGACGTGCAGCGTGAACATCTTGTACTTCTCGAAGTCCTCGCGCGTGTGATACGCGCGGTAGATCGTCGCCATGAAATGTGGATAGTTGAAAATGATGGCCAGCAGATAGAACCCCACCACCCATGCGTGCGGGTGCACCGGCGTCAGCCACATCGCCACAGCGAGCAGCGGCGCCGACCAGGCGCCACAACCGACCAGCAGGTCGAGCCAGGGCCCATAGATCCACGGGCTGGCAGGTGCCGTCACAGCGGTCGAATTGGATTGTGACTGCGATTTCGCCATGTGTGGCGCGCTCCCGAACGGCGTCCGCATCGTCGAGTGGACCATCGCCACATCCGATGCGAAGCCTCAATTCGCCCCGAATCGCTAGTGTACTGGCTCGCTCTGTCCGGCCGCTCCGGCGCTGCGCCGGCCATGTTGAAAGCGTCACTTCTACCGCGGCGTTGTCGCTCCTCGCGCCCAAACCACACTCGCGCTCGGAGCGAATAAAAGGTATCTTTTTGTCCTGCTGCGATGCGGGACCGGCCCGCGTTTAGGAATCATGCTGAAGGACTGCCGATGGAACAGACACTGAAGGACATCCTCGCGAGCTACAACGACTCGGCTCCTCTCGCCGAGGCGCACACGATCCCTGCGTCCTGGTACACGGATCTTCGTGTGGCGGAGCTCGAAAAGCAGAATGTGTTCGCTCGCACGTGGCAAGCAATTGCCCGCACCGACCAGCTCAGCGTAAACGGCCAATACGTTACCGCGAATCTAGCCGGCGAACCGATCGTCGTGGTTCGCGGATCCGACGGCAAGTTGCGCGCCTTTTTCAACGTCTGCCGCCACCACGCAATGATCGTGATGAACGAGCCGTGCGGGCACGCGCAGCACATGCGCTGCCCTTATCACGGCTGGACGTATTCGCTCGAAGGCGAGCTCCGCGGCATGACGGAATTTGAAGGCGTGCGCGATTTCAACCGGGCGCAGAACGGACTCGTTCCCGTGCGCGTCGAGACTTGGGAGAATTTTGTCTTCGTCAATCTCGATCCGCACGCCGCGCCGCTCCCGGATTTTCTCGCCGCGCTCGTCGGCCTGGCCCGCCCGCTGGGCTTCGCCAAACTGAAATTCGTCGAGCGGCGGAGTTACACGCTCGATTGCAATTGGAAGGTGTACGTCGATAATTTCCTCGATGGCGGCTACCACGTGCCGCACATGCACAAGGGCCTGAACAGCGTGCTCGACTACAAGAACTACACGATTGAAAACGTCGATCGTTGCTGCGTGCAATCGAGTCCCGTTGCGGTGGACACCCACTCCGAAGCCAGCGCCGCTGCCACGCGCAAGGGCGATCGCGCATTTTATTTCTGGCAATACCCGAACTTCATGCTGAACTGGTACGAGGGCTATCTCGACACGAACTTCGTGATTCCTCTCGCCGTGGACCGCTGCGAAGTGATTTTCGATTTCTACTTCGGTGACACGGACGCCTCGAAAATGCCTTACATCCAGGAAAGCATCGAAGTCAGCGAACGCGTTCAGCAGGAAGACATCGTGATCTGCGCTGGCGTGCAGCGCGGCCTCGGCTCGCGCGCATATCAGGCCGGTCGTCTCTCCGTGCGCCGCGAAGCCGGCGAGCATCTTTTCCACCGGCTACTCGCCGCCGACCTGGAGGGCACGCATTCCGCCGCCGCGCGCTGACGACTCATTCGAAGCTTTTGAAATCGCCTTAAACCTATCGTCTTTCGCAGCCGCAGGCTGCTTTGGGAGTGCGGTAGCTCTCGCCCTGAGCGAAGTCGAAGGGTGCTACCGCTGTCTCTTCGCCGAAGCTTGCTTCGGCGGCCTTTCGCGGCCCGGCTTCTGACTCAATTTGCGAAATTCTCATCCGCGCGCAGCTTCTTCCAGCAGTTTTGCCCAATGCGACAGGTGGTTCAGCGAACGTGTATCCGTGTGATCGAGCACAAGCGGCGTGATTGAGAGTGCGCCATCGCGAACCGCAGCCTGGTCCGTGTCCGGATCGATTCCGTCGGTGATCTGCTGCTCGGAAAGCCAGAAATAGCGGCGGCCGCGCGGGTCCGTCCCGGGCTGAAGCAGGTTGCGCGTGATCTTCGATGATTGCCGCGTGAACCGCACCGTCCCGTTCCACGGTTGCGGCACGTTGACGTTCAGCAGCACGCCCTTCGGCAGCCCTTCCGCCATCACGAACGGCGCCAGCGTCCGCGCAAACTGTGCCGCTGGCCCAAAATCAATATCCTTGCCGCCGCGACACGCTAGCGACATCGCGATAGCGGGCGCGCGATTGATCGCCGCCTCCATCGCCGCTCCCACCGTTCCCGAATAGTAGATGTTCTCGCCCATATTCGCGCCGCGGTTGATTCCGGAAATCACCAGGTCTGGCTTTTCCTTGAGCAGCGTGTGAAACGCCAGAATCATTGCGTCCGCAGGCGTGCCTTCCACGGAGAATTCGCGCTCGGCGATTTGATCGTAGTAAATCGGCTGACGCAGCGTGAGCGACTGCGCGGCGGCGCTCCGCTCGTGCGATGGCGCCACCACCGTCACCGTGGCCGTGTCCTTCAGCGCGTCCACCAGCGCGCGCAGCCCCGGCGCGTGAATTCCGTCGTCGTTCGTAATCAGAATATTCGGCATGAGGGCCTTCGAATCGGGCATCGAGCCAAGGAGCGGCCCGTAGTGGAGGAACGGAAGGGAAAAGAGGTGGTCGGGACGACTGGATTTGAACCAGCGACCTCACGCACCCCAAGCGTGCGCGCTACCAGGCTGCGCCACGTCCCGACGCTTTCAAGCACCAACGAGCGTATCACTTGCGTTCGAGAAGGGTCAAGATGGCGAGAAGTTCCTCGTGCAAATCGAGCAGGAATTTCTGGTGCGCGCGCGAGCGATGTTCCGGATGGGGAGCGGCTGGCGATTTCACCGCTGCCGGCGCGCTTTCGCCGCCGCTGTGCTCCGACAGATACTTGCGCGCGCCAGCGATCGTGAAGCCCTCGTCGTACAGCAGCCGCTTGATCTCGAAGACGACCTCGATATCCTCGCGGCGATACAGGCGGCGTCCGTTGGGAGCCTTCACCGGCTGAAGCGCCGGGAACTCGCTCTGCCAGTAGCGCAGGACGAAGGCCTTCGTCGAAGTCAGGCGGCTGACTTCGCTGATGGTGAACAGACTCTTGTCCGGGATTTCGGACACGGTTTGCGCGGCACTTGCCATATCTTCTGATTATCGTAGGCCGATTTCCGGCGATGTCAACCCGGTTGTCGAGCCCGTTATCGGCCCGTTTATCGCGCTGTTTATCGGGCGTTCTATGAGCCCGGTTAGCGGCGTTTCCGGGGCCGATCCGCAATTTTTCTCTCCGGGGCGCGCGCCTCGCGCTCGCGCTTCTTCAGGCGCTGCGTGAAGCGAATCGGAGTGCCGGTGAAATCGAAGGCGGCGCGGAGCCGGTTTTCGAGGAATCGCTGGTAGCTGAAATGCAGCGGCAGCTTCTGATTCGTGAAGAGGATGAACATCGGCGGCGCGGTGGTCGCCTGCGTCACATAGTAAATTTTCACCTTGCGGCTTGCGGGCGTGGTGCCTCGGTCGAGATCGACGCTCGCGAGCCAGCGATTCAGCTCGCCCGTGGAGATGCGGCGCTTGCGCGCTTCGGCGACGCGGTCAATCAGCGAAAAGAGTTTGCCCGTGCGGTCTCCCGTAAGCGCGGAAAGAAAAACGATCGGGGCGTAGCTCAGGAATTTCAGTTTCTGCCGGACGATCGGCTCGTAGTCGGAGAGCAGCCTCTCCGCGCTCGCGCTCACGCCTTTCACGCCGTGCTTCTTCTCCTTGTCCGATTTTGCGCGCGCGGCTTCCAGAGCCAGGTCCCACTTATTCATCACGACGATCACGCTGCGGCCCGACTGTTCCGCGTAGCCCGCGATGGTGGCGTCGTGCGACGTCACGCCGACGGATGCGTCCACCACCAACAGCGCGATGTCGGCGCGCTCGAGATGGCGCTTCGCCATGATGACGCTCAATTTTTCGGCGATGAGTTTCGTTTTCCCTTTGCGACGAATTCCGGCGGTGTCGAGGAAGCGGTACGATTTGCCACCGTACTGGACCACCGTGTCGACGGCGTCGCGGGTGGTGCCCGGCTCGGGCGAGACGATGGCGCGCTCCGCGCCGACCAGGCGGTTCAGCAGCGTCGATTTGCCCACATTGGGCCGGCCGATGATCGCGATGCTGACGTCGGGCTTCTCTTCGACGGATTCGCCGCGAGTAAAGTCGGCCGTGAGCGCGTCGAGCAGCCCGTCGAGTCCAGTTCCGTGTTCGGCGGAAATCGGAAACACTTCGTCGCCGAGTTCGTAAAATTGCGCGGCGAGATCGTCCTGCTTCGCCGTGTCCACCTTGTTCACCGCGATCACCGGCGGCTTGCCGGCGCGCCGCAGAAGTTCCGCGAGTTCCTGGTCGAGCGGCACCGGTCCCTCGCGGCCGTCCACCACCTGCACCACCCGCGTCGCATTTTGGATTGCGAAGCCCGCTTGCCGCAGAATCTCGCCGGGAATGCCCGCCTTGTCCTCGGGCACGATTCCGCCCGTGTCCACCACTTCGAAGGGCCGCCCTTCCCATTCCGCCGTGCCGTAGATGCGGTCGCGCGTGATGCCGGGCTCGTTCGTGACGATCGAGCGCCGCGTCCCCGTGAGGCGATTGAACAGCGTCGACTTGCCCACGTTCGGGCGCCCAACGATGACGATGGATGGAAGCTTCGTATTCATGATTGTGTCGATTCGCCGCGGCGAGGCAGCCGATTTCGGTTTCGGGTTTACCGGTGCAGGCTCTAGCGTATCACGTCTGGCGAGAATGGCTGGGGGCGAGAGCAGGACGGAACTGGTGCTTCTGTAACCCGGGCGATTAGGAGAAATGGGAACGGCGCGAGGACGCGGCACCCTCAAGTTCAAAAATCAAACCCCGATTCCGGCTTGCCTCAATGGATGTCCCACGCGCCCGAGGTGAAGTCGCGCCCGCGCACGGGACTCGCAGCAACAGATTGCGGCGTCACCGTATATTTCCGACTACCTGTTGTTGGTCGTTCTTCTTGCGCTTCCTGGGTTTCTTGGACTTCTAGGGCTTCTTCGGCGCTGGCCTTGCCGGTCGATGTGTTTCTACACCCTTCGTGTTGATCAACGCCAGGAAGTCTCTCGCGTTAAATGGGTACCGGCGAGTGGACTGTTGTCCCGTCGTGCTCAAGGTGACGTCCACGCGGCGGTTGTTGGCCAGGACCATGATCGGCAGATCGTTCAGCATTTGTTGCCGCTCCGCCGGTGTGAGGTCGGGATTCTCCGCGATTTGTTCCTTCACCTGGTCCGGTGTCAGATCGTCCTCTTTGCCATAAGACCGCGTCTCGATGGCGTTTGCGGAGACGCCATGTTCGATGAGGAAGCTCTTGGTGCGTTCGACGCGGCGTTCCGTGAGGAGTTTGTTGTATTCCTCCGTACCGCGAGGATCGGCATGGCCGCCGAGGATCAAGTGGGCGTCCGGTTTGTAGGTTAGGTATCGTTGGAAGTCTGCCGCGAGCTTGGTGAGAATCATCGCCTGGCTCTCGAGCAAACCGCTGTCGGGATGGGCGATACTCGGCCGAGCCGTCTGGAAATAAATGCTGTGAAGGGCGAGTCTCGCTTCGATCTCGACCATTTCCGGCGGAGGCGCCGGTTCCTGCACCGCGATTCCCACCTGGCAGTCCGCGGTGCCGCCGCGGCCATCGTCCACATGACCTGCAACGGTGTAGGATCCTGGTGCGAGGTCGGCGGTGCCGAACCTGACGGAAGAATCGGAGCCTTCCACTTTGCCGCCACTGGCGTTCCAGGAGAAGGTCAAGGGATCGTTGTCGGGATCGCTGGCGACAGCGGTAATCTGCACATGCTCGCCGACGGTCACGGTGTTGCGATCCGCGGAGCAGGTCATGCTAGGCGGACGATTGGGCCGCGGTTCAACGCGAACGTCCACGGAACAAGTGTCGGCGCCACCTCGTCCGTCGTCTACGCGCACTTTGACGGTGTAGCTGCCCGGAGTCGTGGCCGAAGAGTTCCATCGGACTTCGGGGCCGTTGCCGACCACATCGCCGCCATTGGAGGTCCAAGAATAGGTAAGAGGATCGTTGTCGGGATCGCTGGCGCTGACGCGCACAACGGCGAAATCACCCGAACCTGCGTAGACCATGGTCTTATCAACCGAACAGGAAGCCACTGGCGGGCGGTTGGGAGGCGGCGGTGGGGGAGCAATTCCACCAAACCGAAGCACAAGTCCCGTGGAGAGACGCAGGTTGCCCTGCCAATCCCGGCCGGCATTGTCGGAGGGAGGATTGCTGAACCGCGTGGTGAGGTACTCGGCCTGAAACAGACGCCAAGCGATATGACGGGTCAGCGTGACATCGAGTCCGCCTCCGGAGGTCATGGCAAAAGCGTATTCGGAATCGAGCGGCGTGCAAACGGGATCTCCGGTGCATCCGTTGATCGTGACCGGGCTGGCGAGCGCGGCTCCTACCAGGACCTGGATGAACGGCGTCAATCGCTGGTACCGGAACGAAAGGCGCGGACCGATGAGGTAGGTGTAAACACTTCCGCTCGAATCGTATGTCTGCGTGGGTGTCCCGGGCGCTGCGAGCCTTATGCTCGTGTCGGGAAAGCCTGCGATATCGACGACGAGGCCCAGATGGCTGTCAAAATTGTAGGCGGCATTCATGCTGGCGCCATGCAACCAATCGACGCGATTGTCGTAGTAAGCCGGCATATTCCGCCAAAATGTGTAGCCTACGAAGACCTCCCCCTTGGGGACATACACGTCTGAATCGCCCATTTGACTCATGCCGATTGGCGGCTGGCCAGTTGGTGGTGGCGGCTCTAACCGGAAAGGAGACGACAGCAAGGGAGAGGTTGCGGCAACGGGTGGAGCGTCAGGCGCGGCCGCGGATGCGACACTCGACTTAGCCGAGTCATCTTCCTTCGATTTCGCTTTCGATGTTGCTGTGTCGTCCGCGTGCAGTGCAGGCACCATTACAAAAGCAACCGTCATTGTGGCGATCATTCGCGCTGCCAATCTCATTGTTGCCTCCTAAATCGTGCCTGCAAGCCGCGAAGCGGGCGACGAAGCCCGCCTCGCTGTCATCGAACATTGCTTGCCCTGTCCTTTGACCGAACAATTCCGGCTTATGGCTGAGGTATCGTCACGCTCGTGCCACTGACCGTTGCCGAGGCCGCCCCGCCACCGGATCCGGCGAACAGTCTTCCCTCCACTACCGAGCTGGTGTTCATCGTGATGGACACGGCGGCCAGAATGTTTCCCTTGAAGATGCTGCCAATGCCCAGGGTCGCTGAAGTGCCCACTTGCCAGTAAACGTTGCTCGCCTTGGCGCCGCCCGCCAGGATCACCTGAGAGCCAGTCGCGGTGGTGAGTGTGGACCCCATTTGGAAAATGAAGACCGCGTTCGGATTGCCCTGGGCGTCGAGAGTGAGGTTGTTGAGGGGTCCTGCTCCCGAGAGCAAGAACGCTGTAGAGGCGCATGTATAAAGTCCCGGAGTGAGTGTCACGCCTCCCAGATTTGCAGCTATCACCGTCGGAAGGAGTCTGCCGGCGGCGTCGTTATAGGCAGCCAACAAATCGGATTGGGCCTTGGCAATGACGGCATCATTGATGTGAATCGTCCCGTTGATTTGCGCCGGGGGAATTCCCTGCGAGGTTCCTGGATCCAATCCAACGTCACCGTTAACGATTACAGGACCCGTGCTGGTTGTCGAAGAAGTGGCCATCACTGCGAAATTCCCGGCTGACGCGAGGTTGATGTTCGCGGGACCCGCGCCGCCAGTTGTTGTGCCTGTTGTGAAACTCCACGGATTCGGTACAGCGCCGGCCGCGAGTGCATTCCCGTCAAGGTCTTGGACCAAGGGTGAAATCGTGGCTGTGTATTGGGTGCTGACCGCGAGATTGGCTGACGGAGTAAACGTTGCGATCTGGCTCGGCACGTCGTAGGCGACAGTGCCCGACACAGGGCTCCCGTTCGAGGTTTCTGTGACCAGGAACGTTCCGGTTGTGATCGTCGACGGATTCATAGGAGCGCTGAAAGTTGCGTTGATCGTCGCGTTGATGGGAACGCTTGTGGCGATGTTGGCGGGGTTTGTGAGCGTTATTGTGGGAGCCGTGCTGTCGAGGGCCGCCCCGGTGGTAAAGTTCCACGGATTCGGAACGCTCCCGGCTATCAGAGCGTTGCCGTCAAGGTCTTTGGCAGCGTTCGAAATCGTGGCGGTGAACTCCGTGGTAGCCGCGAGATTGGCTGTCGGCGTGAAGATAGCCGTGTTGCTCGCCGTATCGTAGGCGAC
>Ga0070761_10001329_pt1 | contig 15543 bp, 12 predicted proteins | sample HubBroMetageREF1_FD_66724 | JGI IMG/M metagenome (GOLD analysis project Ga0070761, IMG submission 66724) | Reference soil microbial communities from the Hubbard Brook experimental Forest, New Hampshire, USA - Hubbard Brook CCASE Soil... | ecosystem: Environmental > Terrestrial > Soil >... | reverse complement strand
ATGACGATCACCGGCAGCGCCGGGCGCTGCTCGCGGATCCTGCGCAGGAGCTCCAGTCCCGAAGCTCCTGGCATGCGGATGTCGGTGATCAGCACGTCCGGGGCTTCGCGCCGCAAGGCATCCAGTGCGCCTTCCGCGGCCTCGAAGGCGCGCGCTGACATGCCGTCATTGCGCAGCGCCCGTTCCAGTACCCAGCGGATGGAGGCGTCGTCGTCAACCAGCCAGACATTCAGTGGTAGGCCGCTCATGTGTTTTCCCCGAGCGGCAGCAGCAGCGTGAACACGGTGCGTCCTGCTTCGCTCTCGAATTGGATAAGGCCGCCGTTGCGGGTGACCAGCTCCTGCGCGACCGCGAGCCCGAGCCCCGTGCCCTGGGCGCGCCCGGTGACCAGCGGATAGAAAATGCACGAGCGCAGGTCCTGCGGCACGCCCGGGCCGTTGTCCTCGACCTCCACGCCTGCGACCAGGCGGTGCGCTACGGAGCCGATGCTGACGTGGGAGCGCGCCCGCGTGCGCAGCACGATGCGCCCCTTCCCCGCGAGCGCCTGCAAGGCGTTGCGCGCCACGTTCAGCAGCGCCTGGATGAGCTGGTGACGATCGAGGCGCGCATCCGGCAGGCTCGGATCGTAGTCGCGCTCGATGCTCACCCCGCCGGGTGCCTCGGCGCGCAACAGGTGATAAACGTGCTCACAGATCTCGTGCACGTTGAGCACGCTCTTGCTGGGTGCCTGGGCAGGACCTGACATGGAGTCCACCAGCGCCGCGAGGCGATCCGCCTCGCCGATGATGACGCGCGTGTATTCCTTCAACTCCGCGGCGGGCAGCTCGCGCTCCAGCAGCTGCGCCGCGCCGCGCAGCCCGCCGAGCGGATTTTTTATCTCGTGGGCGAGCTGGCGCACCATCAGGCGGCTGCCATCAAGGCGCGCCATGAGGTCATTCTCGCGCGAAATGCGCTGGCGCTGCGTGGTGTCGGCGAGCTCGAGCAACAGGTGGGTGCCGGTGAGCCCGGCGAGCGGGGTGATGGTCACATCCAGCGTGCGCAGCTCGCGCGGCGCTGCGGCCGGGCGCACCGCCAGCTCGCGGTCGGCGATGCCCTCGCCGCTTTCCAGGGCGCGCCTGAGGATCTGGTTGAGCCCGTTCGGGTCGTGCAGGAATTCGCCGAACGGCCGGCCGCGCGCCGCCTTCAGACTGAAGGCGAGCAGGTCCTGCGCGGCGACGTTGGCGTACACCGGGCACAGCTGCGCGTCCAGCATGATGATGCCGGTGGACAGTGCGTCGAGCAGGTCCGCAGGATCGAAGTGCGCGAGCGCAGAGGGGCTGGCGTACTCAGCGGCCATGCTGCGGCCGCCCCGGTGTGTCCGCTAGTGCGGCCTGATCCCGACCGGAGGAGGAGCAGGGTTCTCGTTGGCGGGATTGTTCGGGTTGGCCGGAGCCAATAGCGAGGGTTGGCGAACGAAGAACGTCACGGGAGCCGACTGGCACACTGCCTTGCCGGCGGGGTCGCGAACCACGACCGCCACGTTGTGCTCGCCGCGATCCACGTTGTTCAGTGTGAACTGCGGACCCTGCGTCGGCAGTCCCGGGACCAGCCGGCCGTCGAGCATGACAAAAATCTGGTTGTCCTGGTTCTGCGGATCCACGTGCACACTCACCGCGACCGAGCTCGCGTCGGGGAAGTCCTGTTGGTCCCCGGGGGAGTTGACCGCGCATCTGTAGGAGGCTGACGGCGCGGCTGTCGCCGCGGCCGCGGGCACCGCGTACGAGGTCGCCTTGTATGTCTGCACCGGCCCCAGCTGCAGCTTCTGCGCGTTCTCGTGTGGCTGATCGCTGTAGTGGGTCACACCGTTTTCGTCCACCCACTTGTAGATCGGACCCGCAAATGCGAGCGGGCCGGCGAGCAGCATTAAGGTAAAGAGCTTCCAGCGCATGGTGACCGAGCATACCGCCGCGCGGGCCCGGCCACCAAAGCGCTTGACGGTATTCTGTGAACACCGCCGCCCGCGCCCCCTGCCGCGCGCCCACGCGCCGCCCGCGTGACGCCGCGGACGGGCTGAGTGCAAGCGGCAGGTCCTGGGGTGTCATGGCACGCTTCAGCAGCTGTAGTAGAGCTCCAGCTCCACCGGGTGGGTCGACATGCGGAAGCGGGTTACCTCCTGGAGCTTCAGGTTCATATAGGCGTCGATGACGTCGTTGGTGAACACCCCGCCGCGCGTCAGGAACTCGCGATCCTTGTCGAGGCACTCGAGCGCCATGTCCAGGGAGTGGCATACGGTCGGGATGTGCTGCGCCTCCTCGGGCTCCAGGTCATACAGATCCTTGTCGGCCGGATCGCCGGGGTGGATCTTGTTCTGAATGCCGTCCAGGCCCGCCAGCATCATCGCCGCGAAGGCGAAATAGGGATTGGCGGCCGAGTCCGGGAAACGTACCTCGATGCGGCGCGCCTTAGGACTCGACACCCATGGAATGCGGATCGACGCGGAACGGTTGCGCGCCGAGTAGGCGAGCATCACGGGCGCTTCGAAGCCGGGTACCAGGCGCTTGTAGCTGTTGGTGCCGGGGTTGGTGAAGGCGTTGAGCGCCTTGGCGTGCTTGATGATGCCGCCGATGTAATACAGCGCCAGGTCCGACAGGCCGCCGTACTTGTCGCCGGCGAACAGCGCCTTGCCATCCTTCTGCAGCGACTGGTGCACGTGCATGCCGCTGCCGTTGTCGCCCACCAGGGGCTTGGGCATGAAGGTGGCGGTCTTGCCGTAGCCGTGCGCGACGTTATGCACCGCGTATTTCAGGATCTGCACCTGGTCGGCCTTCGTGACCAGGCCGCCCGCGCCGATGCCGATCTCGGACTGGCCGGCGGTGGCGACCTCGTGATGATGCACCTCCACCTTCAGTCCCATCTCCTCGCAGGCCAGACACATCGCCGAGCGGATGTCCTGGAAGGCGTCCACCGGCGGCACCGGAAAATAGCCGCCCTTGATGCCGGGGCGATGACCCTTGTTGCCGTCCTGGTATTCGGTGGGCGAGTTCCATGCACCCTGTACCGAGTCGATGGAATAGAACGAGCCGCGCATTTCGTTGCCGAAGCGCACGCTGTCGAAAATGAAAAACTCGTTCTCCGGACCAAAGAGCGCGCCATCGGCGATGCCGGTGGACTTCAGATACCCTTCGGCGCGCTTGGCGAGTGAGCGCGGGTCGCGCTCGTAGCCCTGCATGGTGGTTGGCTCGATCACATCGCAACGGATGTTGACCGTGGTGGCTTCGAAGAACGGATCGAGTATCGCCGTGCCGGCGTCGGGCATGAGAATCATGTCCGACTCGTTGATGCCCTTCCAACCGGCAATCGAGGAGCCATCGAACATCTTGCCGTCGCGGAACAGATCCTCGTCCACCAGCTGCGCCGGGATGGTCACGTGCTGCTCCTTGCCGCGCGTGTCGGTGAAGCGCAGGTCCGCGAACTTCACCTGTTTTTCTTTTACGAGTTTCAGGACGTCACTGGGGGTCATATCGCCTCCGGAAAAGGGGGTAATCTCGCCAGCGCACCTGGCGGGAATAGTTCACTAGTGCAGGGCCTGTGCCAGAGTCTTCGGGCGCGCCAAATCAAGCAGTTAGACTTTGCTTTGACCCACATCCGCACCATATTGATGCAAAGCCGGCGAAGTATTGCACTAATTGGGTGCGGACCGCACTGCTCATGCGCATTGCTGGTGCAGCTTTGCGCCTGTGCCTCAGCGCCGGAGGTCCTGGCCCGCACCGTATACTCGCGCGCTTCTTTGAGTTCTGAAGAGTCTTAGGACCCATGAAAATCGGCCGCGCGCCGCGCACCTTTCAGGAGCTGATCTTCGCGCTGCAGCGCTACTGGTCTGACCAGGGCTGCGTCATCCTGCAGCCCTACGACATGGAAGTCGGCGCAGGCACTTTTCACACCGCGACGTTTCTGCGCGCGGTGGGTCCGGAACCCTGGCGTGCCGCCTACGTGCAGCCCTCACGCCGGCCGACCGACGGCCGCTACGGCGACAACCCGTTTCGCCTGCAGCACTACTACCAGTACCAGGTGGTGATCAAACCCTCGCCGCTGCCGATCCTGGATTTGTATCTCGCGAGCCTCGCCGCGCTCGGCCTCGATCCTCTGGTGCACGACGTGCGCTTCGTCGAGGACAACTGGGAATCGCCCACGCTCGGCGCCTGGGGTCTGGGGTGGGAGGTGTGGCTGAACGGCATGGAAATCACGCAGTTCACTTACTTCCAGCAGGTCGGCGGCCTGGACTGCCGGCCCGTGACCGGTGAGATCACCTACGGGCTCGAGCGTCTGGCGATGTATCTGCAGGGCGTGGAGAGCATCTACGACATCCTGTGGAGTGACGGCCCTTACGGGCGCGTCACTTACGGCGACGTGTTTCATCAGAACGAGGTCGAACAGTCAGCCTACAACTTCGAGCACGCCGACGTGCCGACGCTGCTGCGGCATTTCGAGGATCACGAGCGCGCCTGCCAGCAACTGCTGGCGGCGAAACTCGCGCTGCCTGCCTACGAGCAGGTGCTCAAGGCCTCGCACACCTTCAATCTGCTGGATGCGCGGCGGGCGATATCCGTCACCGAGCGGCAGCGCTACATTCTCAAAGTCCGCACCCTCGCCAGCGCCGTGGCGAAGGTCTACCTCGACAGCCGCGAAGCGCTTGGATTCCCGCTGCTCAAGGCGGCACCCGCATGAGCACCGCGCACCACGATTTCCTGGTCGAGATCGGCACCGAGGAGTTGCCGCCGAAGGCCCTGCTCACGCTGCAGGAGGCTTTCGTGTCCGCGCTTGGCGCCGGACTCGAGAAGGCGGGTCTCGGGCATGGGGAGATCAAGGGATTCGCCACACCACGGCGCCTGGCAGTGCGGGTGTTGCGCCTCGCCAGCGCGCAACCCGAGCAGCACCTGAAACGGCGCGGGCCGCCGGTAAGTGGCGCGTTTGACGCCAGCGGCGCGCCCACGCTCGCGGCGCTCGCCTTTGCCGAGAGCTGCGGCACGCGTGTTGAGGCCCTCGAGCGGCTCGATGAGGGCAAAGGATCGTTCCTGTTTTTCGTGGGCGCGAGGGCCGGGAAGGCGGCGGCGCAGCTGCTGCCGGGGATCGTGAAGGCCGCCCTCGACGCGCTGCCGATCCCGCGCCGCATGCACTGGGGCGACGGTGCGGCCCTTTTCGTGCGTCCCGTGCACTGGGTCGTCATGCTCTTCGGCAAGGAGGTCATCCCGGCGACGCTCCTGGACATCGCCTCGGGTCACATGACCCGCGGCCATCGCTTCCACGCCCCGCGGCCGATCCGGATCACCAGTCCCGGCGCCTATGAACGCACTCTGCGAGAGCGCGGTTACGTGCTGGCGGACTTCGCGGTGCGGCGCGAGCGCATCCGCGCGGAAGTTACGGCGGCCGCGGCGAGCTTAAGCGGGCGGGCGCTGATCGGGGATGCGCTGCTGGATGAAGTGACCGCGCTGGTCGAATGGCCCGTGGTGCTGGCGGGACGCTTCGAGGAGCGTTTCCTGTCACTGCCGCGTGAAGTGCTGATTTCCACCCTCGAGGACCACCAGCGTTACTTCGCCGTTGAGGATGCCGCGGGCAGACTTCTGCCGGTCTTCATCACGGTCAGCAACATCGAAAGCCGCGACCCCGCGCAGGTACGCGCCGGCAACGAACGTGTCGTGCGGCCGCGGCTTGCGGATGCGGCCTTCTTCTTCGCGCAGGATCGCAGCCAGCCGCTCGCGGCGCGGCTTGCCGGCCTCGATACCGTCACCTTCCAGACGCAGCTCGGCTCCCTCGGCGACAAGACGCGGCGCGTGCGCGCGCTCGCCGCGGACATCGCGGCCGGCGCCGGCGCCTCTGCCGAGGCGGCGCAGCGCGCGGCGCAGTTGTGCAAGTGCGATCTGCTCACCGCCATGGTGGGCGAGTTTCCAGAGCTGCAGGGCATCATGGGCTCGTACTACGCGCAGGCGGACGGGGAGTCGCAGGAAGTGGCAACGGCCATCCGCGAGCACTACCTGCCGCGCGCGGCGGGCGATGCGCTGCCGGCAACACCCGCGGGAGTCGCGGTGGCGATCGCCGACAAGCTCGACACCCTCGCGGGAATTTTCGCGATCGGCGGCAAGCCCACCGGGACTAAGGATCCGTTCGGGCTGCGCCGGGCGGCGCTCGGATTGCAGCGCATCCTCATCGAGAAGGGACTCGACCTGGATCTGAAAAGCGCCATTGGCAAGGCGCTCGACGCGGTGCTTGCCGATATCGAACGGATTGGTATTCACACGAAATCAGTATCAATAACTGCTGACATAACACGTAATGACTCGCAAAAGAGACAATCGCCGACTACTGACGAGATTTACGACTTCCTGATGGAGCGCCTGCGGGCCTACTACCTCGAGCGCGCTGGCGCTGCGCCGACACCGGGCATGGCCGCCGTGACCACCGAGATGTTCGATGCGGTGCTGGCGGCGCGACCCGCATCGCCGCTGGATTTCGATGCGCGCCTGAAGGCGCTCAGCACCTTCATGACGCTGCCGGAGTCGGTGAGTCTCACCGCGGCGAACAAGCGGATCGCCAACATCCTGCGCAAGGCGGAGGGGGAGACGGCGCGGGAAGTTGACGTCAGCCGCTTCCGCGAGTCGGCGGAAGTCCGGCTGTACGATTCCATGCGCGGGCTGCGCGATTCGGTGGCGGCGGCTACGCGGCGGCGCGAGTACACCGCGGCCTTAGGACAGCTGGCGCAGCTGCGCCCGGCGGTGGATGCGTTCTTCGATCAGGTGATGGTGATGGATGAGGATCGGGAGCTGCGTGCCAACCGCTTAGGGCTCCTCGCCCAGCTGCAGGGGCTTTTCTCAGGGGTCGCGGACCTGTCGCGATTGCCCGGTTGAGCAGCGCACCTCCAGGCGCGGCGGGCACCGGCGCCGCCGGCGGGCGTCACTGGCGCGGGCCGGTGGTGCAGTGGCTGGGCTCGCTCTTTTTCAGCGGGTTCGTGTTCGCATGGACGTTTCTGTACGCCATCCCGTTCGTGATCATCTGTGCGTTTCTTCCCTTCCCGCGCCGTTTCCCGCTCGCACGCGCCTACGGGGCGAGCATGCTGTGGGTGCTGAAGTGGAGCTGCGGCCTCGACTACCAGGTGGAGGGCGCGGCGCTGCCCGAGGGTTGCCACATCGCGCTGTGGAAGCACTCCTCGTCCTGGGAAACCATGGCGATGATGGTGTTGTTTCCGCGCCAGGTGTGGGTGCTCAAGCGTGAGCTGCTGTGGATACCGGTGGTGGGTCTCGGGGTTCGCCAGATGCACGCCATCGCCATCAACCGCGGCGCCGGGCACTCCGCCGTTTCGCAGGTCATCGAGCAGGGGAAGGACCGTCTGCGCGAAGGCAACTGGATCATGATCTTCCCCGAGGGCACGCGCATGGCGGCCGGCGAGACGCGCCGTTACGGCGTGTCCGGTGCGCTGCTCGCGAGCGAGACGGGACGGCTCATCGTACCGGTCGCGCACAACGCCGGGTTTTACTGGCCGCGCCGCGGCCTGGTAAAAAAGGCCGGAACCGTGCGCGTGGTCATCGGTCCGCCGATCGCGGCCGCGGGCCGCGAGGTGCGTGCGATCAACGACGAGGTGCAGGCCTGGATCGAGGCGACGGTACGCAGCCTCGAGCCGACGGGGACGTGATGCACTAAGCTTTCGTCACGCCAGCTGGAGAGTTGCCATGACCGAGACAGTAATCTCGTCCCTGATGCTCACGCCGCGCGAGACGGAAAAACTCATCATCTACCAGGTGGCGGAGCTGGCACGGCGCCGCAAGGGGCGCGGCCTGAAACTCAACTACGCCGAGGCCATCGCCTTGATTTGCGAAGCGCTGCTGGAAGCGGCGCGTGACGGCAAAACCTTCGCGGAAACCGTGTCACTCGGCAAGCAGGTGCTCACGCGCCAGGACGTGATGGAGGGCGTTCCGGAAATGGTCACACTGGTCCAGGTCGAAGCCACCTTCAGGACCGGCACCCAGCTCATCTCGGTTCCAGACCCTATTCCCTGAAAGGCGCTATTCCCCGGTTCACAGCGGAGGTTCAGCCATGGGCAGGCCAGGTGAGTGGCTTCTTTGCGAAGAGCCCGTCGAGATCAACGTCGGGCGGCGCACGTGCAGGCTGAAGGTGCGCAATACCGGCGACCGTCCCATCCAGATCGGATCGCATTTCCACTTCTTCGAAGTCAACCGCGCGCTCGAGTTCGACCGCCCCCAGGCAATGGGCATGCATCTGAACCTCCCGGGTGGACTCGCGACGCGTTTTGAGCCCGGCGATGAGAAAGAGGTGGAACTGGTCGAGTACGGCGGCAAGAAACACATCATTGGCTTTAACAACCTGGTCAACGGCGCACTGACGCCCACGACGGTTGCGGCGGCGTTGCAGCGCGCGCGTGACGGCGGATTCAAGGGCATGGGAAATCCGAAAAAGGCACGCAAATCATGACCAGCATTCCCCGCCACAAATACGCCTCCCTGTATGGCCCGACTGTTGGTGATCGCTTCCGGCTGGCTGACACCGAGCTGATCTGCCAGGTGGAGCGCAGCCTGCTCGTTCCGGGCGATGAAGCGGTATTCGGCGGTGGCAAGACCTTCCGCGATGGCATGGGACAGACGCCCGGCATGCGCAATGACGCGGGCGTGCTCGACCTCGTGATCACCTCGGTGATCGTCATGGATCCCATTCTCGGCATCCTCAAGGCGGACATCGGCATCAGGAACGGGCGGATTGTCGGCATCGGCAAAGCGGGCAATCCCTATCTCATGGACGGCGTGCAGCCCCACATGGTGATCGGTGCCGGCACCGAGGCGATTGCGGGCGAGGGGCTCATAGCCACCCCCGGCGCCATCGATACCCACGTGCATTTTCTGACCGGGCAGCAGGCTTATCACGCGCTCAGCGGCGGGATCACGACTCTCCTCGGCGGCGGCACGGGGCCTGCGGATGGCTCCTGCGGGGTAACCGCAACCCCGGGGCCGTGGAATCTGGCGCGCATGCTCGAAGCCAGCGAGGTGATGCCGGTCAACATCGGCCTCATGGGCAAGGGCAACAGCAGCCAGCCCGGCGCGCTGCGCGAGCAGATCGAGGCCGGTGCCTGCGCCCTGAAGGTGCACGAGGACTATGGCGCGACCGCCGCCGTCATCGACTGTGCGCTGAGCGTGGCCGACGAGTACGACGTGCAGGTGGCCATTCACACCGACACGCTCAATGAGTGCGGCTACCTGGCCGACACCATCAACGCCATCGACGGGCGCACCATTCACACGTTTCATACCGAGGGGTCCGGCGGCGGCCACGCGCCGGACATCATAGCCATCGCGGGCCTGCCCAACATCCTGCCGGCTTCGACCAATCCCACCAGGCCCTACACCACCGACACGGTCGAGAATCTGTTCTACATGACGGTGGTGTGCCATCACCTCAAGACCTCGAACCCGGAGGACGTCGCCTTCGCCCAGAGCCGCATACGAGCCGAGACCATCGCGGCCGAAGACGTACTCCAGGACCTGGGCGCACTCAGCATAATGTCCTCGGATGCGCAGGCCATGGGTCGCATCGGCGAGACCTTCACGCGCACCTTCCAGACCGCCGACAAGATGAAACGCCAGACCGGCAAGCTGAAAGAGGATGTCGCGGAGAACGACAATTTCCGCGTGCTGCGCTACCTCGCCAAGCTCACCATCAACCCCGCCGTTGCCCACGGCTTTTCGGAACATCTCGGCTCGCTCGAGCCGGGGAAAATCGCCGACATCGTGCTGTGGCCAACCAACATGTTCGGCGTGAAGCCGAAGCTGGTAGTCAAAGGGGGGATGATCAACTGGTCGGTCATGGGCGACGCGAACGCCTCACTTGCGACCCCGGAACCGGTGCTTTACCGACCGATGTTCGGGGCCGACGGCCGCGCCGTAAAGCGCACCTGCTTCACCTTCATGTCCCAGGCCGCGATCAAGGGCGGCATACCGAAGAAACTCGGCCTGGAGCGCGGCATCATTGCGGTCGCCAACACACGCAGGCTGCAAAAGAAAAACATGCTGCTTAACGATGCACTGCCGCGCATAGAAGTGGATCCGGAGACCTACAAGGTGTACGTCGATGGCAAGCTTGCGAGCGTTCCGCCAGTGAATGAGGTTTCGATGGCGCAGCGTTACTTCATCGTCTGAGCACATGGCCATCCGGTGAAGACGCCGCGTGCAGCGCACCAACCCACCGGCGCCGTGGCGCTGGACGCATTCCTCAGCAGCCTGCAGCTGGCTGACTCTTTCTTTCCGAGCGGGCTCTACACGCTGTCGCATGGACTGGAGGCGTTCGTGCAGGCGGGTTTCCTGAAGCCGGATGATCTTGAAGGCCTGCTGATCGACTACCTGCGTCACGGGGTGGGGCCGGCGGATGGTGCGGCGCTCGCCTGCGCGCATCGCTCCGCGCAAACGGGCGAGCTCGAACTCGCGGCTGCGGCCGACCTGCGACTTGCCGCGGTGAAGCTGCCGCGCGAAGCGCGTACCAATTCGCAGCGCATCGGCCGCCAGTTGCTGAAGACCGCAGGCGAGGTGTTCGGCGGCGAGTTGCTGTTTGCCTACGCGCAGCGCGTCCGCCAGGGCACAGCCCCCGGCAACCACGCCGTAGCACTCGGTCTCGTCATGGCGCTGCAGGGTATCGGGCGGGAACAGGCGCTGGCGGGTGAGCTGTATGCCTTTAGCGCCGGCGCCATCGGCGCGGCCGTGCGGCTCGCGGTCATCGATCATCGCTTCGCCCAGCAAGTGCTGCACGCTCTGAAGCCCGTCATTGCCGCGACCGCCCGCCGCCATTGCGACAGCACGGTCCAGGACATCGCGAGCTGCACGCCGTTGATCGACATCATGGCCATGCGACACGAACGCGCCGGGCTGCGGCTGTTCGTGAGCTGAACGTCCTTAAGGAGAAATGCCGATGAGTCGCGAACTTCACAAGCACCCACACGCTCACGATCACCCCCACGATCATTCCCACGATCATCCCGATGTGCATTCACATGATCACGGGCACTCACATGACCACCACCACCCCGCAGCGTGGGCAGGATCCAGCCGCCGGGATGACGCCCTGGTTCCCTGTATTGGGATCGGCGGCCCGGTGGGCTCGGGCAAGACGGCGCTGATTGAAGCCATCGTTCCCATGTTGCTGAAACGCGGCCGCCGCCCCATCGTGATCACCAACGACATTTTCACTGAGGAAGATGCTAAACACGTGCGCCGCACGCTCACCGGGATCCTCGACCCGCAGCGGGTGATGGGTGTGGAAACCGGGTCCTGCCCGCACACCGCGGTGCGGGACGATCCGACCATGAACATCGCGGCGATGGAGGAGATGCTGCAGCGCTACCCGGACGCGGATCTGGTGCTGCTGGAAAGCGGCGGCGATAACCTGACGCTCACCTTCAGCCCGGCGCTGGCGGACTACTTCATCTTCGTGATCGATGTAGCCGAGGGCGACAAGATCCCGCGCAAGCGTGGCCCCGGGATCACCCACTCCAGTCTCCTCATCATCAACAAGATCGATCTGGCGCCGTATGTGCGCGCGAGTCTTGAGGTGATGGAGCACGACGCCAGGCAGGTGCGCGAGGAGCGGCCCTTCATCTTCACCAACTGCTTCACGGGCGAAGGGCTGCAGGAGGTGGTCGAGCGCATCGAGGCCTTTGTCGCCAGGCGCGCCGCGAGCCGCGCTGGTTGAACGCGATCCTGGCGCAGATGCGCGGCGAGCCGGGCTGGTACACCCCGACCGACCTGCCCGCCGAGATTCTGGCGTACGACACGCCCCGTCAGGGCCTGCCCGTGGGCTGTCCGGGGAAAGTGGGCCTGCTCGACCTGAAGTTTACTCAGGTCGCGGGCGTGACCCGGCTGGTGCGCCAGTTCCACGAAGTGCCGCTGTATATCTTTCATCCCGTGTATCTGGATCCCGGGCGCCCCGGGATGGCGTTCGTCTACATCCAGCAGTCGGGCGATGGAATGGTCGAGGGTGATCGCTATCGGCTGGACCTGGACTGTGCGGCGGGCACGGCGGTGCACTTCACGACCCAGGCGGCCAGCAAGATCTATCGCATGGAGGAGAACTTCGCGACGCAGCTGGTCAACCTTACGATCGGCGCCGGCGCGTTCGTGGAGTACCTGCCGGACCCGGTCATACCGTTCCGGGACTCACGCTTCTATCAGCGGCTGCTTGTCACGATGGATCCGCAAGGAACTGCGATTGTTGGGGAGATCCTGCTGCCCGGGCGGGTCGCGCACGGGGAGACCGATGCCTATGCGCTCTACTACGCCGATACCGAGGTGCGCACGCCGGCCGGCGCGTTGCTGTTTACCGATCGGCTGAAGCTGGCTCCGCGCTCGGCAGCCGCTGCATCGCCCGGGTTGCTCGGCTGCTACCGCGTGCTGGCCTCGCTCTATGTCGTCACCCGGCAAATCCCGCCCGGCCCGCTCGTTGATCGGCTGCGTGATTGCCTTGGCGGTAAGCCTGACACGCTCGCGGGCGTGAGCGAGCTGCCCAACGGCTGCGGCGCTGCGGTTCGTATCCTCGGCCAGACGTCCGCGACCGTGATGGCCGCCATGCGACTGGCATGGAATGAAGCGCGCCTTGCGTTGCTGAACCTGCCCGCGCCGGACCTTCGCAAGGGGTAATCCGCTCCCTTCGGCTCAAACGGGTGAGACGGTCCGGCTATCCTGCCATTCCTCTTACCGACTGATCAGATGTCCAGGTTCATGACCGACAGCGCGTTCTTCTCGATGAACTCGCGGCGCGGCTCGACCTGATCGCCCATGAGCGTCGTGAAGATATCGTCTGCGGCGACCGCATCCTCGATCTTCACCTGCAACAGGCGTCGCTGTTCGGGGTTGATGGTCGTCTCCCAGAGCTGCTCGGGATTCATCTCCCCGAGGCCTTTGTAGCGCTGAATGGCCTGACCCTTCTTCGCCTGCTCGAACAGCCACTTCATCGCTTCCTTGAATGAACCGATGTCCTGGCGGTCACTGCCGCGGGTCACGTAGGCACCCTCGCCGATCAGGCCCGCCAGGGTGCGTGCCAGATCCGCGATGCGCTGGTATTCGGCGGATTCGAAGAACTCGCGCGGCAGGAATTTGTGGCTCGGTGTGCCGTGCTCGGTCTTGTGCACGGTGATACGCGCCGCGTGACCGTCAGCCGCCGAGCGCAGTTCCACCCGGTAGGTGCGCGTGCCGTCTGCGAGGCCGTTGAGCCGCGCGTTGAGATCGTGCGCCCAGTCGCGCAGCCAGTCGGGTCGATCGAAGTTCGCCGGGCTCACCTCCGGCATGTAGATCAACTGCTCAAGAAGCCGATCGTCGTAACGGCGTGACCAGCGGGTGATGATCGCCTGCACCTCCATGTACTTGCGTGCCAGGAGTTCCAGCCCCGACCCCGACACCGGGGGCGCCGCGGCATTCACGTGCATGCCGGCGCCTTCCAGCGCGCTGTTGAGCAGCAGTTGGTTCAGTTCGCTGTCGTCCTTGACGTACGACTCCTGCTTGCCGCGCTTCACTTTGTACAAGGGCGGCTGCGCGATGTAGATGTGGCCGCGCTCGATGAGCTCGGGCATCTGTCGATAGAAGAATGTGAGCAGCAAAGTGCGGATATGGCTTCCGTCAACGTCAGCATCGGTGTTCTTTGCCGCGATACCTCCAAAGCCGCATATGAAGTTCTCGTCGGTTTCGACCGAAAAGTCGTAGACGCTACCGTTGGTGGCCTCGATCGGTGTAATCGAAACGATGGGTAGCGCGATCAAATCGCCGTCGATAACGTCGAAGCGTCGACCTCGGGAATGATCGGCGTTGCTAATCTTCTCTTCAATCGTACTTGCGCCTGCGTGGTCACTCCACACGGGCCGCAGCCGGACCAGGTCATCCATTGCCGTGACCACAATCTGCCAGTGACGATGGGTGGTCTTGAAGACTTGATCGCCACACCGGCGCGCCACCCTGTCGGCATCAATTTCATTGATGCTGGCAACCACACCGAAAGTTGCGAGCAGGTACGAAATGCCGCTGGCAATGTCGCGCGACGAGGTACTGAAGACGACTCTCCCGCCTGTCGCGCAGCCGTCTCCCAGTAGGTAACCGCGGAGAAACTCAAAGCGCAGCGCGTCATCCACATTGAACACCAGATCCGGAATTCGCTTAGTAAGTGAATCGACCTCGCGAAACCCAAACAGGTGTTGCCAAACGAGCGCCGCGACGCGGTTCAGTAGCTTCAGCTCCCCGCAGCCGCGCTTGATCGGGTAACTTTTTGGCTGTACTCCAAAGACGTGAGCGAGGGCGTCAGACATCTCCTCGAGGTGGCGAGCATTTCCCTTGCCAATGCTCAGCCGTACTCCATTACGATCCGAGCACGAGCCTTCAGCGAGATAGAAGCCGAGCAACTTGAGGAGTGCGGAGTCGACGTTCACGAACCGACGCACCCCCCTGTCGGCGTGGTGCTCGGGCGTCAGCTCGAGGTCGGTGCGATCGCCAAACCATTCAATGTCTTCGGCTTCCAGTGCCGACAAACGGACGTAGCTACGGACGCGATTACAAGGTGAGCCCCTGTATTGCTCCTCCCACACGCGCTCCAATCGACTCGGACCGACGCTGACCCGCTGCATCACTGTCGCTGCATTGGCACCAATGACCGCTAGATAGGACTCGTAGTTTGGCAGTGTCGGACGAGAAGTCCCCTTCTCCCAGGCGTAGAAGGTGACGGGTTGTCGTATTCCCACCCTCTGACACAGCTCCGCATTGCTGATCCCGCTCGCAAGGCGCAGTGACGCCATTTCCCTGCGAACGTCAGGCGGCAGATCAACACGCGGGGCCGACATCTCTGGCCGACTAGCGTATTCCTCGGTGACACGGGCCTTGAACCACGCTTCAACGGCGGGGCCCCGCAGCCACACTTGCTCGCGCGCCTCGGGAACCTGGTGCAGCGTGCGCAGGAGATCAATGCGCTCGGGTGCGGTTTCAGGTAACCGAATGACTCGCGGCGCAACCAGGCGGTCTCCAACGCCAAGCTCGCTGCCTTGCTTAAGCCGTATCTCCCCGTTGTCCTGCACAAAAACGCTGTGGCTGGCGGTTACCCGAACGGACCGTCCATATGCTGTCTTTACTTCATACAGAGCCTCTTGAACGGGATGCCGAATAACTCCCTTGATCGGGCGAAAGCGGACGAGATGGTCGTCGTGTCCGAAACACAGGACCTCCCCCAAGGGCTCGTGCACACGTCGCGTTACACCTTGTTCGTCGGGTTCGACGCCCGCGAGTGCGCTATCGATGAACGCCCCTACGGTGGTCATCCGCGCGGCATTTCCTTTGCGCACGAACACATGCTCATCGCCGTCGACGCTCATGATGATGACGCGGTGATAGCGCAATTTCTCGATGTTGAAATCGTCTTTGCCGATACCGCAACCCAGCGCCGTGATGAGCGTGCCTACTTCGGCCGATGACAACATCTTGTCGAAGCGCGCTCTTTCAACATTGAGGATCTTGCCCTTGAGCGGCAGGATCGCCTGCGTGCGCCGAT
>Ga0070761_10001326_pt1 | contig 15568 bp, 9 predicted proteins | sample HubBroMetageREF1_FD_66724 | JGI IMG/M metagenome (GOLD analysis project Ga0070761, IMG submission 66724) | Reference soil microbial communities from the Hubbard Brook experimental Forest, New Hampshire, USA - Hubbard Brook CCASE Soil... | ecosystem: Environmental > Terrestrial > Soil > Temperate... | reverse complement strand
TTGCGACCGGGGGCTCTGGCTGCTCGGCCAGCGCAGCCACCAATCCGGCCGCGATCGTAATCACAGATACCAGCGGTGGAACCGGTGCGGCCGTAACGGCAACCGTGGGTCCGCTGAACACCGTCACCGCCTTGAACGTGACCAATCCGGGCGCGGGCTACAGCACGACCTCCACGATCACGGTCAACTTCGCCGCGGTTTGCACGGGCACGCAGCCCACGGTGACGCTGAGTCTCTTCAACGGCGTCGTGTCCAATCCGCTCACGTTGGTCAACGCCGGCAGCGGTTACACGTCGGTTCCGGCGGTGACCTTCACCGGAGGCGGTGGCACGGGCGCGACGGCGACCGCTGTGCTGACGCCAGTTCTTCCCCAGGTCGCTCTGCCGGCCCCGCTACAGATTAACGGGACCAACGTAGATGTCCTCGGGTGCATCGCTGGCTCCCCCGCGTCACCTCTGACCACCTACAAGTATGCCTTCGCGGAGGCGCCGCCCACCGTCGTCGACACGACCGCGACACCCAATGCACCGATCGCGACGGGTAACACGCTGACGCTGGGCGACACGCTGACGCTCTCGACCACGTCTGCGTTCACGAGCGCCCCTCCCTACATCTGCTACACGACGGATGGTACAGTGCCGAATCCGGCCTGCATCACGGGAGCTACGACGACAACGTGCAAGTCGACCGCCGCAGCCGTCACAATCGCGACGAGCCCCACAACCTTTACCAACGGCAACACGCTCCAAGCGATCACCTGCAATCAGGCGTCGCAGACCGATCAGACGAATTCGGCCGCCTACACCGCTGCGCTGAATCCCATCCTGGCCATTCCGGTTGCTACAAAGCCGGGCGGCATCTACTACAACCTCCTCAATCCGACCCTCGCCACGTCGAGCGCGACCCCCATCTGCTACACGACCGCGCCGGGTGGCACGCCAAGTTGCAACGCAACCGGCTGCACCAACGGCACCACTCCGTACGCTGGGGCGATCACCTTGACCACGACGGGAACGACCATCAAGGCCATAACCTGCGCGGCCACGTATACCTCGCAGATCTCGAGCGACACCTACACGTTCAACGTGAGCCCGATCATTCTCTCGAATGGTCCCGTTTTGCCGCTTAGCCACGCAAACATACCGCCCAACTGCCCGGCGACGATCGATGTCGGGCTCGACTGCAGCGAAGGGCACACTGGAGGCGGGCCAGGGTGCACGTCGTCGACGTTTGCCGCCGGCGGTGCAACGGCCGGCGCGACCATCTGCTACACGGTGGACGGTTCTCCAGTGACCTCGTGTCCCACTGCCGCGGGCACTGCCAAATGCATGACCGCGGGCGACATTCCGATCGCGGCGCAAAGTGCGCCGTTCAAGATCAACGCGCTTGCCTGCGCAACCAACTTCGGCAACTCGTCGACGGGCGCTACGCCACTCGCCGTCACGGTGACACCCTACTCGGCCGCCGTGGCCTTCACGGGAGTTCCTGCGACCGACTTCGTCCCTGCGACGAACAATGACCAGTTCGGGGATACCGGCGCCGGCGGCGGCTTCGGCTACTTCTCGACCAACGGCACGACCCTGTACGTCGGGATGGACACCATCGCGCCCCTCGCCTCGACGTACGTGACCATCTACATCGGCAATGGCGGCACGGGGGCCACAGGGACCACGACCGCAACCGGTATGGTCGCGTTGCCCGCAGCAGCGGGCTTCCAATACGCCCTCCAGATCCCGACGGTGCCAGGAAACACGGGCACGCTCTACAACTGGACCGCCGGGGGCTGGGCGGCCGGCGCCGCCCAAGCGGTGACCGTCAACACGGGCATGACCACCGAGGAGATTGCGATCCCGCTGACCAGCCTGCCTCAGCTCGAAACGCCCAGCACGATCACCGTGATGGGCTCCGAAGTGACCGGCGCGCTCACTGTGGGTGTCGCGACGGCCTTCACCTTCCCGGTCAAAGCCGCAAGCGCCAACTACGCGGAGTGGATCGCGTATCCGACGGGGAGCTGCCTGTACCCGACTCAAGCGATCACGCCATAACCTGAGCGGGATTTCGTAGTGCCGCTCCGATGAAGGGCGCGTGCCGGATGGCACGCGCCTTTCTCGTTTTGTGGGTCGCGGGCCACGCAATACGAGAGACCACGCTTGCCGGGCCACGCGGCCAAGACCGCTTGCGAGCCACATCAGCCGGCCCGCATCGTTTGCAGCCGCGCTTGCAAGCCTCGTCAGCCGACCTCTGCATCGCTTGCAGACGCGCTTGCAAAGCCTTGTCAGCCGACCTGCATCGCTTTTCAGGCCCGGTCGTCCCCTTCTTCGGCCGGTCTGCTTTGTCTCCGGGCGCAGCTGTCGGCTTCGTCGGCCGATCCGTATACGCGACGGATGCGCTCGTGACCCGCGTGACGATTCAAAAGTAGAACGTCATCCCTGCCGTGAAGAGGGCGCCTGCCGACGTGTTCGTGGTGTGCCCGAGCGCGTCGACGAACTCGGGCTGGCTCTGGGCGCCCGAATCGATGCGCGTCCGAAGAAACCCGCGAAGGTCGGCGTTCAGGGCAAGCACTCGCCCCACGCGGAGCTCGAAGCCGGCACCGGCCTGGCCGCCAAAATAGCCATATTGCGCATCGAACGCGGCGCCCGCGCAGCCGGCGGATGGATCGCAGCTCACGTGGGCCGTCGACAGGCCGAGGCCGGCCACGAGGTAGGCCTGGGCCCGCGAGCGAGGGTTGATGAAAAGAAGGCCATTGAGCGAAAAGGCCTCCTCGTTGCGAGTGTTGCCGGAGTAGTCGGTTCCCGCGTAGTAGTCGGCGTCGGCCTCGATACCGAAGCGGCGCATGGGCTTGAAGCGCAGCCCCAGACCTCCGCCCCCCATGCCCGTATTGCCGGCGACGCCGTGGCCGATGGCCGCCGCAGCAAAATGCGCGTTCAACCCCCACTCACGAGCCGGCAAAGGGGGCGGCGGGGGCGGCGGAGCGTACGCGTCGTACTCCGACCGGTAGGGATAGGCATAAGGTGGGGGCGCCAGCGGTCGAGGCGGCGGCCAGCCCGGCGGGGACTGGTATTCGGGCAGAGGTGGAGGCGGGGGCGGCCCATAGGGGGGGCCCGACTGAGCCGAAGAGGCCGGTGGCCGTCCCGGCGGTCCCGGGGCCGCGGGCGCGGATGTCTGACCCGCAGGCGGCAGGGGAGCGGGCGGCGGATCGTGGCCAGCGTGGCCCGCACTGCTCGCACCGGGTAGAGGGGCGGCAGGCTGGGCTGCGCCTGGCACCGCTTGCGCCTCCGGAGGCTGCACGCAATACCAGCTGCCAGGAGGGCACGAGGTTGGAGGGGACTGCGCCGCCGCCGCGGACGGGACGATGAGCCCCGCTGCGAGGGCTGTCGAGCGAAGGAAGACCTTGGTCATGGTGGGGTGCCGAAGTTTGGGTGCAACCGAAGTGCCACCAAGTTTGGGCCCGCTCGGAGCCGAAAGCAACGTCGGCGCGCGAGCCGACCGTTGCCCGCCGTTCACGGCCGTGGAGGGTTCGGCGTCGACGCCGCCCCTTCGCCGTCCTAACCAGCCCCCCCTGTCGATGCCGATCCTCAGGCTGAAACCCGGTCACGTCCAGCCCGTTTGGGCTGGGCACCCGTGGGTTTATGCGCAGGCCGTTGACCGGGTCGAAGGCGGGGCGACCGCGGGTGAAGAAGTCAGCGTCGTCGACCCGCGCGGCAATCTCATCGGCCGGGGCTTCTACTCGCCCGGCTCGGCCATCCCGGTCCGGATTCTCGCGCGTGACGCCACGACGCGGCTCGACGCTTCGTTCTTTCGCGCTCGCATCGAGCAAGCGCTCGCGATGCGCGCCTCGCTCGGGCTTCCGGGAGAGCGCACGAGCGGCTTTCGTATCGTGCACGCCGAGGGCGACGGACTGCCCGGCTTCATCGCGGACCTCTACGGAGACGTGGTCGCCGTCCAGATCGGCACCCTCGGCATGAAGCAGCGCGAGGCGCTTCTCTACGAGGCCCTGAAAAACGCGCTCTCGCCCCGCGCGGTCGTCGATCGGTCGAGCGCGCCAATCGCCAAGACCGAGGGCTTCGTCGCGTCGACCGGAGTCGTTCGAGGAGACGACCTTCGAGAGCTCGACTTCACCGAGCGGGGCCTGCATTACCGAATTCCTCTCCAGCTCGGCCAGAAGACCGGCTTCTACTTCGACCAGCGCCCGCTTCGTGCCCGAGTCGAGCAGCTCGCGGCGGGCAAGCGCGTGCTCGACACGTACTGTTTCGTCGGCGCCTTCGCGATCGGTGCCGCGCGCGGCGGCGCGCGAGAAGTCGTTGCGGTAGACGAGAGCGCGCTTGCCCTCGAGGTCGGCGCCGAATGTGCCGCCATGAACGGCGTTTCCGAGCGAGTGAGCTTCCGGAAGGAAGACGCACGCCGCGCGCTCGTCGACGCGAAAGGCGAATACGACCTCGTCATCGCAGACCCGCCGAGGCTCGCGCCCACCCGCGGTGCCCGCGATCAAGCGCTGCTCGCGTACGCCAAGCTGGCCGAGAACGGATGCCGTGCGACCCGGCCAGGTGGCTTGCTCGTCTTGTGCTCGTGCTCCGCGGCTGTCGATCTCACGGCTCTCACGAGAGCTTTGTCGACGGGGGCGGCGAGGGCGGGCACCGAAGCGACCGTCTTGGAGCGATGGTTTCAGGGCTTCGATCATCCGGTGCCCGCGGCGTTCGCCGAAGGGCTGTATCTCAAGGCGCTCATCGCTCGAGTCGAGCCGCGCGCCCGCGCGGGCGTAGCGGCCGCACCATGAAGCCCGCGTCTCTCCTCGCGCCCGAAGAGGCTCGCTCGCTCCGAGGCGTCCTCTTCGACCTCGACGACACGGTGCTTACGGCGGGCCAATTGACGCTCGAGGCTTATGTCGCGATGTGGAACCTTCATGACGCCGGTCTCGATCTCGTCGCCGTGACGGGGCGGCCAAGCGCGTGGGGAGCCTTGCTCGCGCGCCAGTGGCCCATCGCGGGATGCGTGACCGAGAACGGCGCGCTTTCCGTCGTGCGTGACGGAGCGGGGGTAAGCGTTCGCGATACCCAAGAGGAAACCGTGCGCCGAGCTCGTCAGGTCAAGCTTGCGATGCTCGTCGAGCACGTCCGCGACGTCGTTCCCGAGGCGCGCCTTGCGGACGACAACGAGGGGCGTCGAAGCGACGTCACCTGGGACATCGGCGAGCGGATGAGGCTTTCTCACGAACGTGTCCGCGCGATCCAATCGGAGATCGAAGCGGCCGGGGCGCGCTCGACGTGGTCCAGCGTGCACTTGCACGCGACGTTCGAGTCCGACGACAAGGCGAGCGGCGCCCTGGCCTTCTGCGCCCGCGAGCTCGGTTGCACCCCGACGTCGGCACTGGCTCGCTTCGCATTCGTGGGCGACAGCGCCAACGACGCCACGTGCTTCAGCGCCTTTCGTACGACGTTCGGGGTCGCCAATGTGCGCGCCCATCTTGGCGGTCTCACCGTGCCGCCGCGCTATGTCTCCGCTCGGCCCATGGGAGCGGGCTTCGCGGAAATCGCACGCGAGATTCTAAGCAAGAGGTAGGCGGCCATCCCGGGAAAACGCGGCCGTTCGATGCTAAAGAATTCGTGATGTCACACAACGCCGAACTGGTCGCCTTGGCGCGGTCGCGCCTGCTCGCGAACTACAAGCCCGCTCCCATCGTCTTCGTTCGCGGTCGCGGCTGCGAGCTCTTCGACGCCGATGGCCGCCGCTACCTCGATCTTTGCGCCGGAATCGCCGTTTGTTCCGTGGGTCACGGGCATCCCGTGCTGGCGCGCGCTATCGCGCAGCAGGCCGCTCAGCTAATGCACGTCTCGAACTACTTCTACAACGAGCAGAGCATTCGGCTGGCCGACGAGCTGTGCCGACGCACGGGGTTCGACCGTGCTTTCTTCTGCAACTCAGGCACCGAAGCGAACGAGGCCCTTCTCAAGCTCGCACGCCACCACTTCTACGCGCGCGGAGACGTAGGGCGTCAGCGCGTCGTCGCCTTCGAGAACGCATTTCATGGGCGAACGCTCGGCGCCTTGTCGATGACGGGGACCGCGAAGTACCGCGAGGGGTTCGGGCAGCTGGGCCCCGTGACCCACGTCCCCTTCGGAGATGGGCAAGCCGTCGAGCACGCGATGGGGCCCGACGTTTGCGCGATCATCGTCGAAGCGCTGCAAGGGGAAGGGGGGGTCACCCCTGCGCCCCCTGGATTTCTCGCCCACCTGAGACAACTGGCGGACGCGCACGGCGCGCTCCTTGTCGTCGACGAGGTGCAGACCGGAGTCGGTCGATTGGGTCGGTTCTTGGCGACCGGAGGAATGGGCATAGGCGCCGACGCGATTTCGCTCGCGAAGGGGCTCGGGGGCGGCTTTCCGATTGGGGCCATGCTGACGACCGAGAGGCTCGCCGGTGCCCTCCCGCCGGGCTCGCATGGGTCGACCTTCGGGGGAAACGCGCTTGCGTGTGCGGCGGCTCTCGCGGTCCTGCGAATTCTCGACGAGCAGCGCCTGATGGAGGGTGCGCGCGCGAAGGGCGACGTCCTCGGGGCTCTGCTGCGGCAAGTCGTCCACGACCTGCCGGACGTGTGCGAGGGAACGCGCGGCGAGGGCCTTCTTCGTGGCCTGGTCCTGCGCGAGGGGATCGCCTCCCGAGACGTCGTTGGGCGACTGCAACAAGCTGGCGTTCTCGTCATCGTCGCCGGCGAGCGCGTGCTTCGCTTCGCGCCACCGCTGGTCGTCTCCGAGGCCGAGCTCGAAGAGGGTGTGCATGCGCTGCGCAAAGTCCTCAGCGGTTACTCGTCGCTCCGTGCGACGGCCTGAACGTCCCTTCAGCGCGCTTCATCGGCTTGACAGGTCCGGTCCCCCAGGACGCATGCTGGAGGTCGCGATGCCTGATGAAGTGCCGGAGGCTCGCTGCCCGGGCTGTGGCCGTCTCGTCGACCCACTGCGCGCGGGCCAGGTCGCCATTCTGGAGAATCGATTCGAGTACTTCTGCGGCGCCGAGTGCAAGCAGACTTACCTCCGCGCGCGCGTGGCCTCGTCGCACGAGGACCTAGCGACGGCGGAGCCGCCTCCGGTGAGGAGCCGGGAGGCTGAGGTGGCAAGCACGATTCAGGTGCCCCAGGTGCCCGAGGTGCCCCACGTCCAGACCGTGACCGCCGCTGCGGCTCCCGCGGAGCGGCCGCTCTCGGGCCGCGAACGAGTGCGCGCGATCCTCGACTACGCCGGGGTCCTCTTTGGCGTCCTGGTCGTCGTCCTCGGTCTTGTCGATGGCGCCGAGGGTGCCCGAGTCGCACTGGCCGTTTGCGCATGGCTCGTGCTCACCGCTCGCACGTGGAGGACCGAGCGGGACGCCGCGGACCTGAACCCACTCGTGACAATCCTGCCGACGGCGATCGCCGCCGGCCTCGCCGCTTGGGCGCAGGCCTCCGGCGATTCCCACGCGATGGCGATCGCGGATCTGGCCGGGGCGGCATGCGCGGTCAGCATGGTCGTCGACCGGCTCGCCGCAGGCAGACGCGATCGCGTGGCGGCGGAGCGCGCCCGCATCGTGCGCAGCCTCGACGTGCCCGTGCGCGTCGTCCGAGCGGGCGAGCTCCGGGTGGTCGCCGCGGCCGAAGTTCGCCCCGGAGAGGCCGTCGTCGCTTTGGCCGGCGAGGTCATCGGCGTGGACGGAATCGTCTCGCGCGGACAAGCGCGGGTCGTACCGTGGCTCGGCGCCGGTACGGAGGTAGGGCGGCGCGAGGGGGATCCCATCGTGGCGGGCGCGAGGGTGGTCTCGAACCGCCTGCAGATCACGACCACATGGTCGGGCCGTGATCGCGCTTGGGTCAAGCTGCTCTGCACGCCTTCGTCGCGAGTCGACGTCGCGGCGCCGATGGCGAAGACTCTGAGGCGAGCGGTGCAATGGGGAGCGCCGGCGGCCGGAGTGCTGGCGGCGGGAGTGGCGCTCGCCGCGAACGGACCCTTCGCTCAAGTCGTTGCATCGTTCGCTGCCGGAGTCATCGCCACCACGTCAAGCACGGCCCAGGGGATCGTCGCGCTTCTCTACGCCCGCGCCCATTTGCGCGCGCTCGGCAGGGGGATCGCCTACCGCGACGCCCAGGCCTTCGAGCGAGCCGGAGCCGCCGAAATCGCGGTGCTGAGCGCGCGTGGAACGGTGCTTCTCGGAGAGCCCGAGATTGTGGCCATTGAGTCGGTGGGCTCCGGGCCGCTCTCGTCCGACGCGCCTTCCAAGGACTCCGCCGACGCCCAGGAGGCGCATCTGCTCGCGCTGGCCGCGGGAGCGGAGACGGGGTCGAGCCACCCGTTTGCGGTCGCAATTCTCCGCGCCGCGCGCGCTCGTGGTGTCGCCCCCGATCACGTTCGCAACCCCAATGGGTTCCCAGGGCTGGGTGTGACGGCCATTGCATCGACCGGCGAACGTCTGGTCATCGGCGGTCGCGCGATCATGCTCTCGGAAAAAATTGGCGGCGCGGTTGCGGAGGCGCGCGTGAGCGAGCTCCAAGCGCAGGGACGAAGCGTCTTGCTCGTGGCCCTCGGGGGTCGCCTCGTCGGTCTCATCGCGCTGCAGGACGCGCTCCGACCGGGCGCGCGGGCGGCCGTCCAGAAGTTACTCGACGCAGGGATCGAGCCCGTGCTCTTGAGTGGTGAGTCGCGCGAGACGTGCAGCGCGCTCGGGCGTGCGCTCGACATCGACCACGTACGTCCCGAAGTGTTGCCCCGCGATCGGCGTGCCGAGGTCTTGGCGCTCGGCGAAGGGGGCAGTGTCGTCGCCGTCGTCGGGCACCCGATCGCGGACGATCAAGCTCTTGGGGCGGCCGACGTAGCCGTGGCCATGGACGCGGCGGGTGCCACACCGGGGGAGTGGGCCGTGGCCTTGGCGAGCCACGATGTCTCGCGTGCGGTCGATGCCCTCATCATTCCGCGGAGGGCCACGGGGCACGCCAAAGTCGCCAGCGTTCTCGCGCTCGGTCCGGGAGTCTTCGCGCTCCTTGCCATCGCATTCGGGGTTGCACCGTTCGCCGCCGGACCGGTGGCCACGTTGTTTGGCGCGTTAGCGGCAGGGGTCTATGTGCGCTTCGCGCGAAATATCTCCGCAGCCTAACTCGATTGCCGGAAGTCGGCACCGATGGTGAGGAGCCGCCAAGGCGTCCAGAGAGAATGCTGGGGATGGTTATCGGCACGACCCGGCGGCAGCGGTCGAGGGTCAGCCCCATGGCTTTGAGGGAGGAGAGGCCTTGCGCTCAACAACGACCCGCTCCGCGATCCCCAAACAAGAACCCCTCTTCATGGCGGCTTGGCGGCTCTCCTTCTCGCCTCGGCCCCCAATCGAGTTGCGTCGTTGCTTCGAAAGGCATCCGAACGCCGATCGAGGCAGAAGCAGACCTAATCGGGCGAAGCGCGCTGTGCCGTGGTAACACTCCCGGTCGCCCGCGGCCTATGATGGACTCCCTCGCACTGCCCAAAAACGCCGCTTCCGAAGCGGCGCGCGAGGTCGTCGTCCCTGAGTCGCTCGCAGGTGCGAGGCTCGACAAGGCCGTCGCCGCTCTCGTACCGGAGCTCAGCCGCGCCCGCATCAAGCGGGCCGTCGAGCTCGGAGCGGTGCGGGTCAACGGTCGCCGCATGGCGAAAGGCGGCAACGTCGTGGTGGGCGACGTCGTCCGCATCGACGTGGCGCGAGTCGCCGACGCCGCGCCGTTGCCCGTACCGGACGCGCCGCTTCGCATCGCGCTCGAAAACGAGCAAGTCCTCGTCGTGGACAAGCCCGCCGGACAGCCGACCGCGCCCCTTCGCCCCGGTGAAACAGGGACGCTCGTCAACGCGTTGCTCGGCCGCTATCCCGAGCTCACTCCGCAGGGCCCGGATTCATTCATTGGTCACGCCCTGCGCGAGCCTGGGATCGTTCACCGGCTCGATACCGAGACCAGCGGAGCTCTTCTCGTCGCGCGAACCGCACCCGCTTTCGAAGAGCTCCGCTTGGCTCTGAAGGAGGGCAAGCTCGACAAGCGCTACTTGCTCGTCTGCTCCGAACAGGGCCTTCCCGACGAAGGGACGATCGATTTCCCGCTCACGAATCATCCCAAGGACCAGAGGCGCGTCTACGCCTGCACGCATCCGCGCGACGTCATTCGTTACGACCCACGCCCCGCGAGCACTCGATACCACGTGGTGCAGCGCGCGGGTGTCTGGGCGCTCGTCGAGGCGAGCGTCGGCAAGGCCCTGCGGCACCAGCTGCGGGCGCACTTTGCCGCGATCGGCTACCCGCTTGCCGGAGATGAGCTCTATGGGGGCAGCGTGATACGCGCTCTCGGTCGGCAGGCCCTGCACGCGTCGAGAATCACGTATCGCGGCGGTGCGGTGGTGAGCGCGTTCGACGCGGAGGTCCCGCTGCCGAAAGACATCCGGATTCTTCTCGAGAACACGGCCCCCCACGAAGCGTAGGCGGCCGGCTCGGGCCCCGCGGCCTCAGAAATGCAGGCCGAGGCGGCCCACGCCCTCGAAGCCGAAGCCCAGGCTCGCTTGCGATGCACCTTGGAGCCAAAGAACCTCCGGGCAGAAGTCCAGGCCGAGCGAGAGCAACCGGCTCGCGTAGTAGTCGAACCCAAAGAACGCGCCGACGTTCAGACCCTTGACGCCGCTGACTCCGGTCAAGAGCGCGTATCCGCCACGAAACCCGATGTGTGCGTCGACGCGGTCGAAGCGCGTGTGCAGGGCTCCCTCGCCGCCGATTTCCCAAACGTTGTAGGTCGAAAGATCGAGATCCCGGACCCGCACGCCTAGAGTCAAGGGATCGAGGCGAATGCCCGCGCCGACGCTGAAGGTGGGCCCGACACGTCCCGTCCGCTGGACCGACAGAGTGCTTGCGTTGAAGAGAGTCACGTCCGCGTAGGCTCCTCCGAGGTCGGCGTCGAGCCATCCTCGCTCGACTCCGGGCGCTTCACTCGGAGTCTCGCGCGTCGCCGGCCCCTCGTGCGTCGCCGGCAAGCTCGGGGTTGGCGTGCTCTCCGCAAGCGGAGCGGTGGCGGGGGGTGCGGGACTTGGGCGAAGCGCGGGGACTTCGACCGAGACCGTCTCTCCCGGCGCCGAGACGCTCACGGAGGTTGTCCACGGCTCGTACCCCGACGCCTCGGCGTGTATCTCGTGCAGGCCCGGATCGACGGGGATCGCGGCGTCCCAGGCCACGCGCATCACGTTGATTGTGTCTCTCCTCACGATGAGCCCGAGCGTGGCGTGGGGTACGTGGATCGCCAGACGCATGAGCTTCGGATCGAGATCGCTGAGGCGCGCGCTCGCTTCGGAGGCGATGTCCAAGCGCTTCGCTTGTCGCGCGATCGAGGCGGCATCGCGGAGGGCCGTCCACGCGCTCGCTGTGCGGCCGAGCCTCGCGTAGCAATCGCCGAGATTGAACACGACGCCCGCGCTGGCAAACCGCTTGCTCGAAGCTTCGAATTTCTGGCATGCGTCTTCGGTTCGGCCCGCGTCCCGGAGGGCTCGCCCTTGCTCGAATAGAGCGCGTGCCGCGAGCTCGTCGCCGGACGGAGCCTCGGCCGGTGGGGCGCTAGGCTGCGCTTGGCTCCGCGGGGGTTCGGAGGGCTTGATGGAATCGCGACGACGCGCAGCGTCGCTGGCCAAGTCGCTGCGTCCAGACTCCGTCGCGACGCGTGCCGCTTCGTCGAAGGTCGCGCGTGCTTCGCTCGATCGACCCACCTTCTCGTAGCAATCGGCGAGATTGAACAGGAGCCCGGCGCTGGTGAAGAGGCGCCGCGCTTCTTCGAGCTTCGGGCACGCGAGTGCGTGTTGGCCGCTCTCTCGAAGCTGACGCGCTTCGTCGAACCGCGCGCGCGCGGCGGCCTCGTCCTTCGATTGCGCGGCGACGTCGCTCGCGAACGAGAGCGCAGCCCCGGCGCAGAGGACTAGGGCCACCACGCAACGTCCCCGGATCATGCGAAGCTCGCAAGAAGGTTAGCGCTTCACTCGTATCTCAGCCCGTCCACCGGACGAAGCGTTGCCGCCTGTTTCGCGGGGAAGAGGGTTGCGATGGTGCAAATCGTCAGTGCGGCGAGAGTGACAGCTCCATAGTCGAGGCCGCTCACTTCAATAGGGAGCTTGTCGATGTAATAGACGTCCGGGTCGAGTCGGAGCCCGAACCACGAGAGCCCGGTGCAGAGCGCCAACGCCGTGGCAACCCCCAGCAGAGTGCCGATTCCTCCAATGATGACGCCCTCGGTCATGAACATTTGCAAGACCGCCCCGTCGGTCGCCCCCAGCGCCTTGAGGATGGAGATCTCCTTGGCTTTCTCGGTCATCATGAGAAGCAGGGTGCAGACGATGCAAAAGCTAGCGACGATGATCTCGATCGACAGGATGAGAAAGGTCGCGATCCGCTCCAGCTTGAGCGCGCTGAACAGGTTCTTGTTGATCTCGCGCCAATCCCGGACGCGCAAATTCGCGCGGTCTACGGCGCCGGTGACGACCGGCGTCCAACGGTCGGCGTTCTCGGCGTCTTCCACCTTCACCTCGATCGTCGTGATTTCACCCTGCGTCGCGAAGTAGCTCTGTGCCTCGGCGAGCGTCGTATAGACGTGGGTGGCGTCGTACTCGTACATGCCGCTGTAGAAGATCGCGGCAATGCGAAACTTGCGCGTCTTGGGCATGACGCCCATCGGGCCGAGATCGCCCAACGGGGAGACGAGCGTGACTTCGTCGCCGACGTAAACGTGCAGCGTCTTGGCGAGCTCGCGGCCCACGACCAGTCCGGGGCGCGGGGGAGGCTCGTCGATCGCGGCGCGAACCGCCGGGTCGAGGTCGTCACCGAGCGGCGGAAGGTCAGGTCCCTTCGTGTACTCCTCGCCGCTCGCTCCAATTCCGATCACTTCGTCGGGCGCGATGTGGCTCAGAAGCTCCGGGTTCTCGAGGTACGTGAGCTTGTCCTCGACGTGAAGCGGTGCTTCGACGTTTTTGCGAAGATCGATGACGCTCCCGATGGTCGCCGGGTCGATTCCGTGAACGATGACGCCAGCGAGGTTGGAGGCGCTCGAGACCATGACCTCGCCTTTGGCGACAGGGGTCGCCCCGAGCACACCCGGCACGCCGCGAACGCGCTCGAGCGTCGGCTCGTAGTCGCCCCACGCAGACTGGCTCGTCGTGTCGACGACGATGTGCGCGTTGTTTCCGAGAATCTTCGACTTGAGGTCGGCACTGAAGCCGCCCATCACACTGATGGCGCTCGAAAGCGAGAAGGAGGCCAGAGCCACGGCAAATATCGCTAGACCACTGATGAGCGTGAGAAAGCCGCTCTTTTGAGCGCGGACGTGACGGGCGGCGACGTAAGAGATAAAAGAGCCGCGCTCGAACCGATCGAGGACCCACGGGACGAGGGCCACCACGGTGCCCACGAGGAGAACGACGCCGGTCGCGATCGCGCCGAGGCGCACGAGGGTATGCCGTAGCGTCCAAGTCGCTCCGTGGATCTTGGGCAACGACCGCGTCCACGCAGCCATCGCGAAGAACCCGATGCCGGCTAAGGTAACGATGGAAAGGTTGACCTTGCGCCAGCCCATCGCGTCACGGCTCGGGCTTGAGCAACGGAAAGAGAATCACATCGCGAATCGATGCGGCGTTCGTCAGAGCCATCACGAGACGATCGACCCCCATCCCAAAACCTGCCGTCGGCGGCATGCCGTGCTCGAGCGCCCGAACGTAGTCTTCGTCGTAGTCCATGGCGTCGTCGTCGCCGCGAGCCTTGCGCTCGGCCTGCGAGCGGAAGCGGGAAGCCTGATCGTCCGGATCGTTGAGCTCGCTGAAAGCATTGCAGAGCTCTCGGCCATGAACGAAGAGCTCGAAGCGATCGGTCAGGTCGGCGCTCGAATCATTGCGGCGCGCGAGGGGTGAGACTTCGAACGGGTAGTCTTTGATGAAGACGGGAACCGAGTGTTTGCCGTCGTTGCTGCGGTAGTCTTCCACCAAGAAGGGCTCGGCCACGTACTCGTAACACGCGAAGAGACGCTCGCCATCGCTCCCACACTTGGTGAGCCCCTTGCGGAAGTTGGACCAGTCGATCTCTTTCGCGCGCGGCGAGAGCTTCGCCCATTCTTTGATTCGGTCGTCGAACCCCGGCGCAAGCAGCGTGACGAGGGCCTTGCCCCCACCGGCTTCGACCGCGGTCCCCCACTCGGGGATAGCCGTCCGTTCCGCAGCCGAGGCGACGGCGCGGTCCATCGGTACGCGAAAGAAAGGAGCGTCCAGCGTGAACGGGCGGCCCTCTCTCCAGAGCGCGGAAGCCTCCGGCATCGCTTCGCGCAAACGCGTATCGATGCCGCGCAAGAGCACTTCGGTAAACGTCATCAGGTCGTCGTAGGTCGCGTACGCCTGGTAAAGCTCGAGCATCGTGAACTCGGGATTGTGCTTCGTGCTTACGCCCTCGTTGCGGTAGCAGCGTCCGATCTCGTAGACCCGCTCGAGGCCACCGACGACCAGGCGCTTCAGATAGAGCTCGGGGGCGATGCGCATGAAAAGCTGCATGTCGAGCGTGTTGTGGTGCGTGATGAAGGGGCGCGCCGCGGCGCCGCCGATGAGAGGGTGCATCGTCGGCGTCTCCACTTCGAGAAATCCGCTCTCGTCGAGGATGGTACGTATCGCGCGTACGACGTGCGCTCGGGCCTTGAAGGTGTCCGCGATCGAGGGGTTCGCGACGAGGTCTACGTATCTCTGTCGGTATCGGAGCTCGACGTCGGTCAATCCGTGCCATTTTTCGGGGAGCGGGCGGTAGGCCTTGGTGAGCAAACGCAAGCGCGCCGGCTCGACCGACAGCTCGCCCCGCTTGCTGGCCGTCAGCGTTCCTTCCGCTTCGACGATGTCGCCGACGTCCAGGTCGGCGAGGCGATCCAGGTTCTCTCCCAGCGTCGCCCGGCTGAGAAGGAGTTGAATCTCGCCGGTTCGGTCGCGTAGGCGCACGAACGCGAGCCCACCCGTCGAGCGCAGCGCCACGATGCGGCCGTGCACATGGAAGTTGGCGACCCCCACGCTCGCTCGAACGCGTGGTTCGTCGTATCGGCCCGCCGCGTCACGAGCGGAGTCGGCGAGAGCACGAACGGCAGAAACGTCCAAGCTGCGTCCCCCGAGCCGCGGGACCACATCGTTGGCGAACGGGTTCTCACCCCGAGCGCGCGTGCGATCGGCTTTGGCTCGTCGCGCAGCGATGATGGCCTCTTCGGCGCTGCCTCCGGCGCGCTCGGTCATGCGTCGAGGTCCTCGGCGACGCCGCCCTTTTTCAACGTGCCACCGGCCGCCGCCAAGAGATAGGCCTCGATGAAATCGTCGAGCTCACCGTCGAGGACTGCGTCGACGTTGCCGTTCTGGTGTGAGGTGCGCAGGTCTTTGACCAAGCGATACGGTTGAAGAACGTAGCTCCGAATCTGGCTGGCCCAAGCGATTTGCGCCTTGCCCGCGGCCTGAGCCGCTGCCTGATCTTCGCGTTTCTGGGTCTCGATTTCGTAGAGCTTGCCCTTGAGCATCTTCAGGGCCATGCGACGGTTCTGGTGCTGGGATCGTTCGGCTCGACA
>Ga0070761_10001325_pt1 | contig 15576 bp, 11 predicted proteins | sample HubBroMetageREF1_FD_66724 | JGI IMG/M metagenome (GOLD analysis project Ga0070761, IMG submission 66724) | Reference soil microbial communities from the Hubbard Brook experimental Forest, New Hampshire, USA - Hubbard Brook CCASE Soil... | ecosystem: Environmental > Terrestrial > Soil >... | reverse complement strand
TGAGGACCGGACGCGCACGCGGGAGGCCATCGGCATGGCGCGGGTTGGAAGGACGCAGGAAGTCGAGACCGGCTTCGTCGATCCTGCGTCCAGCTGTCCCGTCGGCCCCCCACCGATTCGTTCGCGAGAGAGCCGTGAGACCTCGCCTCGGCGCCGCGTGCGTTGGCATCTCTCGACGGCCCAAGGGGAGGGGGACGAACCGGCTCTCGTGTACGGGTTCGGCATCGACGTCACCGAGCGCCGGGCCCTCGAGAAGCGGGCGGCCGACGCCGAGGCCCTGTCCGCCATGGCGAAGCTGGCGCTGAATCTCGCCCATGAGATCCGCAACCCCCTCAACGCGGCGGTACTTCAGCTGCATTTGCTCGGCCGTCACGTCGACAAGCTCGCCGTCGACGAGGACACGCGAAGGGCCCTCCGCCGGAAGGCCCAAATCGTCGGCGACGAAATCGGGCGCCTCAGTCGGCTACTCAGTGAGTTTCTCGATCTTGCGCGGCCGCGAGCCGCCGTGCGCGAGCTCGTGCACTTCGGCAAGCTGGTCGACGAGGTCCTCGACTTGGAGCAAGGCTCCGCGGTGGCACGCGGGGTGCACGTCGAACGCTATTTGCAGAGCGATTGCGTGCTCGTCGGCGACGCGGAGAAATTGAAACAGGTCGTATTGAACCTGGTCATGAACGCGCTCGAGGCGATGAAGGGAGGGGGCGCGTTGAGCGTCCGGCTCGCGTCCGAGGCCGAGCGTGTGACCCTCGTCGTCGAAGACACCGGAATCGGAATCGATCCGGCGGCGCTCGGGCAGGTCTTCGACCCGTTCTTTACGACGAAGGAGGCAGGCACCGGGCTGGGCCTGTCCATCGTTCGCAAAATCGTCGACCAACACCGGGGTGAGGTGCGCATCGAAAGCGAGATGGGCGCCGGTACGCGGGCGACTGTCTCGCTACCCCGCGGCCGCTGAATCAGCGGCCCGGGGGGCGCATCGGGAGAGACGTCGTGGACGGAGGAGCCTGGGGGATCCGGGTGGCCTCCGACTCGCCGCCGCCTGAGTCGATGGCGGTGATGGCTGCGAAAAGGCGATCCATTCCGACCTCGAGGGCTCCCTCCCTCTGAAATAACCGGACGATGCGCACGAGGCGCAACGCCATGGTCTTTCCGAGGTCGATCTCACGCTCGACGAAGGCCTCGAAGGACGGAAAGCGCTTGGCTTCGTAGAACTTACGCGCCTCGATGTTTTTCAGAATGAGGCCGATCTCGAAGAAGTTCTTGGCGAGATTTTTCCGCAAACCCTTGATCTGAGCCAGCGCGGCGTGCAGATCGCGCACACGCTCCTTGATGTCTTCGGCATCGATCGGCGTACGAATGGTCGCCCGCGCGCTCCCGGGAAGCGGTGGCTCGGCGGCCCGTGCACGCGCCTCCGCGGCATGTTTGGCCGCATGCCGTGCGGCCCAGGGGGCAGCCCCTCGCAGCCCAAGCTTGCGCTTGCCGCCTGCCGCCTCATCCTTCCCCGAGACACTCTTGGGTGGCGCGGTTTTCGCTGCGGTCGACGGCTTCAGAGACGTCGCCTTCGTTGCCGCCGCCTTCTTCGACTTGGCCATTTCGCTCTCGGTTCGGGAACAAAGCCCTTGAAATAACTCGGCTTCGTGCCCGTTTCCCCCCGGCACTGGACGGTTGTCGTTGGGGAGGTGGCCGGACAGAAACGCTGAGCGCCGTTTACCAGAGTTTAGGCACAGAAGTCTAGTCTTGTTGCAGGTTTATTCGGCGACCTTGTTCCGACGTCCTGGGCCGCTAGGGTGCGCGCATGGCGGTGCTTACGCCGATCACGATGGCGGAGGCCCAGCGTCTCGCCGCCGAATACGACTTGGGTCCCCTTGGCGATTTTTCGGGGATCCCGGCCGGGAGCGTCAATTCGAACTTCACGCTCAATCTCGGGGGTCGACGCACCTTTCTGCGGGTCTACGAGGAACAAGATGGGGCAGGGGCAGCTCGCGAGGCCGCGATGCTCGAGCGCTTGGCGGCATCCGGGGTGCCTACGCCGCCCCCCCTCCCGCGCAGAGATGGCGGTCTGGTCTCTTCCGTGCGCGGAAAGCCAGCCGCTCTTTTCCCGTGGCGTGACGGGGTGATCTGCTGCCAGGTGAGGGTTACCGAGCGGGTCGCGGAGCGCCTGGGTCGTGCTTTGGCACAGGTGCACGTGGCCGGCGCGGGGGTGCCGTGTCAGCCCGGCCGGTTCGGCTACGAGAGTCTTTGCGATCGGCTCGACGGGGTGGCCCGGAGCGGGGACGCGAGGTTCGTAGCGCTCGAGCCCGGTTTGCGGGCGGCGCTCGTAACGATCCATCGAGCACGCGACGCGCGGCTTCCGGGCGGGCTGATCCATAGCGACCTCTTTCGCGACAACGTTCTGTGGGACCCCGAATGGGGCATCGCAGCGCTGTTGGATTTCGAGAGCGCGTGCGCAGGGATCTACGTCTACGACTTGATGGTCTGCGTACTCTCTTGGTGTTTCGGCAGCGATCTCCGACCAGAGCTCGCCCAGGCCATGTGTCGGGGGTACCAGCAGGTTCGTCCGCTCGGTGAATCCGAGCGTGACGCGCTGCTCGTCGAGGGAAGCTTCGCCGCGCTCCGCTTCACGATCACTCGCATCACGGACTACGCCATGCGGCCTCCCACGGCCGAGCCGCGAGTCGTCAAAGACTGGAGACGGTTCCAAGCCCGCTTCGACAAGCTGCAAGCGCTCGGTGCGGCGGGACTACGACGCACTCTGGGGGTGTAGTCCTGCCCGAAGACTCTCGAGCTCGCTGGTTTTGCCGGCGAGAGCGAGCCCCTGCTCGTCCACGAGCGCCTTGGCTCCGGTTTGGTTCTCGAGGCCGCTCGCACGCGCGTCGCGCGTCGCGCGCAACACTTCGAGCATCCCTCGATGCAGCTCTTCCCCTGCGCTGATGACCCAGGTATCGAGCTTTTGTGCGACGTCGTCGATGAGCGCGTCGAGCTTGGGAGCCACCTTGGCTGCCGCTTCGCGCATCACGTCCGGGGCGAGCTGCTTTGCCCGCTTCTTGAATTCTTCGTGGATCTTGCCCCTGGCGAACATGGCGAAGATCGCCGGGCCCGCGGTCGCGAGCAGGCCCCCGGCCATCAGATTGACGGCCATGAGCGCCATCCCACCAAAGAGGAGCGCGACCACGCCGACGTCGTATCGGATGCTGTCGACCTCCACGTCGAGCCGGCGCGTATCGCGCCCGAGAACCTCGGCGACGCCGCGAGCGCGGTCTCGGGCGTCGTCGCGAAGAAATGCGGCGGTCTTTTCTCCGAGTCGCTCGAGCTGAGTGGCGATCTCGCGCGTCTCCGCTTCCGCCCATTGCTTGAACGAATCTTGGAGGAACGCCGGGAGGAACTCCTTGAGCTCGTCGGCCTTGGCCGAATCGATGACGTGCGGGAGCTGACGGCAAACGTCGTCGACGAATCGATCGAGGTCTTTGCGCGCCCCGGTCTTGATGGCGGAAACCTCTTCGCGAATCTGAACGCGGCGTTGCTCGATCGTGCCCGTCCGCCCGACGAGGTCTTGCTCGATCGCCGCTGTGCGCCGGTCGATCTCCTCGTCATCCATCTGGATCGCGCGCCGACGTGCATCGACGCCCTTCGAAAGGAGCGCGGCGACGGCCAGGCCTTCGCCGAGCGCGTTGTCGAGAAGGATGCGTCCGCGCTCGTCCGCCAGAAACCGGATGAGATACGTGCAGAGCTCTTGCATCCCGCTGCTGGGCAAATCACCCCCGAGTGCTCTCTCCGCGCTCACGGGGAATACGACGGGGTCTTTGACGAGCGCCGACAGGTGGCGCTTCGTGTAGGCCAACGCTTCATGCTGCTCGCTGGGGGAAAGCAAATCCCACTTGGCGATCACGAAGACAATCTTGTCGCGCGAGGCTTTGAGGAGCCTGTCGTTCAAGAACACCCGCTCGCTTTCTTTGAGGATCTGTCCGGCGTCCAAAAGAAACAGCACGGCATCGGCGCGCGGGATGTAGCTGTACGTAATGTCGGCGCGCTGGAGCGACAGGTCGTTTACGCCGGGCGTATCGACGAGAACGATGCGCTCCTGGAGCAGCGACGCCGGATACCCAACTTCGAGATAGTCGACGTCTGCCGTCGAAGCGCCGCCGCCGGCGGCGTAGCGCTGCGCCTGCTCGAACGGGATCTCGCGGCGCCCACCGCCGCCCGAGACTACGAACGCCTCGGGGCGCTCGGCCCAGCGAATGTGGTGGATGGCAGCGGTCGTCGGCGTCACGCCGACGGGGAGCGCTCTCTCGCCGAGCAGGGCGTTTACGAACGTGGTCTTCCCATGGTTGAACTCGCCCACGACCACGAGATGAAAGCGATCGTCCTCGAGCTTGCGGACGAGCTGTTCGTTCACGCGCTCGCGCAGCGTCTTCGTTCCGAGAGCCTCGGCGACGTCGCCCAGGCCGCGTAGCGTCGAGACGACCTGGTCGCGCTTGCGCAAGAAGGCGGCGAGGGCTGGCTCGGCGGCCTCGGTCGTCGTTGGCGCGCCCGTCGTCACGCGTCCCCCCGCAGAAGGGCGGCGACGCGTGTATCCACTTCGCTCATGGTCAGCCCCTCGGCCGGCTCGCCGACCGCTTCACGGTAGAGGCGACTTTCGGCGAAGACGCGCATGGAGAGCACGCGTTTCGGAAGCCACGGATGCGTCGAAAAGACCTCCATGTACTTTCCGATGCCTTCGGCCGCCTCCCCGTGCTGCTCGAGGAAGGCGTCGATATTGAATTCCTCGTAGAGCTTGGCCGACCCCACCGCCAGCTTGCTGATCGCCCGCTCGGCGGCTTGCTTGTTCTTGACGACGAGCATGCCCGCGCGATCGCAAGTGATCTCGGCTCGCCGCGACCACGTACGCAAGGCCAGGAGCGCGGGCTGGAGAATCCACGGGACGAACATCCCGGCCATGTATGTGAGGTAGTGAAGCGCAGTGAGATAGGCGACGTGCGAGTTGTGGATGTGGCCGCACTCGTGCCCAATGACGGTGAGGAGCTCTTCATCCGAATAGTGATCGACGAGCGCCGAGTGCACGACGACGAACGAGTCGTCGTTGGTCCCGAAGGTGGCGGCGTTGAGCGTGGGGCTATTGACGACGAAGACTTGCGGCGGCGTGATTCCCAAGATGCCGGCAGCCGTCTCGGTGACGCGATGGATGCGCGGGAACTGCCGCGCGCTGACTTTGACGGCGTTGCCGAGGAGCTGATGCTGCCCGAGTTTCTTGAAGAGGCGTACGCTCGCTTCGACCGCCAACATCACGGGTTTGGTATTCTCGAACGCGATCCGAGACTCGCGGTCGAACGCGTACGTGTACGCGTGGTCGTTCGTGGCCGTCGGGGGGGAAGGCTCCACCTTTTTCTGGCGCCTTACGAAAGCGTCGAAGTCCAATTCGGGTGCTTGCGCCATGGGAGTCCAGGGTAAACACGCGCGCGCGTCGGCGCCAGCGTGCCCCCGCGGCTACTTCGTGATCGTAGGTCCTAGCGTCCACTCCGATCCCCCCGCGCTTCGCGAGCTCGAAGCGACTACGGCGACGACCACGCCCGATACGACAGCCGCGCCGGTGCCGACCAGGCCCCACGTGGCCCAGGCGGGCCAACCCGAGCGATGCTTGTGCTCGGTCTGGACCGGTTGCGACCAGAGAGGGGCAGCGTGCCAGTCGGCGAGAGGGGTGCATCGATCCGCCTGGCACGTCGCGACTCGCACCGCGCCCCGCGTGAGCCCCTGGGCGGCGGCCACCCAATGGGCGCACAGCGCGAGATGGGCCTCCACGCGCTCGCCCTCCGCCAAGTGCGCGGGTCCCAGATCGGCGCTCGAGCACGCCCGAGCATCGAGCTCCGACAAGGCGATCGCCGACGCGCCGGGCGGCGCTTCGACCCACCTGGCCCAGATGGGGACGCCTTGCCAAGTGACCACGATCGCGTGAGGACCGGCGCGCGACTCGACGGCCAGCGTCGTAGCGGGGGAGCCATCCATCCAAACCTGCTCCTCGCGCGCCGCGCGCATCTGGAGCGTGATTGTGGCGGTCGGAGGCAGGGTCGCTTGCGTTTCACCCGCCCCGGCCAAGCGTCCGCCATCGAGAGCGTACGCGCGCGATGCGGCGCGCTCCGCGGCCTCGAGGTCCGTCGGAGGGATGCGCCGAAAGCGAGCCGCCCGAGCCCGCTCGACCTCGGCCATGAGCCACGCGGCGTTCGGGAGCTCGGGATGAGCGTCGAGCAAGCTCCGGGCGGCCGCGAGCGCTCGATCGACGTCGGCTGCCGAGCGCGCCGTAAGAGCGTCGCGCGCGCTGTCGAGCCAATCCTCGACGGTCGCGGCGATGCCCAAGTCTACGGTCAGAGTCGTGCGCGCGTCGTCGGTGGGGGGCACCAGGCTCACGCCGTGGCTGCGAGCCCACGCGGTGAGTGCCGCCGCTGCTTGCGTGTCCGCCGGCTGCTCGCCAAGCCAAACGATCGGGGTAGCCGCGTCCGGTGTCACGACCCGACCAGGTTCTTTTTCTTGGCCTTCTTGGCCTTCTTGACGCCATGCGCCGGGCCCCTGGGGCTTGCCGTGCCGGCGTCCTGGGCTTCGCGAATCGCCTCGAGGACCTTCGCCGCATGCCCATTGACCTTCACTCCGGTCCACACGCGGACGATGCGTCCCTCCGGTGAGATGAGAAACGTCGAACGAATGGTCCCCTCGAATTTTCTGCCGTAGAGAATCTTGGGACCCCAGGCTCCGTAGGCGCGGTGCGCCGCGAGCTCGGGATCGCTGAGCAGCGGAAACCGGATGCCTATCTTCTCGCGAAAGGCGCAGTGGCTTTGCACCGAGTCCTTGGAGATTCCGAGCACGACCGCGCCGCGCTTCTGAATCGCGCCGAGGGCGTCACTGAAATCTCGCGCTTCCAGGGTGCAGCCTGGAGTGCTGTCTCTCGGATAGAAATAGAGGACGATCCATTTGCCGGCGAAGTCCCCGAGCGATGCGCTCGACCCGGCGTCGCTGGCGAGCCGAAACTTGGGGGCAGGGTCGCCTGCCTCGAGAAGCTGCGGCCTCCCGGAGCGGGGCTCGCGCCGGGGGGCGGGCTTGGGTGGGGTCATGGCGGTCTTGTCGCAACCTTTCAACTTGCTGGGGCTAGAGTGCTAATGTGAACAAAGAGCCGTCGTGCAGATAAACTTCGGTGGTCGAGAGATAGCGCTCAAGCTCGTCTATTATGGACCGGCCCTGAGCGGCAAGACGACGAACTTGAAGTCGCTCCATCAGCTCACGTCCGACGATGCGCGCGGGCGGCTGATGACGCTCGAAACGAAAGACGATCGCACCCTCTTTTTCGACATGTTGCCCCTGACGTTGCGGGCCGAAGGCGACCGCTCGTCAGGAGGAATGACCCTGCGAATCAAGGTTTTCACCGTGCCCGGCCAGGTGCTTCATGCGTCGACCCGGAGGCTCGTCTTGCAGGGGGCCGACGGGGTCGCGTTCATCGCCGATTCGCAGGTCACCGAGACCGAGCACAACGCGGCTTCGTTTCTCGACCTGCGCCAGAATCTCAAGGATCTCGGGGTCAATCTCAAACAGCTTCCCCTCGTTATCCAGTTCAATAAGCGTGACCTCGAGCGGGTGCGTTCCGACGACGAGATCGGTGCGCTCGCGAGCAAAGGGCGCGAACCGGTTTTCAAGGCCAGTGCCGTCCAGGGCAAAGGCGTTCTGGAGACGTTTTTCGGGCTTCTCCACGTGACGTGGGCGAAGGTCGACGGGGACCACAACCTCGCCAAGATGTTGGGCATCGAGTCGCGGGCTCTACTGCCCATGGCCGCTCGGCAGCTCGGGCTACAAGCGGACGTGTCGACGCTGCTTTCGTCGTGCGTCGGGGGGCGACTGGACGCCCAAGGCCAGGTGCGGGTGTGACGGTGGAAACGCCGGACGTTTCGACCGAAGATCTGCTCCTCGATGGGCGCGTTCGCCTCGAGGATCTCGTAGATCGCGATGGTCTGGACGAGCTTTGCAAGAGCTTCGTCGTGCTGTTCGGGATTCCAGTCCGCGTCTACTCGAGCGCGGGCGCGCTTCTGGCCGACGCCGGTAGCCAGCAGGAGCTCTGCGCATACGTGAACGCCACGCGCGACGGCCGGAGAGCCTGCGCATCGACGGTCGCCGCTGTGCGCGCGCGCGATCCCGGTGAAGAGGCCGACGTCGTCTACCCGTGTTTCACGGGCGCCGCATACCGCATCTTTGCCTTGGAGTACGATCGTCGCCGCATCGGCCGGCTCATCGTGGGGCCGTTTCTGCCCGCGACCGTGGTCGAAGCTCCGGCCTCTCTCTTGACTGTGGACGCGGCCGTCGAGAAGGAGCGCGCGCAGACGCTGCTCCTCAAGATGCCGCGCGCGAAGCCCGACACCATTACCCGCATCGCGGCGCATCTCAAGGCTTCGCTGGATCTCATCTTGTTCAGCGGCCACAAGGCGTTCGTGACGAGCCGAATGCACCTCGCGAGCGTGACGGAGGGCTACAAGCAGCTCGAAGAGAAGGCCGAGCGGCTCCAAGAGGCGTTCGACCGCCTCAAGGAGCTCGACCTCCTCAAGTCGAACTTCTTGGCCACAGTCAGCCACGAGCTCCGCACGCCCCTCACGTCGATCATCGGCTACAGCGAGATGCTTTCCGAAGGGCTTGCGGGGGAGATGAAGCCCGAGCAACTCGAGTTCGTGCGGACGATCCAGGACAAGGGCGGCCAGCTCCTGTCGCTCATCATGGGTCTGCTCGACGTCGGAAAGCTCGAGAGCGGGACCATGCGCCTCACCAAGCGCACGCTCACGATCGCTCCCGTGCTCGACGAGGTTGTTTCAACGTTGATGCCGGCCGCCCGCAAGAAGGGCGTCACGCTCCAGCTCGACGTCATTCCAGGCCTCCCGTTTGTGCGCGGCGACCCCGAACGATTGCGTCAGGTGTTCTTGAACCTCGTCGAGAACGCGATCAAATTCACGCCGTCGGGCGGGACGGTGCTGCTGCGCGCGCGAATCGTCAGCGCGCCCATCACGGATGGCGACGAAGAGGGATTGACGCTTTTGGCGCCCACGCGGGCGCGTGTCGAGGTGCGCGTCATGGACACGGGAATCGGTATTCCCGTTCGAGAGCGAACGAAGATATTCGACGCCTTCTACCAGGTCGACTCCTCGAGCACACGGCAGCACGGCGGGACCGGGCTCGGGCTCTCGATCGCCAAGCGGTTGGTCGAGGGGCACGGCGGGGTCATTCACGTCGAGGACAACGAGCCCCACGGGACGGTGTTCGTCGTCTCGTTGCCCCAGCAAACTCCCTCCATCACGCCCGGGCCGGCGTAAGAGCCGTTGTGGACGAGACCGCGCGCATCGCCCGGATTGCGCACATTCTGGCGGCCGCACCTTGCGGGGTCGACGGCGTCGAAGTGGGCATTGGGGACGACGCAGCCGTCTTGTTTGCAGGGGGCGTCGCTGGTCGCATGGTCTGGACCATCGACGAGCAGGTCGAGGGCGTGCACTTTCGGCGTGAGCTCGCGGCGTGGCGGGACGTCGGCTGGCGTAGCTTCCAAGCTGCGGCGAGCGACGTCGCGGCCATGGGGGCCAGGCCGTGGTGTGCGCTTTGTGCACTGGTGCTCCCGGAGAGCGTGGACGATGCCGCCCTCGAAGAGCTCACGTACGGCCAGCGCGAGGCATCCATGGCCGTTGGCGCACCCATCGTGGGGGGCAATCTCTCGCGGGGGCCTGGCTTCTCGATTGCGACGACGCTGCTCGGTGTGTGCGAGTCCGCTGTGACGCGGGCCGGAGCCAAGCCGGGGGATGACCTGTGGATGGCGGGTCAGGTCGGCCTTGCCGCGTGCGGGCTACGGGCCCTCCTGGGCGGTGGCGTGGTCGCAGAAGACGCAAAGCCCGCCGTCGACGCTTGGCGCAGGCCGGCGGCGCTGGTGGGGCCGGGGCTCGCGATGGCGAACGTGGCCCATGCCGCCGTCGACGTCTCCGACGGCCTTGCGCGCGACGTCGGTCACTTGGCCGAGGCGAGCGGGGTCGCGGTCATTCTCGATGCGTCCGAGTTGCTATCCGACGCCGTGCTGATCCGAGCCGCCGAAGGCATCGGGTGTGATCCGCTCGACCTCGCGCTCTACGGAGGGGAGGATTACGCGCTCGTTGCGGCGAGCCCGCTTCCCATCCCCGGCTTTCGGCGCATCGGTCGCATCGTCGCTGGAGCCGGCCTTGTACTTCGCACAAGAGGGGGCGATAATCCTCTCTTGGTTCGAGGGTTCGATCACTTTGGCGGATGAACGGCGCGGGCCGCACGTGCCCTGCGCTGCCCTCGATGGGGTCCTCGCCCGGTACTGGTACCGACGTCGTCAGAGGTGCGAGGCCTAATCCCATCAGCCCCTGTGCCGTATTCGTCCCTGTGCCGTATTCGTCTTAGGAAGGGAAGCTCGATTGTACGAAGTCGAGATACACGAGAAGGCCGAGAGCCGCCGAGAAAGCGCTCGGCAGCGAATGGTGGTCGACTCCTGGGGCCCGGGGGCCAAGCTTCGGACGGTCCTACCCGGCGCCCGAAAGTGGGACGCATCGCGGGCTCTTCGCAACGTCGGTCGGAGCGCGGCAAGTTGGACGGTTCTCATCGCCGTCAGCATGACCCTCCTCTCGCTCCGCGAGATCGCCATATTGCTCTATCGCCACGCACCCTTGCGGGCTGTGTGCGCGACGCTGTTCGCCGCTCCCGGCCTCTCGCTCATTTTCGCGGGCATCGTGGCCGTCCCTGTGGCGGCTGTGCATTCGCTCGTGCGCTTGATCGGGCGCGCGCGGCGGGGCTTCCATTTCGCGTGGCCAATCCCCCTCCTAGCTCTGGCGTGGTTCGTCGTCTCCGACATCACTCCTCACCCGCTGGCCCAGAGCATGGGGCTCGCCGAGTCGCGTGTGGTCGTGCTGGTTCTCTTTGGGTCGCTCCTCGTGCTTGCAACCGTGGTGACACGCATTCGCGCCCACGTGCTGCGCATCGTGGCCGGGGGCGTCCTCGGCGCCATCACACTCGGTCTCTACGTGATGCTGCCGCCCACCATCCATCGCGAGCCGCGCGACATGGCTTGGTTGAGCTGCGTCGTCAGTGTGGCGGCGTTTCTTTATCCACTGCGTCGGCGCATCACGGCGGCGCCACAAGAGGTCGTCGCGCGCGGTTTCGGGATCTTTTGCGCGGCGTCGTTTGCGGGCCTCTTTCTCTCGAGCTGGGTGTCGCCCAACTGGCGTGTCTACGCGCGTGACTACGGAGCTTTCACCGAGCGCCTCGGGCGTTTCTCCCGCACGCTGCTCGACCTCGATGGCGATGGCTACTCGGCCGTGCTTTGGGGAACCGACTGCAACGACCTGGACCCGATGCGCAACCCCGGAATGGGGGAAGAGGTCGGGCAGGATCGCAACTGCAACGGCGTCGTCCGTCCTGCCGTTTCCACGCCCGCGCAGCGCGGGCTGGCGCCTGCGGCGGGCGAGCCGGATCTGCTCGTCGGCGAGATCGACCGCGTCGTTCTCATCACGATCGATTGCCTCCGTAACGATGTCGTGTCCCCCACGGTCACGCCGAATCTGACCCGCTTCGCCAGTCGCGGTCTGCGTTTCACGAAGCTCTACGGTGGCGGGACGCGGACAGCGACCTCACTGCCTCTGATGCTCCGCGGCGCTTATTCGCTGACTCCGATCGCCCAGCGTCTCACCGCCGCCCACGTGACCACCTCGGCGATCTTCGGTTACAAGCACTCGACCATTGGAGGCAACGTCCTCGGTGGCTTCGCGAGCGTCAAGAGGCCCGACATCACCGACCATCGCTTTCGAGCGACCGAGGTGACCGACTTCGCGCTCAGCGACCTTCGGGCTCCCGCCAACGCGCGAAACCACTTCCTTTGGGTCCACTACTTCGACGCTCACGGCCCCCGCACCCTTCACGTCCTTCCACCCGACACTCCGAAGTTCGCAGGTCTGCCGAACGAAGATCCCGACTCGTCTCTCTATCTTTCGCAGATCGCCTACATCGACAAGGAACTGGGGCGCCTCCTCGCCGGAATCGAGGAGACGGGCGATCTCGCCAAGACCGTCGTCATCATCTCGAGTGACCACGGCGAGGGCTTTGGTCTGCACGCCATGTACGAGCACGGGGAGTCCGCCTTCGAGGAGGTCACGCACGTGCCCGGTGTGCTCGTAGCGCCCGGCATTGCTCCGGGCCACTACGAGCACGTGACGAGCCATCGCGACATCGCCGCCACCATCGTGGGGGCCTTTGGCCTCGTGGCGAAGAACCCGGAAGTGGAGGATTTCGGGCGCAGCTGGATGCGCCTTCGCGCCGCGCCGTCGGCGACCCTGCACGACTTCGTCATCACCTATTCGGCGGCGGAGCACGTCCAAACGTGGTCCCTGGCGCCGATGATGATTCGGACCGATGACCACGCCAAGTATGCCGTCGCGTATCGGGATGGCCTCGAGCGGCTCTACCACCTCGATTTGCCGGACCCCGAACGGCTCGACCTGGCGCCGTGGAATCGGGCGGAGGTCACGAGAGACCGCGCCCAGCTTGAACTCTACCGCGATCTCGACAGCCAGCCTCCCTGAGCTTGCACCGAGGACAGCTGACGCGCGCTCGCTCGGAGGGTGGCTGCGAGATCTCCGGCGCCCGGAACTTCGCGGGCCGACCGTGCCGCGTTGACGAACGCGGCCTCGTAGGCCTCGACGATTTCGACGTCCTGCGAAGGACGCGGCGCGATCGGATCGGTGATGGAACATCCTTCGCAGCCCGGCGAACCTGTCGACATCGCACGGGCACTCGCGACCAACGCCGCCTGCTCGACTTCGATGGGCGTGGCGGCCGGCCACAGCCTGAAAAGCAGACGGTCGGGAAGGCTCGTGAAGTCTGCTTTCAGGTCCGGGTCCTTCTCGAAGAGGCTCGGGTACACGAAGACAGGCCGGCTCCCCAGGGCAGCGGCTGCGAGCTCGTGCGCTCGATGCAGGGCGGGACCTCCCGCCCAGGGAATGTCGAGATCCGGATGGCGCGCTCGCACTTGCGACATCCGCCAGGGAAGAAAGAGCGAGCCCGGAGACAGGACGATGCGCGCTCCGCAAGCACGTTCCACCGCGCAGACGTAAAGAGCCGCGTTCCCGGGCTCGTCGCCGCTCAGGAGGACGAGAGAGCGATCGGGAGTGCCCAGAACCAGGTCGTGCGCGAACGCGATTCCCCGCCAATCGTGGCTCAGGTCGACGTCGCGCGTTCGCCGTGCGGCGTGCACGACCCAGAGCCCGAGGGCGAGCCCGAAAGCAAGGGTCGCGCCGCGCTTGCCGCCGAGGGCGGATTGCAAAAGCGCCGCCCCCGAGCCGGCTGCGATCGCGAGCGGCACGTGGCACATGGAAGTGAAGCGCTCGAAGTAGGCCAGCGTCGCTTCGGACCCCGTGCCGAGCGCGTTGATCCACGCGAAGAGGGGCCCCGGGACCACGATGGCGAGAAGAAGGCTCGTGCCGCCCCAGCGCTCCCTGCGCAGCTCTTGCCCCAGACCGATCACGGCCAGGGCGATCGAGATCGCGCCCATGCTTTTCGCGAGGAGCCAGCCAAAGGCCGCAAGACGCTCCAGACGCGGTTCAAGCGATGGGGTGCGCGTGGGACTGAAGGGTCCCCCGTAATCTTGCCGCATGACGAGTCGCAGCAGGGAACGCCAGTCGTGCACGTCTCCCCACGAGAGCGCGGGTGATCGCGATGCCGCCAGCGGAATGAGCGCATAAACGAGGAGCGGCGCCAACAGCGCCAGCACCAAGGCCGCCGCACGTTTTCGGCGCTCACGCACTGAGCGCCACATGGGCGCGGCCACGAGCATGGCCAGCGCGGGCGCGCCGAGAACGATCATCAAGTGATGCGACACCGCCAGCCCGGCGCAAATTGAAAAGGCGACAAGTCGCTTGTGCGCCTCATCACGAGGGGCAGCTGCTGCTCGGAGACCGAGGGCCATGAGACACGCAAAGAAGAGGTCGTTCAGGGGAAAGACCTCCGCGTAGAGGGATCCGAGGAGGAACGTCCGCGACATGCCGAGAGCCCATGCGGCGGCGAAGGCGCCGGTCAGGCTTCGGGTCAGCGTGAAAGTCAGCATGCACACGACCCCGACGGTGCACGCATGAAAGACGGCGCTCGTGAGGTGAACGCGCCATGGGATGCTGTTTACGGCGAGCGCTGCAAACGCGTGCCCAATCGCCGTGAAGAGCGGGTACCCGGGTGGATGGGGCACCCCCCAGAGCGCCGCGGCCGAGACGAGCTCCGCGGAGTCGCCCTGGAGGCTCAGCGCGGGGCAAAGGCGTGTCACGTAGAGAGCGAAGAAGGAAAGGGTAGCGCCGACGGCAAGCCGTCTCGACGCGTCGAGTGCACGCGCAGACGGCGCGTATTGCGACGCATTCCCCCCGCGCGTCGAGCGTGCCTCCCCGTTGCTTCGAGCCATAGTCTAGAGTAAGGCGAGCGTGGGCCGGTGCGCGGGTCTGCCGCGCGCGTGCGCGTATCTCACGGAGGCGAATCTATGAAGTGGAGGACGCATAGTCCAGAGAGCTCGAGCGGGGCGTGGACGACCGCATGCCTGATCGGGCTCGCCTTGGCGTCTCCCCTTGCCGCTCCCGCGTGCACGACTTCAACGGCTGCCTCGACCGTGGGCTGCTCTCTCAACAGCGACTGCTCGTTGGGGCTGATCTGCGCGTTCGGCAAATGCCGAACCCAGTGTGTGGACGCCGCCGACTGCCCCACTCCAGGGAGCTCGTGCATCGACGACGGGCGATATCCCGTCTGCCAGTCGCCAACCGAAAAGAACACGCCCTGCACGCGTCTGAGCGACTGCCCGACACCGCTCGCCTGCGCGTCCGACTACCGATGTCGCAACCTGTGCGAGAGCGACGCGGATTGCAACGTACTCGGTATCAAGGGCCGCGCGTGCGTGAAGGACAGCAACGGTGTCGAGTACTGTGCCGATCCAGGCGAGTACGCGAATGGGCTGCTCGATACCCGACCCCCGGCCAACGCGCCGTCGACGCCCGTGGTCGAGCCCGAAGGGGGCGCTAGCGCGATCATCGCCGCGCTGCCGTCCGGCGATCTCATTGCCACCCGCATCGGGCCGGGAGGCGGCACAGTCGGCGTCGACGGGGTGACCGTCACGATCCCGCCCAACGCGCTGACCTCGCCGTTGGCGATCACAATCCAGCGAAGCGGCCAGCTCGGGCCCGACGGCACGATCGGCCAGGTCTTCGAGATCGGTCCTACCGGAACGATGTTCGGCGCGCCCATCACGATCGCCTTCAACTACACGGACGCCGAGCTTGGGGGCCTCGCGCCGAGCGAGCTCGCGCTGGAGACCGTTGCGGGAGGCCCCGGACAGTGGACGCCGCTCTCGCAGATCGTGGTGGACGTCTATGCGCACACGATCGCTGGCCAGACGACGCACCTGTCTCCCTACGCGCTCGTGCAGCAGGAGTCCGGAGGTGGCACGGCCGGCGACGCGGCCACCGTGTCGAGCTCCGATTCGGGTAGCGCGGTCTACAGCGAAGGGGGCACGAGCTTCGGCGACGGCGGCCCGTCGAGCAGCCCGGG
>Ga0070761_10001324_pt1 | contig 15581 bp, 16 predicted proteins | sample HubBroMetageREF1_FD_66724 | JGI IMG/M metagenome (GOLD analysis project Ga0070761, IMG submission 66724) | Reference soil microbial communities from the Hubbard Brook experimental Forest, New Hampshire, USA - Hubbard Brook CCASE Soil... | ecosystem: Environmental > Terrestrial > Soil >... | reverse complement strand
CCTTCGCCGGAGACGGCTTCGGTGGCGCGGAGTTCAAGGTCGCCGAGCATCAGCTTGGAGTTCGAGGGTGAGTCGGACTGCATTGCGGCAGGCTGAGCGGACGTGGGCTGCGTTTCCGCGGGAGCTGAAGTCCCGGTCGAGGTTGCCGAAGTGGTGGTCGCGGACTCGGTCGACGGAGCGGGCGTAACGACTTTGGGTTGGGGCACGGCGAACTCGGTGCATTGCTCGGCAGTGAGCGATTTGTGGACGCTCACGTCAAAGAATGCGGACGAGAAGTCGGTGTTGGCGAAGCCGGTCTCGGGCAACTCGACGGCGGCGAGGGCGACTCCGCCCGGTTGGACGAAGTTCATGGCGATGGGATTGGAGGCCAGAAGTTCGGTGGCAGCGTTGCCGGTTTCGATGGCGTAGCGGCGCGGATACTCGAAGGTCACGCCGTAGGTCTTGTCGGCGTAGTTCACGGTTGCGGGTTTCTTCGGGGCGACTTTCTTGGGAGCCGGCTTGGTCGCGGCCTGCACGGGCGCGGGTGCGGGCATGGACATCGATTGGCTCTGGAGCGGTGGCACGGGCATCTGGTTGTTGGCGGTTACAGGCTTCGGCTGATTATTGGAACTGGAGCAGCCGACGGTTACGGAGCAGACGATCAGCACAGCGGCGAAGATGAGCGCGCTGGTGTTCTTGCCCCAGGACATGGAATGAGCTTCTTTGGTGGTGCGAATGGCGTTGATGCGGGTCATTGGGTTGCCTCCTGCCGTCTTGCGGCGCTTTGGGTAGTGCACGGGCTTGGCCAAGAGAGGGAGTGTTGATTTGACGGGAGTTATTAGGATGATCGCTGAAAAGGCGCGTGGGGCGCGGGACACGATGTGTGATGAGGAACACGGACAGTTTGCGCCACGTCTTTCCGAGCGTCGAAAGTCAGAATACCCATGTCTCGGAAAGGACCCGAGACGTGGCACCCACTTTCGGGTGATGAATAAGGTCAGCTAATATCCTTGGACCGTGACAATCGAATTGACAACGCTTTATCGGCCGGTCGGGAGAGCGAGATGGAATTGATACGCGCTGGTCACTTCCGCGAGTTCCCTCCGCGGTTGCCGGAACAGCCGATGTTTTTATCCGGTGGTGTCGGAGGAATACGCGGTACAGATCGCGCGCGATTGGAATACGAAGGATGAGCGATCGGGATTCGTGGGCTATGTTTTGCGGCTCAGTGTTCGAACCGAGTTCTTGCGAATGTATGATGTGCACGTCGTGGGAAGTTCGGCGCATCGTGAGTATTGGATTCCCGCGGGTGACCTGGCGAGATTGAATGCAAATATCGTGGGCCCGATCGAAGTCGTATCGAAGTTCAGCCGGTAATCGAGCCGAATTCCCCACTCTAACGTCGCAGAAGGCGCGACGTTAGAATGGGCCACCCTGGAGAACAGAGGAGAAGCGATGAGCGGTGTTGCTCGGATGCGGTGGAGATGGATTTTGCGGGTGGTCTTGGTGTTGGTTTCGAGCGCGGGCTGGGCGCAAAATCATGCGCCGGAAAAGATCATTATTGACACAGATATTGGCGATGACGTGGACGATGCGTTTGCGCTGGCGCTGGCGGTGCGGAGTCCGGAGTTGCAGATTTTAGGCGTGATGACGACGTTTGGGGATACGGAGGCGCGGGCCAGAATTGTCGACCGGTTTCTGGGGGAGGTGGGACGAGGGGAGATTCCGGCGCTGGCGGGGAAAGCGACGGCGACGAAGAATCCGATGTCGCAGCGGAAGTATGGTGAGGGTGGGCGGTTTGCGAAGGCGTCGCATGGGGATGCGGTGGAGTTCTTGCTGGAGCAGATTCGGAAGTATCCGGGGGAGATCACGCTGATTGCGATTGGGCCGCTGATGAACGTGGGAGCGGCGATTGACAAGGATGCGGCGACTTTTCGGAAGTTAAAACGGGTGGTGCTGATGGGCGGGTCGATCCGGCGCGGGTATGGGGATTTGGGGTACAACGCTCCGGTGCCTCCGATGCCGGAGTGGAATATTTTGAATGATGTGGCATCGGCGCAGAAACTATTCTCGGTCGGAGTGCCGCTGTATTTGATGCCGCTGGACTCGACGCAGTTGAAGATGGATGAGGTGAAGCGGGCGTTTCTGTTTGGGCAAGGGACGGCGGTGACTGATCAGCTTGCCGTGTTGTACCACTTATGGGGGCAGGAGACGCCGACGTTGTTTGATCCCATGACGATTGCGTTTGTGTTGCGGCCGGAGTTATGTCCGGTGCAGGGGCTGCACATTCGGGTGGATGAGAAGGGATTCACGGGGGAAGAACCGGGGGCTGCGAATGCGCAGGTCTGTCTGGAGTCGAATTCGGAGGACTTCTTTCGGTTTTACTTGCGGAGGGTGGCCGGGGAGGGTGTGAAGTGAGGCCTGGAGGTGGAGAATTCCCATGTCTCGCAAAGGACGTGAGACATGGGGCACCCAGCGCGGATGACGGAACGGCGGAGACAAGCATGCGATTGGACGAAAGTGCGCGGCGGCGATTTTTGAAGAGTGCGGGGGCTGGACTTGCGGGCGGCGCTTTGATTGCATTGCCGGGCAGGGCGGCTGCGGCGGACGACGCTCAGGGGGCGCAGAAATTGGTTTACGACGTGGGCTCGTTTGGAGCGCGAGGAGATGGACTCGCGATTGACAGTCCGGCGATCAATCGGGCGATTGACGAAGCGGCATCGGCGGGCGGGGGAACGGTTTATTTTCGTGCCGGGAAATATTTGTGCCATTCGATCCACCTGAAGAGTCGAGTTGCGATTTATATCGAGGCGGGAGCGACGATTGTTGCGGCGGATCCGTCTTCTGATGCTACGCACAGCTACGATTTGGCGGAGTCGAACCAGCCGTGGGAGAGCTATCAGGATTACGGGCACAATCACTGGCATAACAGTTTGATTTGGGGCGAAGGGCTGGAGAGCGTTTCGATTGGCGGGCCGGGCCTGATCTGGGGCAAGGGGTTGAGCCGCGGGTGGGGAGTGGGGCCGAAAGCCGAGCAGCCGGGAGTGGCGAATAAAACCATTGCGTTGAAGAATTGCCGCAATGTGATCCTGCGGGATTTTTCGATTTTGCATGGCGGCCATTTTGGAATTCTGGCGACCGGCGTTGACAATCTGACCATCGACAATCTGAAGATTGATACCAATCGCGATGGCATGGACATTGATTGCTGCCGGAATGTGCGGATCACGAATTGCAGCGTGAATTCGCCATGGGATGACGGCATCTGCCTGAAGAGTTCGTTTGCGCTCGGGTTTGCGCGGCCGACGGAGATGGTGACCATCAGCAATTGCCTGGTGACGGGCAGTTATGAGGAAGGGGCGCTGCTGGATGGGACGTTCAAGAAATTTGCCGCGGACGCGAAAGTGCCGCGCACGGGACGGATTAAGTTTGGAACGGAATCGAATGGAGGGTTCCAGAACATTGCGATTTCGAATTGTGTTTTTGAGGGATGCAGTGGGCTCGCGATTGAGACAGTCGACGGCGCGGTGATTGAGGACGTGAGCGTGACCAACCTTACGATGCGGGACATTGCGGGTGCGCCGATTTTTATGCGGCTGGGGGCGCGGATGCGAGGTCCGGCGGGTGCGGCTGTGGGCGTGCTGCGGCGCGTGACATTGAGCAACATTAGTTGCTTGTGTGGGAATCATTCGGCTGAGCAGCGGCCGCGGCTGAGCTCAATCCTGGCGGGGATTCCGGGGCATCCGATTGAGGATCTGAAGATGAGCGACATTACGATTGTGCATCCTGGCGGAGGGAGGAAGGAGGATGCGCAGCGGCAGTTGGGGGAGAATGAGAGGGAGTATCCCGAGCCGAATATGTTTGGGACGACTCCGGCGCATGGGTTTTTTATTCGGCATGCGCGTGGAGTGGAAATGGCGGGGATTAAAATTGAACATGCGGGCGAGGAGTTGCGACCGGCATTTGTGGTTGAGGATGTAGAGGGCGTGGATTTTGGGCGGATCAAACTGGGGTTGACTGCGGGTGTTCCGGCTTTTTCGGTTAGCAATGTGAAGAACTTCAGTGTTTATCGGAGCAAGCCTGTGCCGGACACGGAGTTGGCGAGCGCGGACAGGCGAGAGATTTAGAGACTCATTCGCGGTACGGGACTCTGTGAATTTTGGTTTTTGCTCGGACACAGGAAGTCAGAATCCCCACGGTTGTCGCAAAAAGCGCGACAAGGGTGGGGTACCCTCGGGGTTGGGAGAACGAATGAGAGTACTGACGGTGTGGGTTGCGGTGTTGGGAGCGCTTGGTTCGGCGATGTTGGGGCAGGCGAAGCAAAATGTCGACATAATCGTCAGCGGTGGGATTGTGGTCACCATGGATGGGGCGCGGACGATTGTTCGCGATGGGAGTGTCGCGGTGAAGGGGGATGCCATTGTCGCGGTGGGGCCGCGGGCTGAGATGGAGAGTCGCTATTCGAGTGCGCAGACGATTGATGCGCGGGGGAGGTTGGTGCTGCCGGGTTTTATCAACGGGCACACCCATGTTCCGATGACGCTGTTTCGTGGGCTGCATGACGATGTGACGTTGCAGGACTGGTTGTACAAATATATTTTTCCGGCGGAAGCGAAGAATGTGAATGAAGAGTTTGTGCGCTGGGGGACGCGGCTGGCGGCGGCGGAGCAGATTCGCGCAGGGGTGACCGCGTTTGCTGACATGTATTACTTCGAGGACGCGGTGGCCGAGGAGACGAAGGCGGCGGGGATGCGCGGGGTGCTGGGCGAGACGTTTATTGACTTTCCGGCGCCGGACAATAAATCCAACGCGGAGATGATGGCTTACACCGAAAAGTTTTTAAAACGGTGGCAGGGAGATGCGCTGATTCACGCCGCGGCGGCCCCGCACTCGATTTATACGTGTTCGAAGAAAACGATTCAGGATGCGGCGGGGCTGGCGCAGAAATATCACGCGCCGCTTCTGATGCACGTGGCGGAGATGAAGAAGGAGTGGGAAGACAGCGAGAACGCGAACGGAATGTCTCCGGTGCAATATCTGGAAAAGATTGGCGTGCTGGGGCCGGAACTGGTGGCGGCGCATTGCATTTTTGTGGACGAGGCCGACCGGAAACTTCTGGCGGAGCGGGGGGTGGGGTGCGTGCATAATCCGTCGAGCAACATGATGATTGCGAGCGGAGTGTCTCCGGTGGCGGAAATGCGGGCGGCTGGGATTGCGGTGGGGTTGGGCACCGATGGTCCGGCGGGTAGCAATAACGATCTTGATCTGATGGAGGAGATTGACCTGGCGGCGAAGCTGGCGAAGATTACGGAGATGAATCCACTGGCGCTGAATGCGAAGGCGGTGGTGGAGATGGCGACGATCGACGGGGCGCGGGCGCTGCACATGGAGAAAGAGATTGGGTCGCTGGAAGCGGGGAAGAAGGCTGATTTGATTCTGATCAGCCTGGACGAGCCGAATGCGGTGCCGATGTACGACGTTTATGCGCAGATTGCTTATTCGCTGAAGGGTAGCGATGTGGAGACGGTAGTGATTGGGGGGCGGGTGGTGATGCGGGAGCGGAAGTTGTTGACTGTCGACGAGCCTGCTGTGTTGGAGAAGGCGCGGGAGTATGGGAAGTCGGTGGCGGCGTCGCTGGGGATGGAGTAGGGCGGGAGTCAAGCGTCTAGAATCAAGAATCAAAAGTTGGAAGCCACTCTCGAAATCAAAATCCCGACCCTCTCGCCAAGGGCGCGAGAACGGTGGGGCACCCGCATCTTAAAAGAGACTCGTAATTCCTTGAGTCCCTTATAATCAAAGACTCTTTATGGCTGCCATTCTGGAGCGGATTGTTGCGGCTACGCGGGCGCGGGTGGCGCAGGCCAGGCGCGGAGCCGACTTGCGCGAATTGGAGCGGTGGGCGGAACATCATGTGCCGCGCGGGTTTCGGCGGGCGCTGGCTGCGCAGAGCAGCGACGGAGTGGCAGTGATTGCGGAATTGAAGAAGGCGTCGCCGTCGAAGGGGTTGATTCGGGCAGAGTTTCATCTGGCGGAATTGGCGCGAGAACTGGAAGCGGCGGGAGCGGCGGCATTGTCGGTGCTGACGGATGAGGAATTCTTTCAGGGGTCGCTGAGGAATTTGCGGGAGGCTTCGGGGGCGGTTTCGATTCCCTGCTTGCGGAAGGATTTTATTGTCGATGAATTTCAGTTGATTGAGGCGCGGGCGAATGCGGCTGACGCGGTGTTGCTGATTGTGGCGGCGCTGTCGGCTGATGAGTTGAGTCGATTGTCGCGGGGTGCTCGGGAGCGCGGGCTGGATGTTTTGTGTGAAGTGCATGACGGAGAAGAACTGCGGCGGGCTTTGGATACAGGGTGCGACTTGATCGGTGTGAATACGCGCGATCTGCGGACGTTTACGGTGGATCTGGAGACGGCGTTTGCTTTGGCAACGAAAATCCCTGCCGGCGTGGTGCGGGTGGCGGAGAGCGGGATTCATTCCGCGGAGGATGTGGCGCGGTTGCGGGCGGCGGGATATGACGCGTTTCTGGTGGGGGAGTCGCTGATGCGGGCTACTTCGCCGGGTGAGGCGCTGCGGGAGTTGATGAGAGTGCCGACGGGCGAGCACCGAGTGCCAAGTGTATGAGGTGCGTTGGCATTTGTGGAGAAAGCTCCTGTTGAGTCGCTGGTTGTGTAAGCGAGCAAGGGTCCACTGCGGTTTTGCTTCGCTGTCCGCGAAGCAAAATCCCCTCTCAGGATGACAGAGTGGTTTAGAGATCTATGACCTGGGTGAAGATTTGCGGGATGACGAATCTGGAGGACGCGCTCGTGGCGGTCGAAGCGGGCGCGGATGCGGTGGGATTCGTTTTTTATGAGAAGAGTCCGCGGTGCGTGAGCGTGGAGACGGTGAGAGAGATTGTGGCGAAGCTGCCGGAGAATGTGGAGAAGGTGGGCGTGTTTGTAAATGAAGTGGCGTACACAATTTGCGATTTCGCGGGTCGTGCCGGACTGACGGGGATTCAGATGCATGGCGATGACGAAGATCCGCACGTCGCAGATTTGGTCGTGAAGAGCATGCCGGGAGTTTCGGTTATGGCGGCAGTTTCGATGTGTCGTCCAGCACCGCGAGGATGGACGATGATGTGGAGTCCAGATTCCGTCCGAGCGTTTCTTGTAGATTCCGGGAATTCGTTGAAGCACGGAGGGACGGGCGAAGTGTTTGATTGGATTGCGGCTGTTCCGGCCGTAGACGATATCAAGAGGCTTTTCAAAGTAGTTGCTGCGGGAGGGTTGGCGCCTGGGAATGTTAAACAGGCCGTCGAAACTCTGAGGCCTTGGGGAGTCGACGTGGTGTCTGGTGTTGAAACCTCGCCTGGGAAGAAGGATGCGAACAAGGTGCGGGCGTTTGTGCGGGCGGTGCGGGAGATGGATGGGAAGGTGAGTTAGGGATGGCTGCGGGTACTCGAGCTGCGAAAGTCAAAATCCCCACCGTGTCGCAAAAGGCGCGACAAGGGCGGGGCACCCGGCGCGTTTCTTCTTCCCGCATTTCCGCTTACGTGAGTGAGGCGGGGCGGTTTGGGGTTTATGGTGGCAGATATGTTCCTGAGACTTTGATGGCGGCTCTGGAGGAACTGGAGCGCGAATATGCGCGGGCGAAGCGGGATAAGAAATTTCAGGCGCGGCTAACCGAGTTGCTCACGACTTATGCGGGGCGTCCTACGCCGTTGTTTTTTGCGCGGCGGCTAACGCAGAAACTCGGTGGGGCGAAGATTTATTTGAAGCGCGAGGATCTGCTGCATACGGGGGCGCACAAGATTAATAACTGTCTGGGACAGGGGTTGCTCGTCGAGCGGATGGGGAAGCATCGCGTGATTGCGGAGACGGGGGCGGGGCAGCATGGCGTGGCGACTGCTACTGTGTGCGCGCTGCTGGGGTTTGAGTGCGTCGTCTACATGGGGACCGAGGACATGCGGCGGCAGGAGTTGAATGTGTTCCGCATGCGGCTGCTGGGGGCGGAAGTGCGCGGGGTGTCGTCTGGATCGTGCACGCTGAAAGATGCGATTAATGAGGCGATGCGCGACTGGGTCACCAATGTCAGGACTACGCATTACTTGTTGGGGAGTGTGCTTGGGGCGCATCCGTATCCGACGATGGTGCGGGATTTTCATCGGGCGATTGGGCGCGAGGCGCGGGCGCAGATTTTGAAGGCTGAGGGGGAATTGCCTGCAGCGATTATTGCGTGCGTGGGTGGGGGATCGAATTCGATCGGAATTTTTTATGATTTTCTTAATGATAAGAAAGTTCGGTTGATTGGCGTGGAGGCCGGAGGGCGTGGCGAGAAACTGGGCGATCATGCGGCGCGTTTTCGGGGAGGATCTCCCGGAGTCTTGCAGGGGACTTATTCTTATGTGCTGCAGGATTCGGGGGGGCAGATTGCGCTGACGCATTCCGTGTCGGCGGGGCTGGATTATCCGTCGATTGGGCCGGAGCATGCGGCGTTGCGGGATGCGGGGCGGGCGGAGTATGTGCCTGCTTCCGATGCAGAGGCGCTGGCGGCGACTACTCTTTTGGCGCGGACAGAAGGGATTATTCCGGCTTTGGAGTCGGCGCATGCGGTGGCGGAGGTGGTGAAGCGGGCGCCGCGCATGAAGAAGTCTGAAATTGTGATTGTGAATATTTCGGGGCGCGGGGATAAGGATATTGGGATTATGCGGGAGAATCTGAAGCTGGATTCGTAAGTGGCGTGGGCAAGAGCAAGACCGACAGCTGGGTAGAAATTCCTTTTTAGGTCGCAGATAGTGTCGGCGAATACGGGGTCCTTCGACTGCGGTCTTGCTTCGCTGTTCGCGAAGCAAAATCCTCGCTCAGGATGACAAAGTTTTTATGCCTCTGACTTTTCACAAGAAGCCGGCGCTGGTGGTGTATGTGACTTGCGGGGATCCAGATCTCGCGACTACGCGGGAGATTGTGCTGGCGGCGATTGAGGCTGGGGCGGATGTGATTGAGCTCGGTGTGCCGTTCAGCGATCCGGTGGCGGATGGGCCGGTGATTCAGCGGGCGAGCGAGCGGGCGTTGAAACATGGGACTACGCTGGCGCAGGTGTTGACGTTGGCCGCGGAGGTGCGGGTGCAAGCGCAGTCGACGGGGCTCATCATCTTTTCTTATTTGAATCCTATTCTGCGGATGGGGATGGAAAAGTTCTGCAAAGTCGCGCGGGCTGCGGGTGTCGATGGGGCTCTGGTCACCGACTTGCCCGTGGAAGAAGCGGGAGAATATTTGCGGGCGATGCGGGTGTACGATCTGGCCCCGGTATTCTTGGCGGCGCCAACTAGTCCGGAGGAACGGTTGCGGCGGATTGCAGAGGCTTCGCGGGGATTTGTGTATGCGGTGTCGCGGACGGGAGTGACGGGAGCGCGGCAGCAGTTGGCGGACGATGCGCGGAAGTTGGTGCGGCGGTTGCGGCGGGTGACCAAGTTGCCGGTTGCGTTGGGGTTTGGGATTTCTACGGCGGAGCAGTTTGCGGAAGTGGGGGAGTTTGCCGACGCGGTTGTGGTGGGCAGCGCGATTGTGGAGACCGTGGAGCGGAATCGGGGGCGGGAGGCGGCGGCTGTGGGGGAGTTTGTGAGGAGGCTCACGGCTGTGAGTTCTCAGGTGTCAGATGTGGCGCGGTGATCCCGGGTTACTTTGATATTTTTGAGAGAATCCCCACTTCTCGCGCAAAGGGCGCGCGAGAAATGGGGCACCCAGAGCAACTAGAGTTTATGGATATTGAGGATTGGCGGAAGAAAATTGATGAGCTCGATCGGCAGCTTGTGGCGCTGATCAGCGAGCGGGCGCGGGCGGCGGTCGCGATTGGGAAGCTCAAGCGCGATACTTCGTTGCCCATTTATGAGCCGGACCGGGAGCGCGTTGTGTTTGCGAATGTGCAGGAAGCGAATCGGGGTCCGCTGGCGGGGCGGGATTTAGTGAGGATATATGAGCGCATTATCGATGTGATGCGAAATGTGCAGAAGGAAGAGGCTGTAGTGAAGGGCGATGTGGCGCCGGCAGAGACGGAGTTGGATTCAGAAGTGAATGACTGAGGCCTGTGAGGGATTGACTGGCTTGCTCATGAACCGGAAAAGCAGGTTCCTCGACTTCGCTCGGAATGACAAGACGTTTTTAACGGCCTGACCTGTGAAGGTTTTAGAACTAAGAGCTAGAAGCTAAGAGCTAGGAGCTGGGTTTCTATGATTGTGGCGATGCAGGAAGGCGCGGATGAGGGGCTGATTCAGCAGGTGATTGAGCACCTGGTGAAGATGGGGTTTGAAGTGCACCGCTCGACGGGGGCGCGGATGACCGTGCTGGGCGCGGTGGGATCGGGAATTGATTTTGATATTCGCATCCTGGAACTGTTGCCGGGAGTCCAGGAGGTTCATCGCATCAGTTCGCCGTACAAGCTGGCGGGGCGGAGCTTTCGGCCGGAAGGGACGATCGTCAAGCTGGCCAACGGGATCGATATTGGCGGAAACGAAATTATTGTGATGGCGGGGCCGTGTTCGGTGGAAACACGAGAGCAGATTTTCTCTACGGCCGAGGCGGTGGCGAAGGCTGGGGCGAAAGTGCTGCGGGGCGGGGCGTTCAAGCCGCGGAGTTCTCCTTATTCGTTTCAAGGGCATGGGGAAGATGCGCTCAAGTTGTTGCGGGAGGCGGGAGAGAAATTCAAGCTGCTGGTGATCAGCGAAGTTATGGAGATTTCGCAGATTCCGATGATGCTGCCGTACGTGGACATTCTGCAAGTGGGGGCGCGCAATATGCAGAACTTTAATCTGCTGCGCGAACTGGCGAAGGTGCGCAAGCCGGTATTGCTGAAACGCGGGATTGCCGCGACGTTTGAGGAGTTGCTGCTGTCGGCGGAATACATTATGGCGGGCGGGAACTACGACGTGATTCTGTGCGAACGCGGGATACGGACGTTTGAAACTTACACGCGGAACACGATGGATATTTCGGCGATCCCGATTATTCATAAGCTGTCGCATCTGCCGATGACGGCGGATCCATCGCATGGGACGGGCAGGCGCGATAAGGTCGCGCCGATGGCGCGGGCGTCGGTGGCGGCGGGGGCGGATGCACTGCTGATTGAAGTGCACTCCGATCCGAACCAGGCGTGGTCGGATGGGGCGCAGTCGCTGTTTCCGGAGCAGTTTGCGAAGTTGATGGATGAGCTGCGGATGATTGCGCCTGCGGTGGGTAGGAAGATCGGGTAGGATTACGGCGGCTTGGAGGAACTGTTGATTTTTGATTTTTGATTGCTGATTGAAAACCAGAGTACCTCGGGTAAAGGTTTTTTCAATCATCAATCAACAATCATCAATCAACAATTTTTTGTTATGGCGATTCGGCAAATCACGATTATTGGGACGGGGCTGATTGGCGGGTCGCTGGGGCTGGCGCTGCGGAAAAAGAAATTTGCCGGGCGAATTATTGGATGCGACCGCGAGGGGACGCTGGAGCGGGCGCGCATGCGGGGTGCGATTGACTCGGGGACGGCGAATCCGGGGGATGCGGTGCATGGAAGCCAGGTCGTGGTACTGGCGACTCCGGTGCTGGCGATTGTGGATCTCATCGATCGGCTTGGGCCCGTGCTTCCGGCGAGGACGCTGCTTACCGATGTGGGGAGCACGAAGGCCGCCGTGGTGGATCGCGCCGTTAGGGTGTTTGGGAAGAGTGCGGGGAAGCGGTTTCTGGCGGGGCATCCGATGGCGGGAAAAGAGATGAGTGGAGTGGACTATGCGGATGCGGATTTGTTTCAGAAGGCAGTTTGGTTTCTGGTGCCACTGCCGGGGCAGAATCTGAATGAAGGATTGTTCGCGGAGTTTGCGGGATGGATTGACGCGATTGGCGCGCGAATTGCGATGCTGCCGGCGGAGGAGCATGACCGGCTGTGCGCGTGGATCAGCCATGTGCCGCAGATGATTTCGACGGCGTTGGCGGCGGCGCTGGTGGAGGAATTTGGCGATGAAGCTCCGCTGCTTCCGGCGGGCGGGCGCGCTCTGCAGGAGATGACGCGGATTTCGGCGAGCCCGTATTCGATGTGGCGGGATATTGCGATCAGCAACAAAACGAATCTGGAAAAGGCGCTGTGGAAGGTGGAGCAGCGACTGGCGCATATCCGGGAAAATTTGGCGACGCGGCAACTGGCGGAGGAGTTTGAGCTGGCGCATCAGCTGAGGAAGATTCCGGCGAAGAAACGGAAAGAGGATTGAGTAACTGAAACCGGAGCGCGGCAAAGTTCTCAATTGCTCAATTACCAAATTACACAATCACTCAATTAGAATTCTCCCGCTATGAATAAAGTTGTGGCCAATGCGGACGAGGCGATTCGCGACGTGTTTGACGGCGCGACCATCATGATTGGTGGGTTCGGCTTGTGCGGAATGCCGGAGAATCTGATTCGCGCGCTGGTGCGCCGGGGGACGAAGAATCTGCGGACTATCAGCAACAACGTCGGAATCGACGGCGTGGGGAACGGGCTGCTGCTCGCGGCGGGGCAGATTGTGCATCACATTGGCACCTATGTGGGCGAGAACAAGTTGCTGGAAGAAATGGTTTTGAAAGGGACGATGCGGCTGGAGTTGGTTCCGCAGGGAACATTTTCGGAGCGGATTCGCGCGGGGGGCGCGGGGATTCCGGCGTTTTATACGCCGACCGGCGTGGGAACGATTGTTGCCGAGGGCAAGGAGACGCGCGAGTTTGATGAGCGCACTTACGTGATGGAGCGCGGATTGACGGCGGACTTTGCTTTTGTGAAGGCCTGGAAGGGGGACCGCGAAGGGAATTTGGTGTATCGAAAAACTGCGCGGAACTTTAATCCCATGATGGCGACGGCGGCGAAGGTTACGATTGCGGAAGTCGAACATCTGGTTGGGGTGGGGGAGCTGGATGGGGACTCGGTGCATACGCCTTCGATTTATGTGAAACGGATTTTTCAGGGAGAGTTGTACGAGCGGCGGATTGAGCGGAGGACAGTGCGGAAGGGTTAGCGGACATCGGGAGAATTTCCCTGCGACTTTAGCGATAGGTTTTAGTGGTGCAGGGGTCCTTCGACTGCGGCTTTGCTTCGCTTTCAGCGAAGCAAAATCCTCGCTCAGGATGACAATTTCATTATGAATAAGCCGGGGAAAGATGTCGACAAGCGGGAGCGGATTGTGAGGCGCATTGCGCGGGAGCTGCGCGATGGGTTCTATGTGAACCTGGGCATTGGGATGCCTACGCTGATTGCGAATCACGTGCCGGCGGGGATGGAAGTTACGCTGCAATCGGAGAATGGGATGCTGGGGATTGGACCGTATCCGGTGGAGGGGACGGAGGATGCGGACCTGATCAACGCCGGCAAAGAGACTGTCAGCGAGATGCCAGGGACTTCTTATTTTTCGAGTGCTGATTCGTTTGCCATGATTCGCGGCGGGCATATTGATTTGAGCGTGCTGGGTGCGATGGAAGTGGATGAGACGGGCAGCCTGGCGAACTGGATGATTCCGGGGAAAATGGTCAAGGGGATGGGCGGGGCGATGGACCTGGTCGCCGGGGCGCGGCGCGTGGTGGTGGCGATGGAGCATACAACGCGCGAAGGGGCCGCGAAGATTTTGAAGAAGTGCACGCTGCCGCTGACCGGCGTGAACGTGGTGGATACGATTGCGACGGAGATGGCGTACATTCGCGTGACGAAGGATGGACTCGTGCTCGAGGAAGTTGCGCCGGGGCTGACGGTAGAGGATGTGCAGCGGGCGACTGAGGCGCGGTTGATTGTGAGTCCTTCACTGAAGGTGATGGATACGTAGGCAATTCGAGCGAGTCGAAAATCCCCACCCTTCGGCAGGCTCAGGGCAGGCTTTCTCGCGCACAGAACGCGCGAGAAATGGGGCACCCATCTTCGGTTTTTCTTTTCGAAAATCTTCAGGCGGCGGCGATGCGGCGGATCAGGTCTTCTTGTTCTTGCTTGCTTTCGGCGCCGATAGTGAAGGCGTCGAGCAGGCCTAACGACAGAGCAAACTTGATAGCTTCATCTTGACGGGTGCGCAGCGCGCCTTGACCTAGAATTTTCATTCCCACTACCGCTTTTCCTGCGGATTTCATTTCTTTCAGGACACCTACGACCGTTACGGGATCGGCGTCCATGATGGCGCCAATGGGGTTGATGCGGGCTAGGTCAATATCCACCCACGGGGATTTCGCGGCGGCGCGCAGGGCTTCGATCGTGTGGCAGGAGCAGCCGTGGGCGCGGATGATCCCCTTCTGTTTGGCTTCGGAGAGCACATCCATTGCGCCGCGGTAGCGGTCGGTCCAGTCGGCTTCGGTGACGCAGTGCATGAGGCAGGCGTCGAGGTAGTCGGTGCCGAGTTCGCGACGGAAGCGGTCGAGATCGGCGCGCATCGTGTTGGCGTCGCGCGCCCAGGATTTTGTCAGCACGGTAACTTTGTCGCGTTGCACGTGCTTGAGCGCTTCGGCGACATGAGGATGGCTTCCGTAGGAGTCGGCGGCATCGAAGAAGCGCAGGCCGTGATCGTAGCCGTTGAGCAGGAGGTCGGATAGACCTTTGACGCCGAGCGCGGTTTGATGCGAGTGGTGTTCGGAGCCGACGGTGCCGGTGCCCATGGCGAGGCGACTGGTCTTGATGCCGGTGCTGCCGAGCGTGACTGTGTCAGAAGCGGCGTATTTGGTCGGAAGCGCCGTGTTGGCGAGGGTGGTGAGAATGGATTTCGATGAGAGCCAGACCGTGCCGGCGGCGGTGGCGGAGCGAACGAGAAATTCGCGGCGACGCATGGGTCCTCCTGATGATGCGGGCGCTGCTTAGAGGCTACACCAGGGCGGGGTGAGCGGGAAAGTGGGAGTTGGCGCGGAACGCTGCCGTGCGGACCAGATAGGGATCCCTTCGATTGCGGTTGGTCTTTGCGCTAAGGCGCCAAGGCCAATCCTCGCTGCGGATGAATCAAGATTCAAACGCGGAATGGCGCGGCCAGCAGGCGGAACGGGAGGGTGATGGCGAGGAAGACGATCTCCAGTACTCCGTGGACGGCGACGCCGACGATGCGGAAGGGTAGCAAGATCAGCCAGATAAATGGGTAGGCGATGAGGGCGAGCAGAGCCAGCGGCCAGCAGAGGACGAAGAGAATGCACCAGAGCAGGAACGTGAACATGGGCAAAGACCTCTTTCTTTTCAATTGTACGGTTGTGGTGAGGGAAATGTTCCGTCTCGCTGGGACTTGTTGGTTCTTTTTCGCCAACCAATGCTGAAGCGCTGGACTAAATTGTTTCGCCACTGCGCGGCTCGCCTCGGGGAGTTACTCGAATTGTTTGCGGAAGGCGGCGAGTTGGTGCTGGACTTCGCTGAGTTCCTGACGGAGGCGGGATACTTCTTCTTCCAGTGTTGCCAGACGATCGGTTGTTGAGTTTGCTCCGGCAGTCGCGGGCGAGGGCGCCCGCGCCACATTCAGATCTTCTGAAAGAGGCGGTTCGCCGGAGAACAGGTGCATGTAACGGGATTCTTTGGTGCCGGGTTGGCGCGGGAGGATTGCGGCCAGTGGAGGGTCGCGATGTGCGAGGCGGTCGAGGGTGGAGACGATGTCGTCGAGCGCTTCGAAGTG
>Ga0070761_10001323_pt1 | contig 15594 bp, 9 predicted proteins | sample HubBroMetageREF1_FD_66724 | JGI IMG/M metagenome (GOLD analysis project Ga0070761, IMG submission 66724) | Reference soil microbial communities from the Hubbard Brook experimental Forest, New Hampshire, USA - Hubbard Brook CCASE Soil... | ecosystem: Environmental > Terrestrial > Soil > Temperate... | reverse complement strand
TAAGAAACAACAATGACGGTGGGTACTTGTTGGTATTGAGAAACGACATCACCGTCCATAGCGGGGACTTCCCCCCGGCCCAGGGAAGCGGATCGCCGTAGACGTTGGCAAAGCGCAGCACGAGAAATCCTGCCACCAGCCCGCCGCCGAGCCGTGACAGGAACCGCTGCCGTGACGCCGCGCTCCAGCGGTACACGCCGCCCAGCACGTAGCCGAGCGCTGTCACCGCTACCCAGGGAATCAGCACATAGGAAACCACAACGAGGACACGGCCGTCGTTGAGAACAATGCCTGGCTGGTGCAACACCATCCACAGCGGACTCAGCACTCCGAACGCGCCTGAGTCTATGTCGTCGAGCGCGTTGTGACCTGCCACCAGCACCAGGCCGAATGCCGCAATGGCCCACAGCGGCAGCCAGATAAGCGCGGCCAGCGCGATCATGGCCCAACCCAGGCCCCACAGCACGGTGATCACCGTCACCTGGTAGTCGAGATTGAATTGCAGGGCGAAGCGCATCACCACGAGATCCAGAAACAGCAGCCACAGGCCCCGGGTAAGAAGCAGGCGCGACAGCGCGCGCTTCGACATGCGCTCGAGCGTCAGACGGGCGCCCATGCCAGTCAGGAGAAAGAACACCGGAGCGCAGATATGCGTGATCCAGCGGGTGAAAAACAGCGCCGGCGTGGTTGTTGAGAAATCAGTCGGGCTGGCCGCGAGATCCCCGAAGAAATCGCGACTATGGTCCAGCGCCATGACAATCATGATCAGGCCACGTACGAGATCAATGGACTCGATACGCGGCCGCCGGCCAACAGGATCTTCGCTACGCAATATTCCCATGCTGCTGCCCCCGCCGCGCTCGCGAGCCGCGCCCGTGCAACGCAATATAAATGAACGCAGGCTTCAAAAGGCCGTCGGCGCGCTTTACACGTTGCATCGCAGCTTGCGGCTAAGCTGCTGATTTTGCTTGGTCACGGAAGCTGGCATGCATTTCGCAGGATAATGTCGCCCTGCGATCCGCTTGGGCAATGGGAGCATATCAATGAGAACACTGCGGGCCGTGACCCTGGGAATACTGGCTCTGGCGATTGCGCCGCTGACCGCGGTCCACGCCCAGTCGCTGACGATCGACTACTACACGATCGCGGAGAGCGACCAGGACGGCAATCACCTGGCGTTCGGCAGTTTCGACAACGAGGTGCAAAGCGCACTAGGGCCCGACGGACTGCCGGTGCTGAACACGACGGCCTACGGCTGCATAAGCGACTGCTACAACCCGGTAGGCGCACCCAAGGACGTACTTGCCAACGGCGAGATCACCTACTGGAGCCCGGCGCTGAACAACGGCGGCCCCGGGGGCAAATCGGACGTGACCTTCACGGGGACCGGAACCCTGACACTCCCGGTGTGCGTGACGACGTGCCTCTTCGGCACACCATATAATTTCTTCCCGCCCAACGGAACCGGCAGCAGCGACGCCAACGGGTTCCAGGCAGCCACGCTGACCGGGACGCTGGTCGTTCCGAACACTGTCACCAGCGAGACGCTATCCTTCGCGATCGGCGCGGACGACATGGCATTCGCCTTCCTGAACGGAAATGAGGTCTGCGATCTGGGTGGCGTGCACGGGTCGACCGCGGGCACCTGCGTGGCCCCGTTTACGGTCGGCCCCGGGAGCTATTCGCTCGACGTATTCTTCGTTGACGTCAATGAGAGCCAGGCGGGCCTCTACTTCAACGTCCTCACCTCAGGCGTAACGGTGTCGCCGACCGGTCCAAGCACCACGGTGCCCGAACCGGCTACGCTGACACTGTTGGGCGCCAGCCTGTTCGGCCTCGGCCTGCAGCGCCGCCGCCGCGCGCGCGTGACGCGCCCGTAACACGCTATGTGAGCCGGTAGCGGGTTGGCTCGCCCTGGCCAGCCCATTCCGGCGTCGCGCTCCGGTAATACCGGTCGTGCCAGCGGCGCCGCGTGGCGCCATGCGCCAACCGCTCGGTAGCCACAGCGTCCACTTCGTCCGGTGTTGCGCCGCCGCTCCCTGCGCTTTCGCGGCCGTCACTGTTGCCACGCCGTAAACTGGCAACTCATCCGGATGCGTCGCACACGATGACCGCGGAAAAACCGACGATGGCCTTCGGCTGGCGCGTCTACGGCCTGGGCGTGATGGCGTTGGCCATGGTGTGCCTCGCGTGGGGGGACTTCGACCCGGGGCAGCCGGTGCCCGAGGATTTCCCCCACCGTACCGCCCTGGCCTATGCCGCCGCTGCGTTCATGCTCGTCGGCGGCGCGGCCCTTGAGTGGCGTCGGACCACGGCCCGGGGCGCCGCGGCCCTCACCGCCTACTACGTGCTCATTGTCCTCATTCTGCTGAACGGCAGCGTGGTGCTCACCCACTACGCCGAGTACCTCACCTACGAAGGCTTCGCCGAGCAGCTCGCGATCGCAGCGGGCGGGCTGATCGTCTACGCCGCCACTGCCAGGATCGACGCGGCCCTGGCTGCACGCCTCACGCGCCTGGGGCAACTGGCGTTCGGGGTTTGTGCGCTGATATTCGGCGGAGCGCATTTTGCCTATATGAATCTCACCGCTCCGCTGGTCCCCAGGTGGCTGCCGCCTGGGCGGGAGTTCTGGGCTTATGCGACCGGGCTTGCCCACATCGCGGCGGGCGCTGCGATCCTGACGGGTGTGCAGGCCCGCCTCGCTGCGATCCTGCTGGCCGCCATGTATGCGTCCTTCACCCCGCTGGTGCACGTGCCAATGCTCCTGGCCGATCCCTCCAGCCATTGGATCTGGAGCGAGAACGCCGTGAATCTCGCCCTGACCGGCGTCGCCTGGGTCGTGGCCGACTCGCTGGCGCGACCGCGGCGTCCCCAATTGTGACGGGATCGAACCGTCGGTCGTCCGCTACGCGATCAGAAAATGCCTTAGGGTCTCGCATGGCACAGACGTAAACTGGCAAACACCTGCTCAGGGGACCTGTGGGAGTCAGCCGATGAAACTGAGGCTTGGCGCGATTCTCGGCGCAATCATCGTCATCGGCATTGTCACAGCCGGCCTGCTCTACGCTTATTGGGACCAGGCGGTCCCCGTCGCGGCGTTGGCGCTGAACTACGTACGCTATTGGTCTGCGCCTGCCGGAACCCTTGAAACGCAAGTCGCAAAGACCACAACTGCGTCGCCGCCGTCAGCGCCGACGGCTTCGGCCGCGCCCGAGGTTGCGTCATCCGCAACCGAGGGAGAGTGGCCAAGCTACAACAGGACACTCACGTCGAACCGCTTCTCGCCGCTGAGTCAAATCAACACAGCGAACGCCGACAAGCTCAAAGTTCTGTGCACCTATGACACCGGGCAACATACCGGCTTCACGTCCGGGCTGCTCGAGGTCGACGATGCCCTGATTTTCGTGACCGAGTACGACTTGTTCTCGATCGATCCCGCGACATGCCGCGAGAAGTGGAGAACGCATGAAGATTACGTCCCAGCCACTCCGCAGGGCGTCAATCGCGGTGCGGCGTATCTGGACGGCATGCTCTTCCGCGGCACACAGGACGGCCGCGTGCTCGCCTATGATTCGAAAACGGGTAAGCGCATCTGGCAAACCTCGATCGCTGATCCGAAAAAGGGCGAGACCGCGCCAGCCGCCCCCATCGCCTGGAATGGCTTGATCTTCATCGGCACCGCGGGGGGCGATATCAAAGGCGTGAAGGGACGCATGTACGCTCTCGACGCCAAGACCGGCAAAATCGCCTGGGAATTCTATCTTGTGCCAAAGACCGACCAGGATCCGACGCGCGGACCCGAAGGCGCGTCCCCGCTCAACACATCCACGTGGGGCAATACCCTGCAGGGAGTGCCGATCACCGGCGGCGGCACCTGGACTTCGTACAGCCTGGATCCGGATACGGGCCTTGTGTATGTGCCGGGCGGCAATCCCGCACCCGATTTCGGCGCCGACATGCGCCCGGGGCCGAACCTTTTCACCGGCTCGGTCGTCGTACTCGACGCGATGACTGGCGCCTATAAGAGCCACTTCAAGATCGTGCCGAAGGACTGGCACGATTGGGACGTTTCCAGCGCTCCCGCGATCATCCGCACCGCAGGCGGCAAGAAGGTGCTGTCAGTCGCTCCGAAGGACGGCCACCTGTACGGCTTCGATCTTGACACGAACACCCTGCTCTATCGGACGCCGGTCACCCGCATCGAAAATGCGGATGCGCCATTTTCCCCTGGCAAGCCCGTCCACTTCTGTCCCGGCTCGACCGGCGGCGCCGAGTGGAACGGTCCCGCTTACGATCCTCAGACCAACCTCATTTACGTCGGCGAGGTCGAGTGGTGCACCACCGCTTCGCTCCTGCCGGCGCAGAAGATCGCAGCCGCCAAGCCCGCAACGCCGTGGTCCGGTGAGGCGTCGGTCAACCCCTTCAACACCTGGGGCAAACCGGATCGCGTTTTCGACTGGGCGGGCTGGACCTACGCGGTCGACGCCGACACGGGCGCCTGGCGATGGAGAGCCAGGACGAATTACCCGATTCAGAGCGGCATGACGCCGACGGCGGGGGGCGTCGTCTTCTTCGGCGACATGGGCGGCAATTTCTATGCGCTCGACGCCACGGCGGGGCGCAAATTGTGGGGCCAGAAGATCGGCGGCGCGATCGGCGGCGGCGTCATCACCTACGCCGTGAATGGAACGCAAAAGGTCGCAGTCGCGACCGGGCTCACCGAAGTCCTGTGGCCGACACAGATCACAACCGCGAAGGTGTCCGTGCTCGGATTGGAGTAGCGCCTCCGGGCAGCCAGACTCATGCTCTTCCGGCTTGGGCATCCTTAGACAATAAAGCCTGATGCAACAGCTCGGCGCCGAGCTGAAACTCCAGATTATCAATGGAATCACGAAGACGCTCGAAACGCACCGCCCCCATCAGGTTACTCAACGACGAGGACAACAAACTGAATCGATCGATGGCCGCGAGATTCTGGCTTTCAAGCAGCACGCACAATTCATCGATGTCGCCGGGACCGATGTTCTGGAGATTCGTCACCTTCGGAGCGATATCTGCATTCGGTTCCGGTTCTCTTTGCAACATGACGTCTGCCTCTTCGCGCAACGTTGTGAGTGCCAATGCCAGTTGCCTCAGTATTCCCTCCACAATGGCGACCGGTCGACACTCCTCGATTGCTTCCTCAGCTTCGCCCGCGAGCCGCATGATTGTAGTGGCGCCGATCACTCCCGCACTGCCTTTGAGCTTGTGAGTACGCGCCTTAAGTTCGCTTCGCGTGATCGGATCCTCGGGCGAAACGGCGATGGGTAGCGCCAGATCCGCAAAGTCCCGCAGCACTCGAACCAGCAGCGATTTGAACAGTGCCAGGTCATCCCCGAACATCTGATGAACGACACCGGCATCGACGGAAGACATGAGCAGCCCGTTGCTGGCCCGACGGGCGGATTTTCCGTCGAGGATGATCATTGGTATGGGCTCACCTCGTGCCTCTTCCACGAGCCTGCGCACCTTGCGGATGAGCGCCGGCGGGTCAAACGGCTTGCTGATGAAATCATTCATACCGGCCTCGAGCGCGCGCTGCCGCTCGCCAACCAGCGCGCCTGCCGTCAGCGCCACGATGGGCAGAGTCTGAAGGTGCAACTCACTGCGGATGCGCCGCGTGGCTTCGTTACCGTCGAGGCCAGGCATCTGCACGTCCATAAGGACGATATCGAGTAGCTGGTGATGGGCGCGCACGTTCGCCACGGCTGCCAGGCCGTCCGAGCAGGTCGTGACGATTACACCCTGCTTTTCCAGGATTCGCTGCGCGACTTCCAGATTGACGTCGCTGTCATCGACCACGAGCACATGTACGCCCGCCAGCCATTGTGCATGCAGCGCGTCAAAATTCGTGGCTTGCAACACGCGTTCAAGACTGTCGGGCCGTTTCGAAACCGCGGTATTGACCGCATTGAACAACGCCGAGCTGGTTAACGGCCGCGCCAGCATGACATCCGTGCTCCGCATGATTCCCTGGAGCTGCACAGACTGCGAAGCATCGGCAACGACAATAACGGGCGGCAACTCGCCCTGCGTGCATTCCTTCTCGAGCCGCGCACGCAGTTGACTTGCATCCATGTCCTGCAGGTGATGCTCCAGTATCAGCACATCAGGCCATGTGTCCACAGGCTTGCCGCTCATGACTTCGAGCAGTTGTGCGCCAGTGTCGGCCACCTGTGGATTCCAGCCCAGCGCGCGCGCCATAGCGGTCAGGCGCTCCGGTTCGTCACCTTTTGAATCGGCGACCAGGATTCTCAAGCCACGCGCGCCGCTGAGCGTGTCGTCGACGCCGTGCGCGATTCGAAGCGGTATCTCGATCCAGAAGGAGCTGCCCACCGCGACGGTGCTGGTGACACCAATTTCACCACCCATCAATTCAACAAAGCGCCGTGCGATAGACAGACCCAATCCGGTACCGCCAAAGCGGCGTGTTGTGGATGCATCGGCCTGAGTGAACGGCGTGAATAGACGCTCAAGCACCGCAGGTTCGATGCCTATGCCGGTATCCTCCACCGTGCAGCGCAAACGGATACGATCGGAGCTTTGCTCCGCGCAGAACACCTTCAGCTCAACATGGCCGGATTCGGTGAACTTGATCGAATTGCCCAGCAGATTCGTGAGAATCTGGCGCAGGCGTGATGCATCGCCGTTGACCATGCGCGGCAACGTGGGCGCAGCCTGAACTATCAACTCGATGCCCTTTGCCACCGCTTGAGGGGCCAGCAGCTGGCTAAGGTCGCGGACGAGCTCCCGAAGATCGAAGGGTTCGTCTTCGAGCGACATCTCGCCCGCCTCGATCTTCGACAGATCGAGCACATTGTTAATGACGCCCAGCAAAGCACGACCGCCAAACTGGATCTTGGTCAGAAGCTGACGCTGATCTTCACTGAGCGCGGTGTGCTCAAGCAAATATCCCAGTCCGATGACGGCATTCAAAGGGGTACGGATTTCGTGGCTCATGTTAGCCAGGAACTCGCTCTTGGCGCTGTTCGCCTGTTCAGCCTTGTCCGTCGCCTCACGCAGCGAGCGCTCGTATTGCTTGCGCTCCGTGATTTCACGCGCAGCTGCAAACACGCCCTGCAGTTTCCTGTCTCGATCGTAGAACGTCGTCGCGTTGTACGAAACGACGGTCTCCTTGCCGTCTCTGTCGCGTGCGGTCAGCTCATAGTCGGTAACTTTTCTCTTACTCAGCGCCAGCCTGATGCCCGCTTCCGCACGGTCGGGGTCAGTAAAAAAGGTCTTGAACGGCGCGCCGATCAGCTCGTCGCGCGTGCCGCCGGTCAGCGCCTCCATTTGCTTATTGACGTCAGTGATAATGCCGGCCGCGTCGGTAGTCATCAATGCGTCGATGTTCGACTCGAACAGGGAGCGGGTATAGAACTGATGGTCGCGCAGGCGCTGCGCGAGCAATGTCTGCTCCGCCTCGATCTGCTTGCGTGCGGTGTTATCGGTTCCGATCAGCAGGTAGCCGATGATCACCCCTTCGGCATCGCGCAGCGCCGTGACTGACACGACGGCGGGAAGGCGACTGCCATCTTTACGGATATAGGTCAGCTCGTATATATCCTCGATGCCCCGGGAGGCCTTGAAAACCAATGCCTCAAATCCCGGCGCAATCGCAGTACCGAGTTCCTCGCTCAGCGTTTTGGCACGCGCAACGAGCTCTTGTGGGTCGGAAATGTCCGCCGGAGTGATCTTGTTCGTCATGTCGGCAGCCGCATAGCCCAACATGCGCTCTGCGCCAACGTTGAAGATCTGGATGACGCCCTTCGCGTCGGTGGCAATGCTCGAGAAGTTGACGCTGTTGAAGATCGCGCTCTGCAGCGCTCCCGCCTTCACGAGTGCCTCTTCCGCACGCTTGCGCGCAGTGTTATCGGTGCCGATCAGCAGGTAGCCGATGATCACCCCTTCGGCATCGCGCAGTGCTGTGACCGACACGACGGCGGGAAAGCGGCTGCCGTCCTTACGGATGTAGGTCAGCTCGTAGATATCCTCAATGCCCCGGGAGGCCTTGAAAACCAGCGCCTCAAACCCCGGCGCTATAGGGGTTTGCAGTTCGGTGCTCAGAGCCTCCGCGCGCCCGATGAGTTCCTGTGGATCGGAGATGTCGGCTGGCGTAATTTTGTTCAGCACCTCTTCAGCGGCATAGCCCAGCATGTGCTCTGCGCCGACGTTGAAGATCTGAATGACGCCCTTCGCGTCGGTGGCAATCTTCGAGAAATTTACGCTGTTAAAGATCGCGCTCTGCAGCGCGTTCACGAGTGCCTCTTCCGCACGCTTGGGCGCAGCCTTGTCAGCAGCAGATTCAGGAATTTTTGATCGCGGCGGGTATTTATGCATGTAGCAATTCCGAGTGGGCGAGCTCGGCAATGTCTACGAGTCTGGCCTGGTGACCACCTGCTGACTTGGCGCCCTTGAGTGCCTGCTCGGCCGCCTCGATCAGATCATCAGGAACGACACCCGTTAGCGGGGTCTGCTGTTTCTCCCCCGCCTCCGCACGGCTCAGGCGCGAGGAGTCACGATAGGCGCCACCCACTGAGACTGTGATATGACCGTTACCCGTTGATGCGGGGTGCAGGATATGCAAGGCGTCGACCGCGGCGATTGCACGTTGTGCGACGGTGCCTGCACCCTGAGCGTCGGTTTCCGGCAAAAGCAGCGCGAATTTCCCGCCTGCATAACGGCCCACTACGTCGGTGGGTCGGTGGCCGGCCGAGCGCAGCGCGTCGGCGACGCCGTGCAGGCAGGCGTCCCCATTCTCCTCGCCACACTCGGCGTTGTATGCGCTGAAGCGATCGATGTCCACCAGCAGTACCGCCAGCGGTGCTGCTGAACGCTGGGCGCGCAGCCACTCCTGCGTCAGAGCCCTTTCCAGCTGCCGGCGGGTGACCGCGCCGGTGAGGAAATCCATGGTAACCGCACTGCGCAGCGTGTCGGTCAGGGTCTTCAGGCGCTGGTAGGTACGCACTCGTGCCAACACCAAAGGCGCGTGGGGAGGCTTGCTGATGAAGTCCGCTGCGCCGAGCTGTATGCCTAAGGTTTCCAGCTGCGGGCTTTCGTGGCTGGTGACAAAGATAATAGGCACTTGCGCCAGCATTGCGTCGCTCTTAAATTCCTTGCACACCTCGAAGCCGCTGAACTCGGGCATGTCGACATCCAGGAGCACCAGGTCGGGAACGGATTCGCGTGCAAGCTTGAGCGCCAGGCGACCCGAGGTCGCAAATCGAAGTGGTGCGAAGTCGCTAAGGATGTGGCTCAGGATGCGAACCACCGTGCAGTCATCGTCGACCAGCAGAATGCTGAATTTCTCTTGACGTGCCATAAGTTCCTGACAGACGCGCGCCGCAGGTGCCGGTGCTCACTCCTGTGAGACAGTCAGCAGCACTTTGGGTGAACTTTCGTGCAGTGCGGTGGCCGTTATACCGCGACCGATGGCCGCCAGGTATCTCCGGGAGACAGGGCCATCTCGATCGCATCGGCCAATGATGTCGCATCGAAAGGCTTAGTCAGGAACCCTACGGCTCCCAGTTTCATCGCGCGTTCACGCAGCGCGGGGTTTTCACTCGCGGTAATGAAGATGATCGGTGTCGCTGCAGATCCAACCAGGTTCTGCAAACGTTCGGCGACCAGGAATCCATCACCAGCCGGCAGCGAAATGTCCAAAACAATGACATCCGGGTCGTTCTTGCGGACGGCAGATATGGCGTTGATGGCGTCTTTAGCCGTATACACGATGTAGCCCATGGCTTTCAGACGCACGCCTGTACCGAGCAAAACGGTGCTGTCGTCATCAACCAGTAACACGGATTTCATTGCCATTGAATGCCTTCCTGGACCAGCGAGTCGTTCAGACCCACGCAGATGGTGGGTCACCTACTCCTGCCCGAGCGACTCTAGTCCGGAACTGCTCTTTGTCGAGGACCTGGTCGACTAATGGGTACAAGCGAGCCCAATGGGCGCCCAGGCAGCGCCCGCAGGTTTCCAGCCGGATCAGGCCCGCAGCCGCAGAGCGGCCCCTGATACCCTATTTCTTCAGGATCGGTCTACCCTCGTGCTGGACGAGCAGATCATGCATGTCGTTCGCATGCTCTTCCTCCTGGGCCAGAATGCGCTCCAGCATCGTGCGCGTGGTGGGATCCTTGTCGCCAAAATAGCGCACCATGTCCCGATAGGTCTCGACGGCCACACGCTCGGCGACCAGATTCTCCTTGATCATGTCGACGAGGTTCTTACCCTCGATGTATTGCGATGCGGCGCGTGACAGCAGGCCTTCCGGGTTCATATTGGGCTTACCGCCCAGCTGATTAATGCGTTCGCACAGCATGTCCAGGTGCTCTTCCTCTTCCTTGGCGTGCTGCGTGAACTCCTCCTTCACCGCATCACTCGAGATGCCGGTCGCGACGACCGCGTGGTACTTGTAACGCAGTACGCAGACGATCTCCGTGGCTACGGCGTGGTTTAGGAGCGTGACCGCCTGCTGCACGTCCCCCTGGTAATTGTCGGTGACCGCGCCGGCTGCGAGCTGTGCCCGCGCGCGGCGGCGAATGCCTTCCATGTCAGCGAGAAACCATGCGGCTTGCCGCGGCTCGCCCTGCCGGCCGATGGCCTCGGCCGCGGCCATCTCCTGCGCCTCGCGCTTGTTCCTGGGGCCTGCCGCGCGTGCCGTGCGCTCGATGTCGGCATGTTGCACGAACTTGCGCACGTCACTGTCATAGCGCCGCGCCGCCTCGTAGTCTCCCTCCCCCTGCAGTTTCGCGCTGGTCCGCGTCTTCGCGAGAATGACATTGACTTTCGACTTTTTGGGCGTTTGTTTGCTTTCCACTCTGAAGTCTCCTTCGAAGGTGGCCACCCGTGCGCTTGCCCCGAGGCGGTTAGCGCTCGCTGTCCGGGTCTCATGGCCGTTAAAGAATAGGGAGAGACGAGTATGGCACTACCGCGCTTTGCACTGGTAGCGCAGGTGCCGTCCCGCTCACGCTCGGCGGCCTTGATATCCGGGAGCGACCCTTGATTTTCACAGAATTGAAATGGGGGCGTGATGGGATCGAACCGTCGACCAGCGGATTCGGGCAAATGCTCCTAAAGCCGCGACTGACCAATTGACGCGACGCTCTGTTCGCTAGCGTACTGACGCAAGACCGGCTTGCGCACAACCTGCATGATGCCGAGGCGTTGGCCTGGCGAGGCGCGCACTGCGCCCAAAATGGCGTGTGCGAACGATTAGGAGGCGGGCGTGTCAGGCGAGGTCGATAAGGCAGTAACAGACCCCGCGACGTCGGCTCCGCCCACCACCCCAACCCCGTCCTTCTTCGATCGGTACAAGAAATTCCTCATTGTCGGACTTCTGATCCTGGTCGCTATCGCGGTTGGCTTCGGGCTCGGGCGGCTCGGAGGACACGACAGGAACCAGAGCCGATTGGTGCTGTACGGAAACGTTGATCTGCGTCAGGTCGACCTCGCCTTCAACAACAGCGAACGCATTGCGGAGGTGCTTGTTCAGGAAGGGGCCAAGGTTGCGCGCGGACAGGTCCTGGCCCGACTGGACACGAGTCGACTCAAGCCGCAAGCGGCGAGCGCCGAAGCGGTGGTAGAGGCTCAGCAGGCCGTCGTGGAAAAACTGCATCACGGCAGCCGCCCGCAGGAAATCGCACAGGCTCAGGCCAGTGTCGCATCAGCCAGGGCAGACCAGGTCAATGCCCAACAGCAATGGACGCGGCTGGCGGCGCTGACAGATGTCACCACCGGCCGGGCCATCAGCGAGCAAGACCTGCAGAGCGCCAAAGCTGCCATGGACTCGTCGCTGGCGCGCCTGGAGGTCGCGCAGAAGGCGCTCGACCTTGCCCAAATTGGTCCCAGGAAGGAGGACATCGCTCAGGGCGAAGCTCAGCTACGCGCCGATCAGTCCCAACTCGAGCTACTGCGCCGGCAGCTGGCCGACTCCGAACTCGTTGCTCCGAGCGATGCCGTGGTGCGCTCCAGGCTCCTGGAGCCCGGCGAGATGGTGTCTCCTCAAAGGCCGGTCCTGAATCTGGCCATCCTCGATCCGAAGTGGATCAGGGCCTACGTATCCGAATCCGATCTGGGGAGGATTCACAGTGGGATGAGAGCATCGATCAGCACCGACAGTTTCCCCGCCAGAACATTCTCAGGCTGGGTCGGTTTTATTGCCTCGGTCGCTGAATTCACGCCGAAAACGGTGCAAACCGCGGAATTGCGCTCGAGTCTTGTCTATGAAATCCGGGTCTTCGTACAAGACCCGCACGACGAGATGCGTCTTGGCATGCCCGCGACCGTACTTCTGCAGCTCGATCCTGGCGCGCGGAGCAAGCCCTAGGGCGGGTGTCGCGCGCATGTTACCGACAGCAATCCTCAGAAAGCTCGCGATCATGAGCATTGCTGGCGCCGCCGGCTGCGTCGTCGGCCCAAACTATCATCCCGCCCCCGCGCGTGCCGCACCTGCGTGGGACGCGCCGGTGGTCAATGGGTTGACGGACCGGTCCGCACCCCCGTCCTGGTGGGCATCCTTCAACGATGCCGAGCTCGACTCCCTCATCCAGCGCGCCGCGCAGTCGAATCTGGATTTGCGCGTGGCCGAAGCCCGGCTGCGGCAGGCCAGGGCAGTGCGCGCAGGCAGTGCGGCCGATCTCGCGCCAGAGGTCAACGCCTCCGCATCGGCTGCCCGAGCGAAGCAGAGTCGCAACCAGCCATTAATCGGATCGCTCCCCCTGCCGCCCAACTTTCCCTTCGAGTACAGCGTCTATCAAGCCGGTTTTGACGCCTCATGGGAACTCGACCTCTTTGGGGGCAAGCGCCGTGCGCGCGAGGCCGCCACGGCCGATTGGGAGGGCGCGATCGAGGCCCGCAACGATGCGCTGGTGAGTCTGCTGGCCGAGGTCGCGAGAAACTACATCGAATTGCGGGGCAGTCAGCAACGCCTGGGTATAGCGCGCCGCGATCTTAAGCTTCAGGAGGAAGCGACGGAACTCACTCGCGCCCGCTTTCAAGGCGGAGTCGCGACCGAACTGGACGTCACGCGCGAAGCGGCGTTGCTTGCCGCCCAGCAGGCGGCCATTCCGCCGCTCGAGACTGCGGTGCGAGCGGCCATGTACGCGCTCGCAGTCCTGCTCGCTGAGCAACCCGGTGAACTCGTAGCCGAACTTTCCCCCGCTGCCAGCGTGCCGCCGGTGCCGCCCCAGGTTCCGATAGGGTTACCCTCGGATCTGTTACGCCGCCGCCCGGACGTGCGTCGGGCCGAGCGGCAACTCGCGGCCGAGACCGCCCGCATCGGAGTGGCGAAATCGGACTGGTTCCCCAAAGTTTCCCTCATCGGTGACGCCGGCGCCGAAAGCGTTAGCGTCAGCAACTGGTTCGAGCCGGGCAGCCGGTTCTGGTCGATCGGCCCGAGCGTGCAATGGAAAGCGCTGGATTTTGGTCGAGTGCGTGCCGAAGTGGATGCGCAAACCGCCGTGCAAGAGGCGGCGCTGGCTACCTATCAGAAAGCCGTGCTTGTTTCCTTGCAAGAGGCCGAAAACGCGATCGTGGCGTATGCGCAGGAACAAAATCGGCACCGCGCGCTCACCGATGCAGTGGCTCAGAACCGCCGCGCGCTGGAACTGGCCGACACTCTGTACAGCTACGGGCGCGTGAATTTTCTCGACGTCCTCGATGCCCGGCGTACCCTGTACGAATCCGACGACCAATTGGCGCTGAGCGATCAGGACGTCTCGGTCGATCTCATCGTGCTCTATAAAGCATTGGGTGGAGGGTGGGAGACGCTGCCGCAGGCACGGGCGCTCGCAACCGCCGCCGCGCCGCCGTGACGACTTCCGCGTCGACTCCGGCGTTGCGTGTAGAGCACGTTCGAAAATCCTTTCGCCGCGAGACCGGCGAATCGGTGCTGGCGCTCGACGACATCTCCATCTCCGTCCGCCAGGGCGGCCTCGCGGGGCTGGTCGGCCCGGACGGCGCGGGCAAGACGACACTGATCCGCCTGCTGGCCGGACTCATGAAGGCCGATGCCGGGATCGTCAGTGTGCTTGGAATCGACGCGGCCAGGGATCCGCAGGCGATTCAGTCGCGAATTTCTTACATGCCGCAGCAATTTGGTCTTTACGAGGATCTGACGGTCCGCGAAAACCTGGATCTCTACTCGGATATCCATGGGGTAACGCAGACCGACAGGCAAGCGCAGTACACGCGCCTGATGGCCATGACCGGCCTGGACGCATTTCAAAAGCGATTGGCCGGGCAGCTATCCGGAGGAATGAAGCAGAAACTCGGCCTGGCTTGCACGCTGGTCCGATCCCCCGAACTGCTGCTCCTGGATGAGCCGACCGTCGGGGTCGATCCGCTCTCGCGCCGTGAGCTTTGGCAGATCATTCGCCAACTGATCAAAGACGGCCTGACTGTTCTGCTCAGCAGCAGTGATCCCGAGGAAGCCGAGAACTGCGATTGCGTGCTGGTGATGAACGGCGGGAAAAAACTATTGGACGCGCCGCCGGCGGAAGTGAGCCGCCTGGCGCTCGGCCGCACCTTCCTCGCGCAGCCACCGGCGGGCATGAAGGCGCGGGACTTCCAGGCACGACTCCTGGCAGAGCCTGACGTTATCGACGCGGTGCCGGAGCAAGGGCAGGTTCGACTGGTCAGTACTGCGAGCTCGGGGGGATCCGAGGGCAACCGGTTCGCAGACGTGACCGCGCGGCCAACACCAGCTCGCTTCGAGGATGGATTCATGGTGCTTCTGCACCAGGCGGTCGGCGCTGCTGTCGCCGGGGAGCAGGCGCGTCCGCCTCAGGAATCCGCGGTTGGCGGCACCAAAGGAGAACTCGTCGTGGAGGTACACGATCTGCTTCGGCGCTTCGGAAAATTCATCGCCGTAGATCGCGTGAGTTTCTTCGTCAAGCGCGGGGAGATCTTCGGCCTGCTCGGTCCGAACGGCGCCGGCAAAACTACGACGTTTCGCATGCTCTGCGGCCTCCTGCCGGCGTCGGCAGGTACCTTGAAAGTCGCCGGAGTTGACGTGCGCCAGGCCCGGGCCTCGGCCCGAGAACACCTCGGCTACGTCGCTCAGAAGTTTTCGCTCTACGGACAACTGACAGTCAGCGAGAACCTGGATTTCTTCGCTCGCGCTTATGGCCTGGACGGCGATCAAAGGCGCGACCGGATCGCCTGGGCCTTGAGTCAGTTCAAGCTCGAACCCTACGTGCGCTTGCCCAGTTCGCAGTTGCCCGGAGGGTTCAAGCAGCGCTTGGCGATGGCGGCGGCTCTCCTGCATCGGCCCGAGATCCTGTTCCTGGACGAACCGACCAGTGGCGCCGATCCCTTTGCGCGCCGTGAGTTTTGGCAGCGCATCACTGCGCTGGCCAGCGGCGGGGTGACGGTTATCGTAACCACTCATTTCATGGCGGAGGCCGAATATTGTGATCGAGCCCTGATCCTCGACGACGGCAAGGTGCTCGCCCAAGGTACACCCGCGGAACTGCGTGCGCTCGCGCCAACGCAGGACGGCCGAATAGCGACGATGGAGGACGCTTTCATCGCCATTGTTGAGAAAGCGCG
>Ga0070761_10001322_pt1 | contig 15601 bp, 11 predicted proteins | sample HubBroMetageREF1_FD_66724 | JGI IMG/M metagenome (GOLD analysis project Ga0070761, IMG submission 66724) | Reference soil microbial communities from the Hubbard Brook experimental Forest, New Hampshire, USA - Hubbard Brook CCASE Soil... | ecosystem: Environmental > Terrestrial > Soil >... | reverse complement strand
CCGATCTCGGGAGGCGGCTGCAATGGGGAAGTCCATTTTGGTGGAGGGGTTTCCAGGCTCAAAAAACTTTAGGGGAGTTCGGTCGAAATATTATGGCAGACACCGTTGTCGGTTAGCATTCGTCGCTGGTCTCTTCTTGGCATTAACAACTCCCGGGCGGTCCAGCTACATCGAGGCCCAGACCCAGCCCCAAACTCAAACTCAATCGTCCCAGACTCAAACCACCCAAAGTCAAACTCAAGGCCAAACCGGGCAACCTCCGAGTGCCTCGCAAACAGACGTGATTGACATTCCGGTGGTCAAGACTGCAGTCACCGTTTCGGACAACATTTCGGAGGATGCGCCGGCGAACATTTCTGTGGTTTCAAATGAGACGCTGGATACCTACACGGGAGTTAGTTTGGACGATCAACTCCTAGCCGTTCCGGGGTTTAGCGAACTCCGCCGCACTTCAGGAGTTGTCGCCAGCGCGACGATTCAAGGAGTAACTCTGCGCGGATTAGGATCATCCGGCGCCAGCCGAACGCTTGTGCTTTGGGATGGCATTCCATTGAACGATCCCTACGGCGGATGGGTCACTTGGGAGCGGGTCTCTCCTGAAAACGTGGGGGAAGTCGAAATACTTCGCGGCGCGACCACTAGCGTTTTCGGCAATCTGGCGATGGGAGGGACTATTTCGATCTATTCGCGCCCGCAAGAAAAAAATCTTGTTGATATAGGGCAAGAGGGTGGCTCGCAAGGTCAGCTGCTGAGTCATGCCACCTATACCTGGTTGGGATCGAGGTTCGGCTTCGGGGTCGATGCCCGCGGGTTTCTCACCAATGGATACTATGTAGTTCCAGAAGTTCTCCGAGGGCCAGTCGATGCGCGCGCTTTCGACCGATTTGCCGCCGGCACACCAAGGCTTGATTGGTTCGATGGTAAAAACCGCTTTACTTTGAAAATGGACTTTCTCTTTCAGCATCGCAATCTTGGGAACGTGGTCAACCAAGAGTCAAATGCCTTGGGTGAACTTGCCGGGCACTACTCCCGCGAAATGAAGCATGATAACTTTTCGATCGCCGGCTACTACCAGCACCAAGATTGGGACGCTAAATATGGCTCGAACAACGAGGCCAGGACGGTAGAGACTTTGGATGACCTGCAACACGTGCCGTCCGCCGGAACAGGTGGGGCGGGGTACTGGCAACATGCTCAAACAAGATGGAGTGTGACCGCCGGAGCCGATGTGGAATATGTCACCGGTTTTTCGCATGATACTTCGCCGTTTACGCAGGTTACCAAGCTTTCCGGTGGAGACCTCACAGAGCGAGGCATCTTTGGACAGGGGCAGTACCGCGTCGGCCCTTTTGAGTTCTATGGGGGTATCCGTTATGAATGGTCGGGAGTGCAGGGCCGCGACATTGCCGCGCCAAATGGTGGAGTAAGCTACAGCAAGGGCATCGCCAGAATTCACGGTGCACTCAATAGAGGCTTCAGAGTCCCCACACTGAGTGAACTCTACCGAGGTTATCAACAGGGCAACATCGTAGTCTTGCCTAATCCTCTGCTGATTCCGGAGACCATGTGGGGTGGGGAAATCGGATTGGACCTCAGGGGCAAGAACAGTCGTTTCAGCGTCACCGGTTTCAAGAACTCATTGTCGAACTTCATTGAACAGCCCAATATCAACGTCACGCCGAAGGAGATCACTCGAAAACGGGAGAATGTCGGCGGCGGGGTCAATCAAGGTGTCGAAGCCGAAGTCGAAGAGCGCTTTGGACATTTGCTGGGTAGCATCTCGTACCTGTACGCCGATACCATGCTGACGAGCGGGCCTCTAGCCGGGCTGAGGGTTCCCTGGGTTCCCCATCATCAGGGGACGGCGCAACTCACCTATTTACTTAAGGGGACTATGGTGTCTACGCAACTCCGGGCATATTCCTATGAGTTTGACGACCAGAACAACCAATATTTACTCCCCGGTTATGCCACTCTGCAGTTTGCTGTTTCACAGCACCTCTGGAGAGATTTGGCGGGAACTTTTGACATGGAAAACGCGCTGGATCGATACTATGAGGTTCAGTATGTACCGGTCGTGAATAAGGGCGAACCTCGTGTTTGGCGTGTCGGATTGCGATGGAATGGAAAGGTACGGTGATCGAATCCATCAGCACCTGACAATTTTCGTGATGGGTCGGGAAGCCGCACACCCGGCCCACGGAAGTTCCTGTCTGAATTAAACTCTATCTATGTTTACGTACTCTGACCCAACGTCGGTCGAGGAGGTGCTCGACGCTCTCTCTGAGTGGAGAGAACGCGCTCGAATTTTGGCGGGCGGACAGAGTCTCATGCCGTTAATCAATAGCGGGCGATTGAGCCCCGAGCACGTGATTGATATTAATGGCGTGCAGACTCTGGATTTCGTCGATTTACAAGACTCCCTGTCCGTCGGCGCAGGCTACAGGCAACATGGTTTGGAAGTCTTGTTGCAAACTCGCAAGCGGCACGCACTCATCGCGCAGGCGTTGCCTTTGATCGCGGATCGGGAGATAAGGATCCGCGGAACGGTATGCGGAAGTCTCGCCGCCGCAGTTCCCGGAGCTGAGTTACCAGCAGTCGCATTAACGTGCGAGGCCAGAGTGCACATTCGGAGCAAGCGGGGCGCTCGCGACATCTGCGCTACGGACTTGTATCGGGAAGACGGTACGGTTGCCCTGGAACCTGATGAGATCCTCACTCGCGTTGTTTTTCCAGATAGTGACCACAGCGGTGCCGCGATCGAAGAGATCCGCTACACGCAATTGAGCTTTCCGGCTTGCGGTGCCGCGGTTCTGGTCGATGCACAAGACGGAGTCTGCTCTTCGCTGCGCATCTCCGTTTTTGGACAAGGCATTCCTGCTCAGAGAATCGACCAAGCGGAGTCTTTCGTTGCAGGCGAGAAACTTTCAGCTCAGCTGGTCGATGAACTGGCAGTGCGTATTCGCAAAGAGGTGCGGGTCGATTCGGCGCCCGGCATACCAGCGGACTACGCCCGACAGGTGGCAGGATCGCTGGGCGCTCGCGCCTTTAAACGGGCGGTTGCACAGTGTGAAGCTCTTACCGCCAAAGCTTAATAAATAAAGAGGTGTTCTGAGTAGAGAGACTGCGAAACGAGCGACCTGCTGAAAATTATCAGTTCTGATCTCCGGCCCCGTGCTTATGCCGGCAGAGTTTGCAGTAGGTCGGTGGCAGGCTGTTGTCTACGCGGTGGTGAACCGGTGGGATCGTCCGCAGATACGCGAACATCGCCTTCATATCGTCATCGGTCAGGTTTCCATAAATGACAAACGGCATCGCCGATCCCAGCGGTCGAGCGCCCACAAATCCAGTGTGCAGGGCTTTCATGAAGATCGCTTCGTCGTAGTACGCAATTCCCGAAGCATCCGGAGTAAGGTTCCCGCTCACGATTGTGACTCCTTTGAAGTTGATCGGCTGGCCACCGGCAAAGTCCATGCCGGGGATGGGCTTGTTGTCTAGCGACGTGGGGGTGTGGCAACTGGGGCAACCTGCCATCCGCACGAGATGTTTTCCCCATACAACGCGGTCGCTCGAATCGGGAGCAATCACTGGCGCGGTAACGGGTTTTGGCAGCGCGTTGATGAAACGGCTGATTGGAAACTTGATCTCGGTCTTGGGCAGTTCGTGATTGATGGCAGGCAGAGAGCGCAGGAAGACTATGACCGAGGCCAGATCCTCGTCGGACATTTCTCGAAAACCCTGATACGGCATGATGGGAAACAGGGTCCGTCCGTCGTGTCCGATGCCCTCGCGGATGGCGCGAGCAAGTTGGTCGTCCGTCCAACTGCCTGCGCCGGTTTCAACGTCGGGAGTTAAGTTAGGCGCGACAATTCGGCCTGGAAGCAATCCTTGGGGAAGGACCTGGCCGGCCCCCATCATGCCCGGCGTTGGCGGGTAGCCGCGTTGCGATAGATCCATCGGAGTATGACAACGCGCGCAGGCAGATAATGACGTAAAAATGTAACGTCCGCGTTCCAACCTCGCAGGCGTGGATTCGAATTTGCGGTCCGTCAATGGACGCACTTTGGGCCCGATGAATGGGCTCGGTCCGAATTTTACGGTGACCACAACGGCGATGAGGACAACCAGTCCTATCAAGCCGATCAGCAGGATTTTCCCGAGCTTCCTCATGCCCTTAGATGGAGGACTCGTCGTTGCGGGTGTCGCGCGGTTGATTTGTGTCTACACTGGCGTTCATAGGCGGGAATAGAATACATGAGTCGGAGGTCTTATTCCCAGACGCGGTGCAACTAATCGACTAGGCTCTGATCAATTGGTTGTTGGCTGGCGCATCCTAACCGATCATAGGGACTTCTGGCTCGTGTGCCTTCGTCCCTTGCACCATCTCGTAGCCTTTCCTATACTTTAAGGGTTGGCCGTTCCCCGCGGCCGTTAGTCTGGCCTCCTCCCCACTGACCAGCGATAGCGCCCCGTTTTGGTTGGCTTCGGGGGCGAGCCGACATGGCTCGATTCTGCCGAACTTGCTGGGCGGCGCTGAACTCAGCCAATGTTGTGATTTTGCTGGCTGACCTTGAAAGCTGAGGAGTAAGACTTTGAAGATTCGTATCGTTGTTCTGTGTGTTGGGCTGGGGGTGATTGCCTGGACCGTCACTCGCGCGCAGGATGAAACCGCGTCGACCGCTGACTGGGCGCAGTGGGGGCGCACTTCCTTGCACAACAGCTCGACTCAAGCCGTGGGACAGAACCCAAAAGTCAAGCTGGCTCGTTTTACCTACGACCCGTTTGTGAGCCAGGAGAAAGCCGAAGAGTCGGGGCATTTGCTCGCGCACTATCAGGTGCCGCTGGTGGATGGGGATTCCGTCTTTCTGGAATACAAGACCGGAAAGTACGTTTCTTGCGATCCGCCGGGTTCAGGACAGCCTTATCCCTGCGGACCGGACGATTGGAACACTGAAATCTGGAACGAGCGGGCCTTTACCTGGAAAAACAGCAAACTCACGGAGGCTTGGAATTTCCGATCGGATTGGAAGCCCGAGCCGAACACGGATGCAGGCGGCCACCTCAAAGACGGTCTCTGGGGTTGGGAACCGGTGTTCCACGGAGCTCTCTGGAACGGAAACGTGTTTGTTCCGGGATCGGGGGGCACGGTCTACAAAATTGCCGAGACAAACGGAAAAACGATCGCCCACTTCAATCCATTTTCCACCGTCGATCCTAACCGATTTGTGTCGGGACCGCTAACCATCGACCCGCTGGGAAACGTTTACTACAACGTCATCGATTTGAACGCCCAGAATCCCTGGAGCACGAATGTAATCAACTCGTGGCTGGTGAAGATTACTCCAGGGGGCGTGGTACAGAAGGTCAGCTACTCGAAGCTGACGGCGAAAACAACGTCGGATGGTTCGCAGCGCCCCGGGATCAATGTCTCGCCGGCAGTTTCTGCGGACGGCACGACGATTTACATCGCGAGCGTTGCGCACTTCAATCCATACGACGCATACATGGTCGCGGTGAACTCCGATCTGACGGCGAAGTGGCACACGTCCTTGACGAATCTGGGCAAGGACAAGATTACGGCTGAGGTCTACGATGCCTCCTCCGCGAGCCCAGTCGTTCTTCCGGATGGCAGTCTCCTGCTCGGCGTTTTGGGTGGGGATGACGTCCGGGGCTACATGCTGAAGTTCAACGCCTCTGGGCAGTATTTGACCTTCTACAATTTCGGTTGGGATGAAACCCCCGCCATTTACGTTCACGATGGAACATATTCGATAATCACGAAGAACAACCATTACGACACTAACGGACCTTATTACATAACTCAGTTGAGTGCCGACTTGATCCCCGAGTGGAGCTACAAAAGCGCCGACAATTTTGAGTGGTGCGTCAATGCGCCCGCCGTCGATGAGGATGGGAACGTTTACGGTGACAGTGAGGACGGAAACTTGTACGTGATCAAACAGGGCGGGACAGTAAAAGGAAAAATTTTCCTGCAGAAGGCAACGGACGCAGCTTACACTCCCGTTTCAATTGGCCGGGACGGAAAGATCTACACTCTGAACAATGGCGACATGTTCGCCCTTGGCAAATGAGCGGAAGGAACCCGTAACTGGAGGCGCTGATACCCGCTTCCGATTCCGTAAGAAAATCGTTATACTTCGCAGCATGAACCTACCGAAAAGGCTGCTCCATCCAACACGACGAGGATTGATCGGCGGTATAATCGCGGTTTCTCTTCTGATGTCCGCGGGGGCTTTTTACCTCTATGGACAAGATAAATCGCAATACCCAGACGGCTATGACGCCGTAGAGGTCGCGCCCGCCAATCACAAAGTTCTTTTCGAAAACGCATTTGTCCGGGTACTTGAAATCCCGAACCCGCCGTCGGGGACGGTCGTCCCCATGCACCATCACCGCTGGCCAAGTTTCTTTCTAACCTGGGATACGGGCGGCAAGACATCCCACCTTCGTTTTCATAAGCCGGACGGTAGCGTTCAGGACCAGCCAAGCGTAACCACACCAGTTCACCCGGGCGTATGGAAAATACGGTGGTCGGAGCCGGAACCGATGCGCTCGATGGAAATCGTCGAGAATAACGAGAATACGAGCGGTCCTACTCTTCTCCGCATCGAAATAAAATGCCATCCGTGAGGAGTCGCTAACTTGGGCAATAGTCCCAGGCGATCAGCGGCTCTTTGCTAAGTTGTCTAGAAGCGAACCTGCAGCTTGCCGGGGCGACGATTTTGATAAAGACCGGTAATGGCTTCGGGCAGGTTCTCGAAACCCTCGACGACATTGTGAATCGGCTTCAACTTGCCGGCAAGCATTAACTGCGAAAGGTCGTCCTCCGCCTTCAGCCGCTCGTGATAGAAAAGATGGAGCCTGAAAGCCTCTGTCCTGATGTTCTTCTGCTCGAGCAGTGCCTCAACTTTATCCGAAATGCCAAAGGACTTGCGGATGTCGAAGGGCCGATTGCGAACGCTAAAGGGCTGGCTCTCAGGCATCAACTCATCCGCATAGAACGATACCACTCCTCCATAGGAGAATAACCGTCCGCTCTGCTTGATCTGGTTCACGACGGTTTCAGTGAGAGAGCCACCAACGCCATCCGAGTAGACATCGATGCCGTTGGGGAAGGCGTCCTTGAGTTGATCCGTAAAGTTGGCAGCACGATAGTCGATGCACCGGTCGATCCCGAGATTTTCTACCACCCAGCCGCACCGCTCTAAACCGCCAGCAAATCCGACGACATAGCAGCCAGCGGCTTTAGCGAGTTGCGCGACGATGGAGCCGACCGACCCAGTTGCTGCGGCGACCGCGACCCGATCCGACGGCATAAGCGGACCGCACTCACTCGTCCCGAAATATGCCGTCATTCCCGAGCTTCCGAACACGTCCATAAGCACTTCTGCAGGCCACATCTTCACCATGGCCGGACGGAACTTGTAGGTCCATGGTGAGTTCGTTCCGTTCAGAGCCTTGATAAGTTCGCTTGCGACTCCAAATCCTGCGGCGCCCGCTTCCGTGCTGACGACCTGATACTCTTGCCAGCCCGTCTGGCAGGTGATCGTGTCGCCTTTTTCAAACGTCGGAGTGCGCGACTCGATGACTTCCGCACATGCATAGTTTGCCGCGTCGGTTTCGCCAATAGGAATAGCCTGGGTGGCCATGCGCATGCGCGTGTTGGAATGAATGTTGATCAGCTTCACTCGGACCAGCGCCTCGCCATCTTTCAGTTCGGGCAGGGTGACGTCTCGAAGCTCAAAGTGATAGGGGCCGAGTTTGCCGTTTTCGAGCGGCTTTGCGAAAATCCATTGCCGAGTCGTCTTGGGCATGGAAGAGTTTTGCGGACCACGTTTCAAGAGGTCCGAGACTCCTAGGTTTCTTGCAGAACTGTTTATTGATTTCTGCAACCCAGCGTGACCCGTCTCTCCAGAATGTTCAAGAACGTCTCACCAGACCCGGCACTGATTCGCTCGCACCATCGGTGAGCCTTGCTTGCAGGAAAACGCTTGCTGAAATTCGGGCATATTGGAGACCACGTTGTTCACCCGGTATTTCGGAATGCTGTGGGGGTTGGTAAGCACGATTGTTCGCATATATTCGGGACGAACCTGCTCACACCACGAGTAGGCGAAAGAGAGAAAGAACTTCTGCCGTGGGGTCCAGCCATCGGGTTCCTGGGCGTCCAGCGACTTGCTTTCCGACTGCAGTTTTTTGTCTGCCGCCATCAAGGCCAATCGTAGCCCGCCGTTATCGGCTGTGTCCTCGCCCTGGGTCAAGTGTCCGTTCTGCTTGACACCGGCCTCTGGAATCTCCTCGGTGTATTGGTCGGCGATGCATTGGGCCCGCTGGTCGTAAGCTTTTGCGTCCTCGGGGGTCCACCAGTCGCGCAGATTTCCCTTGGCATCGAACTTGCGGCCTTGATCGTCAAAGCCATGCGTGATTTCGTGTCCGATCACCATGCCGATGGCGCCGTAGTTCACCTCGTCTTCCATTGCGCTGTCGAAGTAGGGCGGCTGCAAAATACCGGCGGGGAAGTTGATGGTATTCAATTGCGGATCGTAGTAGGCGTTGATGGTCGGAGGCGTCATGGTCCATTCCGAGCGATCAACGGGCTTGCCGATTTTGTTGAGTTGGCGATGAAATTCGAAGGCAGTGGCCTCATGAACATTCTCGAGGTAGCTTCTGGGAGTGATTTTTAGCGAGGAGTAATCCCGCCAGTGGTCGGGATATCCGATTTTGTCCTCGATCGCGTGCAACTTGATTTTCGCCTGTGCCTTGGTGGGCGGCTGCATCCAGTCAACCTGGGATATGTCCCGGTCCAGCGCCCCCTCGACGTCATGCACCATGTCAACCGTGCGCTGTTTGCTCTCTGGGGGGAAGGCTGCGGCTACGTACGCCTGTCCCAGAGCCATTCCAAGATCGCGGTCGGCAGCTCGCACGCAGCGGCGCCAACGGGGCAACTGTTGTTTTGCTCCCAGCAATGTGTGTGCATAAAAATCCCAGTTGTTGTCGGCGACCGGTCTGTTCAGATAGGGCGCGGAACCATGGATCAGCTGCCAGCTCAAGTACAGTTTCCAATCATCGACGGAATACTGTTGAATGACCGTTTCGAGGCTGCGAAAAAATTGGGGCGAACTCACCAAGTAGTAAGGAGAAGATGGTGGAGCTTTAACAATCTCCAGGTAGGCCTTCCAATTGAACGAGGGAGTCAATTCCTGCACCTGTTTCAAACTCAGCTTGTTGTTCAGATTCTTCGGGTCACGACGCGCGACGTTGTCCATTTGTGCTTGCGCCAAGGCGGTTTCGATCGCAAGGACCGTCTTCGCGTCGGCGGCGCCTTGGTCGGCGTCTTCCGACGAAATTCCAAGCACGAGCATTTCGCCGACATGAGCCTCGTACTTGCCGAGGATCTCCTTCGACTTGTCATCGTCCTTCAAATAAAAGTCACGGTTGGGCAATCCCAATCCGCCCTGATCAATAGAGGCTACGACTTTACTTGCGTCGTCATAAGTTTGTTGTTGGCCGAAACCCAGTAGCGCCGCCCGCGTCTGATTATCGTCACCTTGCCACGCGCCCGGAACGGCCAAGTGAATATGCGCCACCTGGTCGGCAAGGTCCGACTTGCGCTTCATGCGATCGATGTACGCCAAACCCGCTGCCAAGGCCCTTGTTGGTGGCGTCCCTTCGATCGTTAGTTCGTCCATGCAGGCCGCCCAGTAGTCCCCGATCTTCTGCTCGTAGTCGGGGCGGTTGCCGGTCTCCGCTGCTGCCTTCAGCATGGCTTCGCGCAAAATACTCTCATTCCAGTAACGCAATCCGCTGCCGGTTCCCCAAGACACTTGGTCCTCCGGAATCGGGTTGGCGGCGTTCCACTTGCTGCAGGCGTATTGATAGAAGTCCTGGCAGGGATCGAGCGTCTTATCGATCTGGCTGATATCGAAGTGCTCCAGCTTGGGAGGTGGCGGGGGCACAACCGGTGGCTTTGGCTTGGTTACCCATATTGAGGATTTGGTTTGGGTTGCGGGCGCGCTTTGTGGCGCAGTCGTGCTCTGGGATGAGGGCTTTTCTTGCGATGAGGGCGTGGTCTGGGTATGGGCGCGAACGACGCCGAGTGCGAGGCAAAGCGGAACGGCTACAATCGCCAAGCTTAAAACACGCATCGAGATCTCCTGAGTTTTGAAAACGGAAAATGTGGTCCGAGGGACCAGAACCGCCAGCCGATTTGGCTTGAGACGTTATACAAGGAACCGAAAGTCTGCGGCAAGCAGTTTACCGCAGTTTGCGAAAGTGCGCTTATGATTTGGCAATTTCCCACATTCAAAACCGGAATTTTGCCCGTCAGAGCTTGAGCAGAGCCTCGGCATTCGTGTGCGTGAGCTTGGCCTTATCGGCATCGCTGATTTTGAGAGAATCGAGAAAACCCCGTCCTTGCGTATTAGTGCTAAAGGGATAGTCGACCGAGTACATCAGGCGGTCGATTCCCACGACATCGTACGCGCATTGGAATGGCGGCAAGGTGAAATAGCCGCTGGTGGTGACATGGAGGTTTTGATGGAAGTATTCCGCGACGGAAAGTTTGAGGTTCCGGGCCACGGAGGTCAGCAAGTGGTTTGAACGGGCGAGCGCGTAAGGCACACCTTCGCCCATGTGGCCGATAATGACCTGCAGTTCCGGGAAGCGATCGAAGAGTCCAGAGACGATCAGGCGCAGGCTGTGCAGTCCGGTCTCCGTGTGCCAGCCCCAGCCGGCGATCGAGAGAACAAAACCAGTGTCCCCCGGAAGCCCGGAGAAATAGACGTCTTTAACCGCTTTCGGAGGAGGCGCGGGATGCAGGTAAATGGGGACGCCAAGTGCGTTCGCAGCTTCGAAGATAGGAATGAATTTAGGCTGATCGAGAAACTCGCCGTCAGTAGTTCCGGAAAGTAGCGCACCCTTGAAACCCAAACTATTGACGCAGCGTTCGAATTCCTTGGCTGCGCCTGCGGGATCCCTTGTGTTCAGCGCCGCGAAGCCGGCGAAACGGCTGGGGTGAGCGCGCACAGCCGCAGCCAGTTCATCATTCACATCGTGAAGCACCGCGGTCGCGGTCGCGGCCTGCAGGCTGTCGACTTGGGTAGTTAGTGAAAGGACCTGCAGATCGAGCCCGGCCTCGTCCATCGAAGCGATGCGCCCCGGGCCGAGGTCGAGTAGCTGGGCCTGCATCACCTGGAGTCGTGGATGCGCGTCAGTGCCGTATGTGCCCGTCGCTTTCAGGAAATTGGTAGTAACAAAGTGTTCTTCGAGGGCGATCGTTCTCATACCGACGATTGTATTTGAAAAACCGCCTTGAGATTAGAGTAAGAAATTGCGTGACGGTCCATCGAAAGAAGCCAACGTGATCGGGTCAGAGTTTTCTACGCCCGACTGGCCGATCAAGTTATCCATCGACCCGGCTTCGCAAATACGTGCTTTGTCTTCGTTTCCCGCAAAACTGATGGCTTAATTCGCGCCACCGCTCGCGCTCCGAATCTTCCCCGACTCTTTCTTGACTACTGCGAGCCGTCGCTTCCTGACTGTGCTGTGGGGAACTAGTTTGTTAACCGGGTTCCTAGATTGTCAACACAAGCCAGCGCGGAATTGTGCTTTTATTCTAGGTGCGCGCGAGATGCCAAGCAGCCTAGGGCGATTTGAATTTTGGAAAGAAAAACCCGAGCCGTATGACCGCGGCGACGGTACCATGCTGGGCGAAAGAGGTTCGCGCGCTTATTGCACTGCAAGAAGATGACGTTGATTTAAGTAATCACGGACATACCACCCTGTAGTGGATTGTCATCGAAGCAGCACGTTCGGGACTTTGCTACCTATTGGCGGCATCGTTGGCGCTTGCTATTTGGCGCGGCCAGTAGGAATTGCGCATCCCGAAACTTCATAGAGCCGAAACCTTAAGGAGAACGACATGGAAATTGGGGCTGTGAAAAAGGTTGGCGCGCAGTTGTTGTTGGGGGCAGCGTTATTGGCACTTGCCGCGCCTGCGCATGCCATTCCTGCTTTCGCGCGTAAGTACGGTCTTCCGTGCTCGGCCTGTCATGAAGCTTGGCCCATGCTAAACAACTTCGGCCAGACCTTCAAAGACAACGGATATCAGTTAGGCAACGACCGCGACTCTCCCATCTATCAGCAGCCGGGCTATTGGCCGATTATGTTTCGTGTGACCCCGACTTGGCACCGGGAGAGCAATGATCGCGCAGCGGTGGATATGGTTCCGGGCAACGCCGGCAGCGGCTTGGTGCAGTCCACTGTTACTCAATCGGGTTTCGATGTCGGCGGCATCGATGTCGTTACAGCCGGCACACTCTCCAAAAATATTTCGTTCTTTGTTCAGCCGTATTTCTCGAACTCGGGGGCTGGTCTATCCCAAGCGTGGGCGCGTTTTGACAATCTGTTCAAATCACACTGGCTCAACGTCAAGTTCGGGAGATTTGAACTGGATGAGCCCATTTCACAGGAGCGCACGTTGTGGCTGAACAATACGGGATTCTTCTACTACAACTACTTTTTCACTCCCCCTGGCGATAACAATTTTTTTACTGGCCTTGGCAATATCCAGCTTGGGGTTGAGGTTTCGGGTCACACGCCCGACGATCACACGCGCTATTCCGTCGCCGTCGTCAACAACAGCAATGGTGCGACCGGTTTGCAGGCAAGCCAGGCCTATGACGTCTACGCGAACTTCAATCAAAGTTTCGACATACCGGGAGTGGGCTTGCAACGGTTAGGCGTCTACACTTTTGTCGGCGAATCCCCAACGTACTACCAAACCAGCGGCGGCAATCCAATCCCTGGCACGGGCCAGGGAGATAAGGGCTTTTATCGCGTGGGCGCGTATGGGCAGTGGTACGTGAAAAAGTTCGATTTCCAAACTTTCTATGAGCACGGACACGACAACGTTTTCCTGGGCAACGCCTTACCGTCTAATCAGCCCACGTTATTGCCCCCGGGAGCGATCGGGCCATCCTGGAACGGTGGGTTCGTGGAAGCTCATTACAACTACAATCCCCGCTTTATCCTGATGGGCAAATACGAACTGGTTGAAATGGCGAAGCAGGCTAATCCTGCGATCAAAGGCAATCTCGGTGATCTCGATACCTGGAGCATTGGTTATCGCTATTATCCGATCATGAACCCTCGAGCCGGCTTGGCCTGGGTACAAGAGTACAGCCGCATCATCAATCAAGGCGTCCCGACGCTCTCGGGCAAAGCTGGCATCAACGACAGCTATCTGATGGGGTTCGATTTTGATTTCTAAGAGAGGGGAGAACGGTATCATGCGCATCAAAATCGGTTTGGCCGGTAGCGCGGCCTTCTTTGTCCTCCTGTCGAGTCTAGTTGCTTTCGGGCAAGAGACTCGCGTCGGGAATTTGGTAGGCAACGCCGAGCACGGCAAATTTCTCTACCAGCGCTACTGCATTTTCTGCCACGGTCAGTTCGGTGACGGAACGGGCGAGAGCGCTCCTTATTTAGATCCCAAACCCCGTGACTTTACCAAAGGCGTATACAAGTGCCGGTCCACTCCCAGCGGAAGTCTGCCGTTGGACAGCGACCTGTTCGACACTATCGGCCGCGGTATGCATGCGAGCGGAATGCCTGCATGGAGGCCGTTGGTCCGACAGGATCGCGTTGACCTGGTGGCGTACGTCAAGAGTTTCTCTCCGCGGTTCAAAGATGAGAAGCCAGATCCAGCCGTCACTATTCCTCCTGAGACGCCAGATACGCCCGACAGCATAAAGCGCGGCGCAGACCTCTTCCAGAGTAATAACTGCTGGTCCTGTCACGGCAAAGACGGGCGGGGCAATGGTCCGTCGGCTTCAACCCTTACCGATAGCAAGGGCTATCCCATCGTGCCTTTTGACTTCACCAGCGGACGAGAGTTCAAGTGCGGAGATACGAATCGGGAAATGTTCCGTGATTTGATGACTGGCCTGGACGGCACTCCGATGCCCTCATTCACAGACTCCATGAAACCCGATCAGATGTGGGACGTAGTCCATTTCATCCGCACCTTGAGCAGTAAGAAGCATCTTATGGCAGCAGATCAGACTCCGCCCAGCGCCCCTGCACCAGCGGCACCGGCTCAATGATCAGTGAATGGTGGGTCAGTTTCCAGACTAAACTGACCCACGACTGATCGCTAAGGGACTTGCCAAGCCAATCTCCTTTCGTGTTATGCTTTGCCCGTTCTTGTTTTAGTCCGCCTCCTGAGAGCGCAATCGCTTACCCTAAGCCCGAGCGCAAGGTAAGATGAGTTAACAGGAGGCCCCAAGTACCTATCGATTATGATCACTGCTGCTCTAGCCGTCGAACTGTCAAATCAAATTAAATGATCCCAAACGAAAGGCGACATCGTGAACATGAATAAAAAAACATTTGTGGCAATGTTTGGCGTGCTCTGTATTCTCGGACTCTGGCACCTCAGAGCTCGGGCCGCGGATCCCAACGCAGCTTCAATCAGCGGTACAGTGAAACTTGATGGCACAGCTCCCAAGCCTTCGAAGATTGACATGAGCCAGGATCCCGCCTGTAAAGGCACTAACACGGTCGAGACTTACGTCGTAGACAACGGGGATCTGGCCAACGTGTTCGTTTATGTGAAAGACGGCCTGAGCGGTAACTTTGACGCTCCCAAGGACGCCGTCACCATCGACCAGCAGGGCTGCAAGTATCACCCGCACGTGTTAGGCGTGATGGTCGGTCAGAATATCGAGGTCAAGAACGACGACCCGACCACCCATAATATTCACCCCACTCCGCAAAACAATCGCGAATGGAACATGACCCAGCCGCCGAATGGCACTCCCATCGAAAAGAACTTCGCCCGCGAAGAAATCATGCTGCCGGTGAAGTGCAACATTCACCCCTGGATGCGGATGTATATCAATGTGGTAAAGAACCCGTTCTATGCGGTCACGGGGCCGGACGGCAAGTATGAGATCAAGGGCCTGCCGCCGGGCACTTACACCATCGGGTTCGTGCAGGAAAAACTTGGCGAAAAGGACCAGAAGATCACGGTCGCAGCCAAAGACAGCAAGACCGTAGACCAAACCTTCAAAATGCCGTAGGTTTTAGTAAAACAGGACGGGCGTCTCCGCCCGTCCTGGTTGAAATCGCTACCAGGTCAATCCAGACAACAACTGGGAATGAAAGAAGATGCGGCCTGCAGCGCGTGCCGCCAAAGAGCCTTTCTGTCGGAAGGATCCCCCCGCCATCAGGCGCAACGTGTGAGATTAATCTGCCTGCCCAGCCAAATAAGGCCGTGATTGTTCCCAAACGCTCGACGCTGTCTGGGACCATGCGCAACCGGAAAACGCCTGGTGCTGAACGCACCAAGTCTGCCCGACTCGTTTACGCTTCAGTCGTCCTTGAAATAATTGGGCCCCAAAAGCAAAAGCGGGGAGCTGATTTTCGCTCCCCGCCATTACGGTTTATTCGGTTCTAGTCAGTCCTGAAACAGGTGCTACTCCTTCGCCGTGAGGAAAGGATCCACCGTGGCTTTTCCTGATACGCTCGAGCAGGCCGAATTGGTTGGACCCGCCGCGCAGCCCCAGTAGTTTTGTGTTGC